>ERZ826146.1366-NODE-1366-length-22836-cov-3.679294_pt1 | contig 22836 bp, 21 predicted proteins | sample MGYA00519857_ERZ826146 | MGnify/ENA primary metagenome ERZ826146 (study PRJEB31778, sample SAMEA3449222) | human gut metagenome | biome: human gut; feature: human-associated habitat; material: faeces | place: United Kingdom | collected 2010/2012 ...
ACTTGCAGTAATCCACAGTCTTCTTAAATGCCTCCAGTCCCGGAATACCAAACTGCTCATACATTGCGATCTGAGGTTTAACAGCAGGAATCAGATCATAAGTCTTGTCTACAATTTCCTTATTAAACTGCCAGACAGCTTCAGCCGCCCCTTCCAGAGTCTCTCCGTATTCTGCATATGCCTTATCTAAAATATGCTGTGGGATATAACTCAGCATCGGGTCAAGTCCGACTACGATCGGTGCTCCGGTTTTCTTGATCTTTTCTACCAGTTTGTTAATCATTGTTCATTCCTCCATCTTTCCTTCAGCCAGACGATCCGCCTTTTGAGTATCGTCATTTACATTCAACCTATATAATACCATACTCCCCTGCATTTTCACAACCGACATCTTAGAATTTCTTTTTCAGTCTTTCTTTTTCAGATCACAGGATTTCTTTGCTGAATTTTCTTAAAGCTTTTTTCACGTAAAAAAAGTACTCCGAATTGCTTCAAAGTACTTTTTATCTTTCTCATTCAATTTTACATAAGAACTTCTGCCAGTCCTCCCGGCACCAACAGCCTGAACGGATAAAATGGAAGATTCCTGATCACTCCGAAAATCAGAAGAAAAACTAAAATCCCTATAAGTATTTTAGGATTGATCTTTTTATCCACATGATTCTTTCCTGTCAATGCCCAGTCTGCTGCAACCGTCACAAAATAAATTCCGAGAAACGGCAGCAGAAAAACCATGACCGGATTGTAGCAGAAAGCAGTCAGAAAATTTCCATGCAGGATATTGTAGCTCGCTCTCCCTGCTCCACATCCCGGACAGTACAATCCCGTGATCACGTGAAAGAGGCATGGCAGCGGATATTTTAACGGATTGTGGAAATACAAATAGCCTGCTCCAATCCCTGCCATACACCCGATCACTGCCAGAAATAAAATCCGGTTTTTCCGGCTTTGTGCAAACCAGTTTCTTAATTTTATCACCCTTTGCATTTCGGCCTCTTAATAATAATTATCAATTCCTACTATTATTCCAAAAATAAAGTATAAAATTCCTACAACCAGTCCGACTACAAAAGATACAATCGTCCATATTTTTGCCATCTTTGCATTCTGAGCTGCTTCTTCATAATTACCGACATTCATTGCACTGTTGATCTTCACTGAAAATACAATACCTACGATACCGAACGGAAGACAGCAGCATACTGTGGAAATAATGGAAAGTACCAGATATGGTACATAATTAATTTCCGGTTTCTGCCCGTTATTCTGATAACCGGTCACGTTCTGATAACCACTGTTGTTCTGATAACCTGCTGCATCCTGATAGCCGCCATTATTCTGATAACCTGCTGCATCCTGATAGCCGCTGTTGTTCTGATAACCTGCTGCATCCTGATAGCCGCTGTTATTCTGATAACCTGATACATCCTGATAACCCACTGCATTTTCAGTTGTCTTTGCTGCCCCCGTTGCCTGTACCGGATCATTCTTCACTGCATTTTCCTGTTCTGCATTGGGCTGTACTTCATTCTGCTTCGCACCGCAATGTGGACAGAACTTACTTCCATCAGGAATTTCCTGATAACAATTCTTACAATTCATATTTGCACCTCTCTCATTTTTCTTTCATTATATCACTAAATCGACAAAATATATAGTTTTTTCTATTATTTTTCATCTGTCCATATCATTGCGTACAGAGAACCTGCTCTCCCCGTCTGAAAGAACAACAGCTACCAGCCAGTATCCCCAGCATACCAAGACTGATTCCTGCCAGCCATCCTGCCGGATATTGAAATCTGAAATATGCAGCCTGCTTTTCCATATAAATTCTGACAAGCCACAGGATGCCTGTTCCGACAGTCAGTACAAGCAATTCCACCAGAAGAAAATACCAGTTTCCTTCCCAGAAAAACATCTTCCTTTTTTGTTTTTTTGTCATTCCGATGCTCTCCATCACATCCAGTTCCTGCTTACTTGAATATCTTCCCATAATCATTACATTGAAATAATTGGTCAGTCCTGCAAACAGCAGCATCATTCCGATACTCCCGAGGATCATCTGATTTCCATGAATCCGGTCGGACATTCTTTTCAGCAGATCCGATCTGCAAAGAAGCAGGATCCCATTTTCTCCCTGATCTGTTCTTCTTTGATTTTCTTCTGTCAGAATGGTTCTGATCTCTGATTTTACTTTCTGCTCCTGCCCCACCTTCACATTCACTTCCATATAAATGATCTCTTTTTCTATTCCCAGTCGTTCAAATCCTTTTTCACTTACAAGAAAGAACAACATATTTTCTCCATGCCACCCCAGCTTCAGTTCTGGAAAATCTTTTGCTCTCCCGTCTAAATACCCATTTAAAGTAAAAATTTCCGCGGACTCTTTTTCATACTCCGAACCGGAACTGCAAAAGCTCACCGGTTCTCCTTTTACTTCTTCTGTCATTTTTTTCTGCTCCGGTGTGAAGCCATATTCCTGATAGATCAACACTCCACTCCCATCTTCTACTGAAGCCATATCCACTGACAGATTTTTTTCTTCTGCATACTCTTTCAGACTGTCCATCTCTTTTTCACTCAAAATATGCACTGTCTCCGGGAAACCGGAACGTTCCATTTCTGTATCTGATCTCTCTGCATCGGTCTTCGTTTCTCCTTCATTTGAGCTTTCTGCACTGACCCGGAAATATTCATCAGAAAAAGGACTCCACCCTTTTTCCGAAATCGCTGCATTCATATAAGCTCCCTCTGCACACTCTGTTCTGTCCTGATCCACACCTTTCAGAGCCAGGATCTTTTTTCTCACTGATTCAGAAATAGGAGCAAAATCAGGAGCAAAGTCATCCGTTTTATTATTCCACAGCAAATCTGCTGTATTTGCATCCGTCACCAGTGGGTCCAGTGCCTCTTCATCCGGTTCACTTATGATCCCTTCTTTTGCCTCCTCGCAAAAATCCCCCGCAAGGATAAAATCCGGTTTCTGCATATAGATATTCGTTGCATCACTTCCACCCGTAACCACAACTGTACAAAGCAGTGTTTCCACTCCTAAAAACAATGACAGCACCGTCAGCACAAATCCTGCCCTTTGTCTTGTCACATTTCTCCATGCCAGCAATGGAAGTTCTGCTGATATCTTTCGTCTGTTCCTTTCGTTTTGCCTTTGTGTACTTCGTCTTTTTCGACTGCGGTTCTGCTTTCCTGTATAATGCATGCTTTCTATACAGGAAAGTCGGATCATCCGATTCATATTTTTTTGAATGGCAGCTTCAATGATCAGCAGGGTAAACCCAACTGCTGCAATCAGGATTTCAGGTCGAAATACGGAAAATTCTTTTGTGCCACCATATTCCCGCAGATATTCCTGCCCCAGCAGACCGGGAATACCAAAGAATAAAAGAAGCACTGAAAACGCCACTCCGAGTCCACTTCCCACAAGCATACAGCCTGCCATCTGCCTGTGGCAGATTTTCCGCAACTGCTTTTTCGTTGTTCCGATCGTATAAAGCAATCCAAACTGACGGATATCCCCGATCATGGAAATCTCGAGAATATTATGGATAAGAAACCAGACTCCGCCCAGAATCAAAATCACTCCGAGAACTGCCATTTCATAACTTCCGGTCAGTTGATCTACCGCTGTCAGAAATGCAGGATCTGTCACGGTAATTCTTTGTCCTGTATCCGTCCGTTTTACATCTTTATATAATTGTTCTTCTGCCTCTTCACGGCTCATCCGGTCTGATGGACAGATCAGTATCTCCGAATTTTTCTCCGATATGATTCCCCACTCTGCCGCCTTTTTTTCAGAAATATATCCCTGCTGAGCTTTAGAACCCGAATCTGTATATGAGGTATACCACCCGCTCAGGTAAAATAGTTCTTCTTTTTTCTCCTGCCATCCGGTCACTACCGTCAGTTGGATTTTCATTCCTGCCGTCGGCTCAGTGATTCCCAGATCCTCCAGCATTTTTACAGAGACCATGATCTCCTGCTTTTCTTTTGGGTAATGCCCCTGAAGATCTGTATAAGCAGGACGGATGATTTTTTCCCATGCAGATTGATCTAACAGACTGATCTCACCGAGCTTCTTTTCCCCGCTCTCTGCTCTTCCGGCTCTCACTCTTTTCCCTGCATTCTTTATATAACTCAGGGAGCAGATCTGCCGGTACTGGTCTTCTGTCGCATTTTCCAGTACTGCTGATGCTGTTGAACCTGCCCGGCGTACCGCTTTCGTATACTCTGCCTGGATCTTTCCGGCAGAAGTTCCGAAAATCAGTGTCAGTGTAACAATTCCGACCGCCACCGCACAGAGCAGTACCATATTACGCCCATGGTTCTTTTTCCTTAATTTCTCTGCCAGCATGGACAGAATCTCCTGATTATTGTTCGGAATCATTCTGCGATCCTCCCGTCCTCGATCCTTATGATCCGGTCCGCCATCTGTGCGACTTCTTCCTGATGTGTCACAAGGATCACAGTCTGATGATATTTCTTTGCACAATTTTTCAAAAGTCCCACAACTTCCATACTGGTCACAGAATCCAGATTGCCCGTCGGTTCATCTCCGAGGACAATCGCCGGCTTTGTCATTAAGGCTCTTGCTATCGCTGCTCTCTGCTGCTGACCGCCTGACAGCGTTTCCGGCAGTTGCCCGAGTTTTTCCTTCAGTCCCAGTGTTCCCGTCAGTTCTTCAAAAAACTCCTGATCGATCTCTGCACCGTCAAGGCGGAGGGGCAGCACGATATTTTCATAGACGCTGATCATCGGGATCAGATTATATTGTTGAAAAATAAACCCGATATTCCTTCGTCTGAAAATGGTCCGTTCCTTGCTTTCCATATCTTTCAGACTGCTTCCTCTGATCCATACTCCGCCCTCGTCCGGCACATCCAGGCCTCCCAGAAGATTGAGAAGTGAAGTTTTTCCACTCCCTGATGTTCCGACAACAGCCACAAACTCTCCTTCTTCTATCTCCAGTGTAACACCATCCACTGCATGTACTTCGTAATTCTCTGTAACAAAATATTTTTTCAGATTCACCGCTTTTACGATTTTCATTGTCCTTCCTCTCCTCTGATCTGTTCTTTTTCTCCTGCCATTATTTTAAAGAACAAATCTAACAAATTTCTAACAATGCAAAATCTTTTATTGCCGTGGCAAAGACAGTTTCATTTCTACTCCCGGTTCACACCGCTTTACCGTTAAAAGTCCTTCATGTAAAAATAGGATTTTTCTTGCAAGATACAGACCTATTCCAAAGCCTTCCTCATCCGTCACCCGCTTTCCGCGGTAAAATCTCTGAAAGATCAGATTCTTTTCCTCCGGTTCGATTCCGATTCCGTAATCTCTGATACTGAAAGTTGTGAACATTTCATTTTCCTGCAGGCTAATCTTTATTTTTCCATTTTGCGGACTGTATTTCACCGCATTATCCAACAGATTAAAAATCGCTTCTCCCAGCCAGTTTGCATCATGCATCACATGCATTTTCTCAGGAAGTTCAAACTCGAACCGGATTTCTTTTTTCTCTGCCTGATCCAAAATCTGACCAAGTGCATTCCGCAGAGTCTTAAGAAGATCCCGCTCTTCTTTTCTGATCTGAATCAGACCATGCTCTAATCTTGAAATACGGATAAAATGCTCTGTCAGAAAATAAATTTTTTCTTCACTGCTCTGAATGGCTTTCAGATAAGACAGTTCCGGTTCTGTCCCTTTCTTTTCGATTTCTTCTGATAAAAAGTCAAGATAATTTTTCAGATTTGTCAATGGTGTCCGCATCTGATGTGCGATTTCCGAAATCAGTTCCTGAAGTTCTTTCCGTTCTTTCTGTGCATCTTGTTTCTGACTGACTAAAATTTCCTGCAGCCGCAGCAGTTGATGCCGGATTTTGGAATCCATTGTCTCTTCGCAGTCAGAAAAATCGGGGAGTTCTTTTCCGCTGGTCATTCGCTGCACAGTATCTGATATCTTCTTTAATTCCCGGCTTCGTTCTTTTCTCTGAACCCGGTACATTCCGACCGCCCCGGCAAGAATCCCCAAAAGAAATATCCCAGCACTCCACCACAAAATTTCTGTCAGATCCATTACTCTTCCTCCATCCGGTATCCCAGTCCAAATACGTTCTGAATATACGGCCGTTCTCCCGCAGCTTCAATCTTTTTCCGCAGACGGCCGACCAGCACGCTGACACTGTTATCAACTACATATTGACCATCAATTCCCCATACATGCTCCAAAATATTTTCTTTGGTCAGAACCTGCCCCTGATTTTTCATCAGATATTCCAGGAGCTGATACTCTTTTGCCGTAAGAGAGATCTCATTCTCCCCTGACACTGCCTTTTTTCGCTGTGGATACAGAGTGAGATTTCTGCATTTCAGAATCTGTTCACCGGCATCTTCTCCCCGGTTTCGTCTGAAAGCTACTTCAATCCTTTTTAATAACACTTTCATGGAAAATGGTTTCACAACATAATCTTCTGCTCCCAGGTCAAATGCTTTCAGCATTTCCTGCTCTTCATCCCTTGCCGTCAGAAAAATTGCGGGGATCTTTCTGTTCCATTTTTTCATCAGGGTGTGATACAGTTCCATACCATTTCCGTCCGGGAGACCGATATCAACCAGTAAAAGCTCCTCTGTTCCCTGCAGAATCTGCCCTGCATCTTTCTTTGTATAAACCTGCAAAGTCCGATAACCTTCCTTCTCAAGCACGACTTTCAAAGACCTGCTTAACAGGCGGTCATCTTCAATAATCCCGATTGTCATTTTTTATCCCGTCCATTCTTTCCTGCTTTCCCCAGTCGGACTTTTTCCATCTCCTCTGCAGTCTCTTCATCCAGATAATCAAAAAGATAATTTCCGACACTGCCTTTCTTTCCAAGATGCTCACCTCTGACTTCTGCCAGCGTCCTCTCAATTTCCTCTTTCAGTCCCGGAGCAGACATCCGGTTCGCACCCTGTCCTAAGATGATCACCTGCTCCAGTCCGTCTGAAGTTGCCACAGTTACAGCAGCATCCTTTGCGATCCGTCTTACAGTCTTTTCGATATACTGGTCTGCCGTTTCCGCCTCTTTGGTATAGACAATATAAATATTATGATATTTCATCACTTCACCCGGATTGCCTTCAACTTTATATGCATCATACACAAGGATCAGCGTACATTTTCTGTATCCCTGATAGTTGCTTAAGATATCCGCAAGTTTCCCGCGTGCCGCACCAATATCCTTTTCGGACAGCTCTCTTAGTTCCTCCCATGAGAAAATGATATTGTATCCATCCACCAGAAGATATTCCTGTCGGCCTTCCTTTTCCCGTCTGCGTCTTTCCCATTTCGGATCTGTATAGGCACTGCCCGGTTCTCTGTCCTTTTCCTTTGCACAGACTGTCACCGGACCATGATTCTGCTTCACCGGATCAGGAGTTCTTACATAAATTGCATCCAGTTCCTCCTGTGTCAGTTCAATACTGGAATGCCGCCGCTTCGGAAGTGTGACTTCCGCAAGTCCTTCTTCTCCCGTCTGATCCAGTGTGCGTTCCATGTGCATATATTCTTCGACTTCATCCCAGTCCACGACAAATCCTGCACCATGGGCACAAAAGACCGAACCGGTAGGATTCGCAAGATCCAGCTCTGAATCATACCCTCTCGCCGCTACAACTTCTTCCTGATTATGGCAGAGATCATACCCCTTCAGGGTCAGAGAAATTCTTCCTCTTCCACCTGTATATGCAATGACATCTTTCTGATAACCGCTTAAAGTCGATACCGGTGCAATTCCCGTCAGCACAGTCATTTCTCCCAACGTTTCCGGTGCCTCAAATTTTCCGAAACGGTTCTGTATATCCGTCATGGCACGTCCCACATTTTCAGAAGGTAATTCGATCCTGAACTCATAATACGGTTCAAGCAGTACGCTTTCTGCTTTTTTCAGTCCCTGCCGCACAGCCCGGTAAGTTGCCTGTCGGAAATCCCCGCCCTCCGTATGCTTCAGATGGGCTTTTCCTGAAGTCAGTGTGATCTTCATATCTGTAATAACCGATCCCGTCAGAACTCCTTTATGTTCCTTTTCCTCCAGATGGGTCAGCACCAGCCGCTGCCAGTTCCGATCCAACACATCCTCACTGCATTCTGAATCAAACTGTATTCCTGATCCGCGTTCTCCCGGTTCTAACCGCAGATGTACCTCTGCATAATGGCGTAACGGTTCAAAATGCCCGACACCTTCCACCGGTGCTGCGATCGTCTCTTTATAGACAATGCTGCCTTCCCCGAACTCAACCAGTACTCCAAAGCGTTCTTTTATGATTCTCTGAAGGATTTCAATCTGCACATCGCCCATCAGTTGCACATGGATCTCCTGACTCTTTTCGATCCATACGACATGCAGTTCCGGCTCTTCTTCCTCCAAAAGCTTCAAATCTCTTAACATCGTATGAACATTACAGTCATCCGGCAAAATGATCCTGTACGTCAGCACTGGCTCAAGGATCGGCAGCTCAGAATCTTTTTCTGCTCCAAGTCCCTGCCCCGGATATGTTTCCGCCAAACCGGTCACTGCACAGACTTTTCCCGCATCTGCCTCCGAAAGAAGCTCATACTTTTCACCGGAATATACACGGATCTGATTTACCTTATCACCATTTTCACCGATCACATCCTTCACCTTCAGCGTGCCACCGGTCACTTTCAGGTAAGTCAGCCTGTTTCCCTGACCGTCTCTCGCAATCTTATAAACCTTCGCTCCGAATACTGCCGGATATTCTTTCTGCATCTGATATGTGCAGATCCCGTTCATCAGTTCTTCCACACCCTGCAAATGTAACGCCGAACCAAAATAGCATGGAAAAATCTTTCTTTCTGCGACCAGCCGGCGGATCGAGGCAGCGGCGACACTGCCTTTCTCAAGATATTCTTCCATCGTCTGTTCATCACACACTGCAATCTCTTCGATCACTTCTTCTGCTCCGGTTTCCACTCTGCCGAAATCAATACATCCTTCTGAAAACCGGGATTTCAGTTCTGCAAGAAGTTTTCCACAGTCCGTCCCTTCCTGATCCATTTTATTCACAAAAAGGAACACCGGTATTCCGTATCTTGTTAAAAGTTTCCACAAAGTCTCCGTATGTCCCTGCACACCGTCTGCCCCGCTGATCACCAGCACCGCACAGTCCAGCACCTGCAGTACCCGCTCCATCTCCGCTGAAAAATCAACGTGTCCCGGTGTATCCAGCAATGTGATCTCCGTATCTTTCCAGGTAAGCACCGCCTGCTTGGAAAAGATCGTAATTCCACGTTCCCGTTCCATTTCATCTGTATCCAGAAAAGCATCCTGATGATCGACCCTGCCTAAATTTCGTATTGCACCACTTTGATAAAGAATACTTTCCGAAAGGGTCGTCTTTCCTGCATCTACATGAGCCAGCAGGCCAACATTGAGTACTCTTTTTCCTGTTTTTCTTTCCTGTCCGCTCATAAATCTTCTCTTTCTCCTTCTCCTTAATTATTCACCTGATGATGCACAACCAGGCTTTCTCTGTCGATTGCTTTAAAAGAATAGCCAAGATTTTTATAATACTCCAGAACGGTCGGCAATGCCTCGATCGTTGTCTCTTTTGTTGCTGCATCATGAAACAGCAGCATTACCTGATGATACTTGTCTGTCTCCGACTGTGCAATGATTTCCTCTGTCGTAGCTGTTCCTCCATCCCCGCTGCTGACATTCCAGTCATAATACTGATATCCCAGCTCAAGTACTTTCGGCACAAGTACACTCATGATTCCCTCCATATAATTCCTTGAAACCGTATTGGACGAGCCACCCGGAAAACGGATAAAACACGGGACGAATCCGATCTGCTCCTTTGCGATCTCTCCCACTTCTTCCAGATCTTTCAGGTACGCTTCTTCTGAAGAATATACGGTCTCATAATCATGACAGAAACTGTGCAGACCGATCGTATGCCCTGCATCATATGCTTTTTTTATCATCGGACGGTACTCCGGTTTCTGCCCCGTAATAAAAAAAGTTGCTTTGGCATCATACTGATCCAGTATATCCAGCACTTTCTGCGTATTCTCCGAAGGGCCGTCATCAAATGTCAGATATACGATCTTTTCATCACTCGCTTCCGTTGTCCCCACTGCAACACCCGGCTGCACCGAAAGCTCTTTCTTCCGCTGCTCCTCTGCTTCTTTTTCTTTCTTCTTTTCTTCTTTTTCTGCCTTTTTCTTTTCTGCCTCTGCCTCTTTTACAGCCTCAGCTTTTCTGGCCTCCTGTCTTGCTTCTTTCGCATTCAATCCCATGCAGAAAATTGTACCGCAAAGTGCAAAAAACACAAGTCCACATAAAATCCTTCCATACCGGTTCTGACGACTTCTTTTGTGTTCTTCCATCTATTATCTGCTCCTCATTCGTAATAGGGTTTTCCCGGATCATGAATCAATCCATATAGAAAAAACATCAGCCGGGGAAAACTCCTGACTGATGCTTCTTACCCGACTGATGCCTATTATAAGATACAAATTTTAAAAAAGATGAACGCTTTCATTAAGAATTGTTACATTTCTTTCCTGCACTTTACAGAAATGTTCCGGTGCCTCCGCCATAATTACCTCCGCCGCAGCAGAGACCGCTTCCGCCACAGCAAAGATTGCACATCAGATTTGCCACGCATAACTTCACGCAATAGCTGTTATCAAATGTACCCGGAAATCCATACATCGTCTGTCGTGTCTGATACCAGCTTCCACCGCCTTCCAGCCGCTGCAGCAGCATCTGATACTGCATATTCTGAGGATCAAGCCGGACAGCCTCCCTGGCATGCTCCAGTGCCGTCACGTTATTGCCCAGTCCCGAATTTGCAGAAGCACTCAGAAAATACCATAAGGCACTGTGGTTTGCAATTCCGTCAAGGACATTCAGTGCCTCCCTGAAATGTCCGCTTCTGATATAATTGGCTGCCGCCTGCAGATGTGCATCTTCCTCACTCATACCTGCTGTTCTTCCGGAAGTCCCGTTTCCGTAGCCACCGAAATTCCCGTAACCTCCAAAACCGCCAAAGCCGCCAAACGGACCATACTCACCGTATCCGCTGCCCTGTGAACCGCCTCCTGCTCCCGACGAAGAGTAGCCTTTTTCCCGCTCATCCATGATCTGCTGATATGCCTGCTGGACTTCCTTGAACTTAGCCTCTGCCTCATCTTTATGAGGATTGTTGATATTCGCATCCGGATGATACTGACGGCTCAGTTTTCTGTATGCCTTCTTAATCTCCTCATCCGATGCACTCTGGTCTACTCCTAAAATCTGATATGGATCTGACATCTTTTTCTTAATTTCCTCTCATTCTCTTTTTCCACTGTCCGCTTTCCCACATTCTGCCTGCACTTTCTCAGCTCTTTTAATGAACTTTGTTCCACATAACAACAGAAGGTAGTGACAAGTAATAACAAATACTTACTCAGCTCTTTTTCATGAACTTTGTGCCACACTTCGGACAACGGATCTCGATCTTTCCTTTGCCTCTTGGAATCCTGATCTTCTGACTGCATCCCGGGCATTTATAAATATGATACTGCTTTCTCTGCCGGAACAGATCTTTCTGCTTTGCAAAAAAGCAACGGATCTTGTACGACTTTGCAAGATATGCCTGATTCTCCGCATAACGCTTTGATACATTCTTTGAGAACATCCTGAAATAACAGTAAATGATCAGAAACCATCCGACATAGTAAAAAAATGTCCCTATAAGACTTCCCCTGAAAAACGAAGCCAGCAATACACTGATCAGACCGATCACCAGCAATGCTTTCGATAACTGATCCACACCGTATCTTCCCTGCATAAACCGCATAAACTTTTCTTTCATGATCTGCACTTCCTGTCTTAAATTAATATGGACTTTATTCTGCTCCGTTTTTCAATCAAAGTCAATTAAATAAATCTAAAATTATTCCTGATTCAGAATATTTTTGCATACTTCGTCTGAAATCTGATAGACGATCTTCGATCCATCCAGCATCACATAACGGTTTCCGTTTCCATCGTCACTGCCGATATACATTTTCATCGTCTTTTCATCCTCATTCTTTGTATAAGTAGCCTCAACCGTGATCCGACTGGCTTCATCCAGTCCATAGCCTGCCAGGTCTGCATCTTCCACAGAATAATCAGCAACCGTTGTCAGTGACACCGCACCCAGTCCGCCTGCAACCGCAGCGATCTCTTCTTCCTGATCTTCATTTTCTGAATCATAGGTCGTAGTCGTTCCATTTTCCGTGATTACTTCTTTTTTCAGATTGCCGCTTCCGATGCTCGGATATTCATCCAGTTGTGCAAAATCAGACAACTCCGTCTTGAAATCATCCAGCACGCTGGATGCGACCGTATAGACTGTACCGGTATCGCCCACCGTTACATAATAATCTGTTCCGGTAGAATCTCCAAAGCTGACCGTTGTTACTGTTCCGTCTTCTTCCGTGATCTCAATGGAATAATTCGGGTCATCCAGTCCATATGCGTCCAGGCTGTCTCCGTCTTCCAGTTTCCGGTCCGCGGTGATCTGGGCAGCCGCCTTTACAATCGCCTCCGGCTTACTCTGCTTCAACGGGAAATCCTTATCTTCTGAATAATACCAGGTATCTCCTTCTTTTTCAAAAGACATTTCACCTGCTGCCACCTGATACTTGATCGCAGTGATCGTTGACTCATCCAGATCCGTCACTTTGACCGTTTCTTTTTCCTCTTTTTTATCCTGCTTTTTATTCCAGGAGCTTAGTCCAAAATAAACAATCAGAAGGATGACCAGCACTCCTGTTAAAATCAATGGTCCTTTTTTCTTTTTCATACTGACACCTCAGGCCTTTCTTCTTCTGAACCATACGACAAAACCACCGATCAGAACCACTGCCGGAATACCAAATACAACGAGAATGCTGAATCCACCTGCATGCTGAACAGTATTGTACTCTGTTGTAAGGCTCTTTGCCTCAATAGAAAGATTGGTCACACCGTCAAAGTTTGCTGTCACTGCATTCATAAATACCTGCGTATTTTCAAGCTGTGAAAATGCATCCGTGATCTGCTGATCGATCAGGCTGCCTGCAGAGATAACCGTCAGTCTGCTCTCTTTGCTGTCGGAACTGATCGTTTCAGTTGCAACCACTCCCAGGTCATACGTTCCCTGCTTCTGATCTTCTTCTGTCACTGCATATGCCTGCTCAGAGGTTGTCATAAAGGCACTCGTTGTGATCGTATCTCTTGCCGGATCCGTTGTCGTCAGTCCACGGGAATTCATCAGAAGTACCATCTGGGAACTGATTCCGTCTGCCATATCACCGGATAAATTCATTACCGGGAAGATATAATACGGCTGATTCTGATAGCATCTCTGTGGATCTGCGATATAACCGTCTGCTCCTTCAATTCCATAATCTTTCAGAAGTCCTGCAAGTTTCGGTAAAGAAGCAAGTCCGGTATCTCCCAGCAGACACATCACCTTGCCGCCTTCTCCAAGATATCCGCTTAAGAGGCTGACTTCATCATCAGAAAGATCATTGGTCGGACCATCCATTAACAGAAGGTCACAGTCATCCGGTATAGAATCTGTCATCAGAAGATTCAGCTCCTCGGTTGTATAATTATTCTTTGTCATCAGATCCGTGATCGTTGTAGAAAGGGAGTCCTCTCCATGTCCTGTTACAGTATAGATCTTCTTCTGGACATCACTGGTCACATAGTTTACCGCACTGCTGAGCTGTCCCTCACCATCAAAGGAGGTATAACTCGATGAACCTGAATAGTAATAAGAAGAAGAATCTGATACCAGGATCTTATCAAAAGAAATGGTTGTCGACTTTCCTGTTGCCTCGCAGGATACATAGATCGTATTCTGTGAAGTATTGTATTCTGTCAAAGCTGACGGATGCAGAACCGGGTCGATCCATTCCACCTTGATCTTATCCGACAGTGCCGCATATTTACTGATAAATGTTGTGATCCTGTCATCTGTCTCATCTTTGACTGCCAGTACTTTCATATCAATCTTATCATCCAGACCTTTCAGCAGATCTTTCGATGTATCGGAAATGTCATAAATCTTTGTACTGCTGACATCAATATTTCTGTATGCTTCCGGAATCTGACCGACGACCAGATTCAATACGATAATGACTGCTACAACCAGCACCGTCATTCCTACACTGTAGGAACCATGCTTTGTTCCGGAAGTATGGAACATTCTTTTTAAGTTTCCTTTTTTACTTTTTAATTTCTCCATGATCCAAACCTCCTAACTCCAACGTCTTTTCTGAATCGACTGCACTGTAAGAAATACAAAGACTGCGATCAGTGACAGATAAAGTGCGATTCCCGTCACGTCTACAATACTGTTGGATGTGATATCTGTAAATACATCCGACAGTGCCAGTCTTCCAAACATTTTGGAGAGAAGATTCTCAAATAAAGAAGATTTTACAAAATAAGCAATGACTGCCGCAGCAACTCCGATCACTTCCAGCCCTCCTGCAAGCATCAGGTTCGATGTCATATGGAAAATATAGAAAGCAACGATCGTAAGCACGATCAGAACTCCCACCAGCCCACTGACAGCCGAACTCGGAAGCAGTGTCAGGATTCCGTTCCATAAATACAGGATCAAAAGGATACCAAATGTACTGATAAATGCAATAATCTGACTTTCTGTCAGCGAAGACAGAAACATTCCGATCGCTGCAAATACGCATCCAAGCAGGAAAAATACCAGAATAGAAATATAGTCCACTCCAAGGTATGCTGTTCCCTGAGATTTGATAATCAGCGGATAAATACAGAAGATCACACTCGGGATTCCAATCACTGTGATCATTGCAAGATACTTTCCAAGAACTACCTTCCACAAACTCACCGGTGCGGTCAGCAGAAGCTGATCCGTCTTATTTTTTCGTTCTTCTGAAAAGCTTCGCATCGTGATCAGCGGAATCCCGACAATAAATACGATCAGAGAGCCTGCCAGCGAATAGGAAAAATACGGATATCCCGCAGACAGATTATATGCAACAAAATAAATGCCCGTAAATACCAGAAGGAATGCCACAAATACACATCCCACCATAGACTGGAAATAGGACTTCAATTCTCTTTTATAAATCGCCAGCATTGCTTACTTCCTCCTTTTCTGCCTCTTTTGCCTTTCTGGCAAATTCTTCTGCAGCCTTGTCGCTCTGGGTCAGTTCCATAAATACATCCTCCAGGCTGACCTGAACCGCATTCAGTTTCAGCAGCGGCATCTTCTTTTCTGCAAATGTCGTAAAGAGTTCTTCCCGGATATCCTGTCCTCTCTTCTCCCGGATCTGTCCGCTTGTTATGCCACTGGCATCTGTCTTCACCGAAACCTTTTCAATTCCAGGTACATTTTTCAGTACTTCTTTTACTTTGGAAGCTTCTGTCCTGGTCTCAATCTCGATCAGCCCAGACTCACCCAGGTAACGTTCCAGATTCTCCGGTGTATCACTGGCAACCAGCTTTCCTTTGGAAATGATCATGATATAGTCACACACTTCTCTTACTTCTGCCAGAATATGAGAACTTAAGATAACTGTATGCTTCTTCGCCAGTTTACGGATCAGTTCACGGATCTCAATAATCTGCTTCGGGTCAAGACCTACACTTGGCTCATCCAGAATAATGATCTCCGGGAATCCCAGCACAGCCTGTGCCAGTCCGACCCTCTGCCGGTATCCTTTGGACAGATTCTTGATCAGACGCTTTTCCACATCTTTGATCTTTACAAGCTTTTCCACATCCTCAATAGACTCAGCTCTCTTCTCCTTCGGAATTTTCTTCAGTTCTGCGGCAAATTCCATATATTCCCTGACCGTCATATCCATATACAGCGGTGGAAGCTCCGGCAGATATCCGATCTGCTTTTTCGCCTCCTCTGGCTCTTTTAAAATATCATGCCCGTTGATCAGCACCTCCCCTTCTGTAGCTCCGAGATATCCCGTCATGATATTCATGGTCGTAGACTTTCCGGCTCCGTTAGGACCTAAAAAGCCGTAGATATGCCCTTCTTCAATGGTAAAATTCAGGTGATCTACAGCTAAATGATTTCCGTACTTTTTCACCAGATTCTTTACTTCTATCAAAGTCTCCATCCTCCTATTTCTCTCCGCATAATACAGAGTTTCTTTTTTACCTGTCAACGTTATCAGAAGTTTGTGAATCTTTTGTGTATCAAATGTGACGGAAGTTTGCTCTATTTATTTTATTCATCAAATGGAATGGAAGTCTGCTCTATTTAAATTCTACAACTGCATATGGCCTTCCATTCTCCGCACATAGTTCAATAATCGTCCGTTCTTCCTCCCTGCTCCTTTTCGGATAAATGACATCTCCCAGCACCGCCGATTTCTTATACTCCACACGGATCTGTCTGAACTGGCGGTCAGCCGGAAGAAATTCCAGTGCCATCTGCACATACTGGCAGTTATTTACATGCTCATTCGTATCAATATGATAACGACGTACCGGGAATGCCTCCAGGACTTCAGTTTCTTCCGGCAGGGAGATTTTTCTTCCCTCATAAGGCATATCCAGTGCCTCGCCCATGCCGTATGGCTTTATGTCTTTTTCCTCCGGTCTTACCGGCCGTCCGGTCTCTGTATCAAGAAATACCCATACAGAATAAGCCTTTGCGATCATGTGTCCTCTTTCATCTTTTATGTAAAAATTACGATTTCCGAATAACCCCTTAAATTCTGTCGGAAATGTTCCGATCGTGATCCTTTCTCCCAATGCGGGATACCGTTCTGCGATCACCTGCCAGTAGGACAGGATCCAGGCACGCTTTTCTGCCTTTAGTACCTCCGTTCCAAGTCCCACATCTTCTGACTGGAACGTGCTGCAATCCTGAAAATAATTGATCAGTGCAGGAAGGGTCAGCGTTCCATGATGATCGATCTCACTGTAACGTACTCTGCTGTTAAATTCATACATTTTATTTATCCTCCGTTTTTGCTACATAATCATAATCTACCGTAATCACACTCTCGTATCTGGAATCCACTCCCTTTAACCGCTCCATCAACTGTAACGGAAGGTCGTTGCGTCTTTTTTCATCATATTCGATTGGGATCACCATATCGAAAATCAGATTGATCCTCTCCGCTCCCCACACGACACGAAAATCGTGGATGCTGCATGCCGGATCAAGTTCTTTCAGAAGGTGTTCTGTCTTTTTCCTGATACGAATCACCTTTTCATCTTTCATTTCCACCGGATCCATATGAATCACCAGCATCATCCCAAGTTCTTTTGCCGCATCCCGTTCGACACGGTCTATGATCTCATGCGACTTTTCAATCTCCTGGTCGTTGGGAACTTCTGCATGGATAGATGCCATACTTCTGCCCGGTCCGTAATTATGTACGATCAGATCATGAACTCCCTCGATCCCATCGTAGCCCTCTACAAATTTTTTAATCTTCTCATAAACCTCCGGACTGACCGGTTCACCAATCAGAGTATTCAATGTATCTTTTGCAATCCCGAAACCGGCCCACATCACAACCAGTGCCACGCCAAGACCGACAAATCCATCAATATTGATCCCTGTTGCCGCAAAAAAGAGAATCGAAAAGATTGTCGCTGAAGTCGTGATCACGTCTCCCATGGAGTCTGCAAAGACCGCCTTCATCACCTGAGAATCAATCCTTTCTCCCAGCTTTTTGTTGAATAGTCCAAGCCACAGCTTCACCGCGATCGAAAGACATAAAATCAACACCGAGACAGGAAGGAATTTCAGCTGCTCCGGATGAAGGATCTTTCCCACCGAATCCTTCAGAAAAGTAAATCCAACCTCCAGCACCAGAAAAGAGACGATCAGTGCTGCTATGTACTCGATCCGCCCATGCCCGAACGGATGATCTTTGTCCGCCGGCTTTCCTGCCATACGGACGCCCACAAAGCTGATCACCGATGAGCCTGCATCAGACAGGTTATTAAAGGCATCTGCCATAACAGATACACTGTTCAGTACCAGTCCGACAATCAATTTTGTCAGAAATAATATTACATTACAAAAGATGCCCACAATGCCGGACAGCATACCATATGCCGTCCGCACGGACACCTTTTCCACATCCTCATAATCTTTTACAAAATACCTGATAAGAAATTCTGTCATATTTATTTTTCCTTCCAGAAGAACCAGCGGATCTGAAACTTTGAACCTGCCGTCACTTCCGAATATTCTTCCTCCGTCAATACTTTCTTTAACTGTTGCTTTCCCTTTTCAGGAAGTACTGCATTCGTCGTATCCAGAAAACACAGATTCGGATACAGCACGCACCACCAGTTATGCCCTGCTGCATCTCCCAGTTCGATCCTCAGGGTCTTGTAATTTCCTGCCGGAAATGTGACATCTCCATAGGTCCGGTCCGGGAAATAGCACGTCGTCACTGCCACACTGACTGTCTGCTGCATCTGCAGGTCTGCCATTTTCTGCTCAGCCACCTGCCGGATCTCCTCCGTATGCCCCCTCATCCACCGGGTCGTCTCCTTTACATCCAGTTCCTCAGGAAGTACTTCTTTTAAATAGGATAAGACTGCATCCCGCACCTCCATCTTCACCGCCTGATCTGTCCTGCTGTCACTGTTCGCAAGAACATGAAACCGCAGCACTTCCTCCGCCAGATGCTCCTGTACTGCCCGTTCTTTCCTCTGCACATCTCCCATCACTACTGCTGTTGTCACTACGGTTGCCACGATCAGTGCAAGGAAAATGCTGATCACACGAATCTTCCCCGGTACGATCTGCTCTTTTCTGACTGCTTCTCTGACTACTTCTTTCATATGTAATCCCTCCATATATCTATTGTCCGGTCAGGTTTTTCCTGATCTTTCTCATCTTTTTCCGGTCATCCGATCGGCTGATATATGGAGTATTACCTGAAAGCTGCCCTCTATTCATTTTTCGGATACATTTTCCTGCTGATGCACTTTTCTTCCTGATACATTTTTCTTACATACGCTTTTTTCTATACGCTTTTTTCTATACGCTTTCTTCTTTTTCGCGGATCGTGTCTACTACTGCCTCTGCCTGGTTCTTGATATGCTGTCCTGTGATCTGGGTTGCACGATCTTTATCCCGGCTTTCGATCGAATCAATGATCGTCTGATGTTCTTCCAGCAACTGCGGATAACACTCTTTCTTTTTCAGATATTCAATCCTGTAGCGATACATCTGCTCCCGCAAATTGTTCAGAAGCTGGATCAGACGGCGGTTATCCGTAGCTGCATAAATGATATCATGAAATGCCACATCCGCCTGTGCGATCCGGGTAATATCATCGCTGTCCAGCGTATTACAAAATTCTGCGGAAGCCTCCTTCATCGCTTTGATCCCTTCTTCATCCATACGGTCGCAGGCAAGCTGGACTGCCAGTTCCTCCAACGCACACCGCACTTCCAGTACATCTCTTAAATTCTTTTCCGTGATTTCTGCAACTTCTGCACCTTTCCTTGGGATCATCAGGACAAGACCTTCCAGCTCAAGCTTACGGATCGCCTCACGGATCGGTGTCCGGCTCACTCCGAGTTTGTTCGCAAGCTGGATCTCCATCAGTCTTTCTCCCGGCTTCAGTTCCCCTCTTAAGATTGCCTGCCGCAGCGTATTAAATACCACATCTCTCAGAGGCAGGTACTCATCCATCGTTACTTCAAAATCTGTTCCCATATTATTTTCTCCTTACGTTATGCACATTCGTCACATAGACCTGCTTCGTCAGTCCGCTCTCACGAATCTTCCTCTGTGCCTCCCTTGCCGCAGCACGGTTTTCAAAAAGTCCGAAAACAGTAGGACCACTGCCACTCATCATCGCACCAATCGCACCATTCTCTCTCATGACCTGCTTCAATTCTTCGATCACCGGATGCATCGGGATCGTAACATCCTCCAGCACGTTCCCCATATTTTCTGAAATCCTGTGAAGATCCTTCTGCCTCAGACCCTCGATCAGAGCATCTATATCAGGATGTTCTATGATCTTCTCTGAGTCCAGTGCCTCATAAACTACTTTGGTTGATACACTGACCGGTGGCTTTGCGATCAGGACCGTACATTTCGGCATGGCAGGAAGGACACTTAATTCTTCTCCTATCCCTTCTGCAAGAACGGTTCCTCTCATGATACAATAAGGAACATCTGCCCCAAGCTTCACGCCCCGATCCATCAACTCCTGCTGGGTCAGACGCAGTCCGAAGAGCCGGTTCATTCCAAACAGAACCGCAGCTGTATTCGAGCTTCCTCCTGCAAGACCGGCAGCTACCGGAATGTGCTTATTCAGCGTGATCTGAACCCCTTCTTTCAGATCAAATTCATCCATCAGAAGCTGCGCTGCTTTATAAGCGATATTGCCATCCCCGGTTGGAAGAAACTTCAGATTTGTTGTCAGTGTAATTCCAGGTTCTTTCTTCTTCGCAATCTTCACTTCATCATACAGATAGATAGACTGCATGACCATTCTGACATCATGGTATCCATTCTCGCGTCTTCCAAGCACATCCAGGCCTAAATTAATCTTGGCAAGTGCTTTTAATTCAATTTGATTCATCCTGTGTACCTCCATCGCTGTTTTCTAAAGAACCAGATGTGAAAATTTACACAAATGTATCTTGTATACATAGTACTTACAGTATACTCATATTTTCTTTAAAAATCAACAATTTATCCCCTATTTTCACATTTTCATTTTCCAATTCGTTTACATTCATAATCCCCTCAACTGTAGTCATATACTGTTTCGCCAACTCCCAGAGATCTTCTTTCTCCTGCACAATATGACCAACGATTCCCGGCCTCTTATCCATCTGTTCAAGATCCAGCGGTTTCTCCATGACAGATACGATTGTCTGAAGTTCTATCTCCCGCCGTAAGAATGCATCAAATGCAAGAATTGCTCTCACTTCTACAGCCTCACTGCCCGCCATAGACACCTGGATCTGATCCACATGATGACTCATCGTACACCGTACATTTTCCGGAAGATCGGAACATTCGATCAGATGTTGGAATGGTATCATCCCCTGCCAGCTTCCATATGGTCTTGCATCATCCCCTCGCAGGTAAAGAAAGTTAAGATGCAGGATTCCTTCTATTTGGATTCCTTCTTCTCTATACTCCGTATGCTCTATCTGGATTTCCCCTCTGCTGCAGAGTACTTGAAGTACATCATCTTTTAATTCTGGAAGTGAAAGCCGTTCCGTCAGTTTATATCTGGATTGATTCTGCATTAAAAGCTCTTCAAAAACCGTCTCTTGTTTCTCCGGAATACACTGCTCTCGCAAAGAGTAAATATCTTCTAACAACTCCATCTCCTGCTCTTCGTAAAAGTTCATCCGCAGCAATAATGTCCCTTCAATCCCAAGGATCCGCATCTCACCGTCCTCATCCATACGGATATCAACCAGTGTATCCTCCAGCGTATGTTCCACAGAATAAAACATTCCTTCTGTCAGGCCATTGCAAAGAAGTTTTCCTTCATATGGAATCACCTGACTGACCCAGTCTGCCTTCAATTCTTCTGACAGATAGAGACAGAACACCTGTAGTTCCCCTCGGACTGTCACCTCATCTGTTCCCGGACGCAGTTCTAACTTTCTGCCGCTCACTTCGGACAACAGAATCTGGCTGATACTCTCCTTCGTTCCCGGTAATGTAATCTCTTCTTTTATTCTATAAGTGTCTTTTTTTGTGTCTGACAATCCAAGCAGACGAAACTTTTTCATTTTTTTATAAACAGCATGTTCACTTTCCACATCTTCCGTGACTTCTTCACTTATCATCTGAGTTCTTCCAATTTCAAGTTCTGTCAGCAGATGCAGACTCAGCTTTCTGGAATGCACCATTGATACACTGAACTCTGTTCTGAGATTTTTCAGGAAATATTCTTCCTCTCCCGGTTGTTCTACATATACCATCTCTTCAAATGGAAGCTTTCCTTCTAAAACTGCCGGTTGCGGATCCAGAGAAGCTGTCATATACAAAATCTTAAATTGAGCTTTTCCACTGATTTTCAGATAATTCTCTACAAGCTTCATATCTTCCGTCTTCACGCAGACTATCCCTTCAATTACATTTCCCACATCCTCCTTTGCATCCGGAACGTTATAATCTTCGTCCAGCTGAAACTGATCGTAAATACATTTTCCCTCATGCATCAGGCGTATCGCTCTCTTCACAATTTCCATCCTGCTCCTCCTCAATCAAACATAACCTCTTTTTCTGTTTCACTGATTTCCACGACTATATATGGAAATGTCGTGATTTCTTTCGTCTCTTCACCAGTTGCCGGTCCCATCAGACTTGTATTCAAACAAACTGCATGCTCCGTTTCATAAAGTTTCTTCACCTCAATAGTATATCCTGTTGTCGGACATGCACCATATCCTTCTGCAAGATACGTCTTTCCCTGATCCGAATAAACAAAATGAAATGCTTTCTTTTTTAACTGACCGAGCACTTCTGTCATTTCCTCCGGAAGATGCTCCTGGTCGATCAGAATATATTCCAGATCTTTTCGTTTTTGCTCTTTCTCAATCCTGGTAATACATCCGCTTATAAAAAAACAGACACACAATAGAAACACAGCTAAAATGCCCTTTTGTTTTTTATTTTTCATTACAATATTCCAGATACTGTAAACAGTAACGCCATCCGGTTTTTTTATTTCCCTTCAATCTATGCATCAGTTGTATTTTTTATGCTGCTACGGTATAATAAAGCTACATGCGCCAGTAGTTATTTTATATTATGGCGACTCTATTATTGT
>ERZ826146.1374-NODE-1374-length-22696-cov-4.651959_pt1 | contig 22696 bp, 23 predicted proteins | sample MGYA00519857_ERZ826146 | MGnify/ENA primary metagenome ERZ826146 (study PRJEB31778, sample SAMEA3449222) | human gut metagenome | biome: human gut; feature: human-associated habitat; material: faeces | place: United Kingdom | collected 2010/2012 ...
CTCCCGTATCATATTCCACAGAATCCGTTCTGTCGCTTTTCTCAATTGAACATATCAAAACAAAGCCACGCTGTTTGACGACAAACGTTGCTTCTGGGGTATGTTCTAAATTGCGGTAGCCAAAACGTATTCCTGCTGACATCTGTTTTCCCTTTCCAAAACCTTTTTAACCGGTTCTTTTTCTGCTTTTTCTTCACTGTATCACAAAATAACGATTTTGTCATTATACCAGCGGTTTAATCTTTCTCGAATTTCTCTGTATTTGCTTCGGAAACGAGGAATATCCCCGTCAATGACGAGGATATCTTCGATGCTTGTGTTTAATAATCTGCTTAAAATGAGAAAGTTGTCCAGACTTGGCAGGCACTTGCCGGAAATCCATTTATAGACCGCCTGTGGATTTTCAAAACCCATGGCATTCTGAATGTCTCTCACGGTGTATCCGCTTTCACGAAGAAGGGATTTGATGCGGCTGCCAGTTTCTTTCTGCTGGATTGACAAATAAATTGGTTCCATCCTGCACCTCCATATGTTTAAGCCATCCCGAAACACAGTTTTATCTTATCATCCGGTACTGGAAAAATCCAGTTTTTTCTTCCTGTTTCTACACAACCCGAATGATCTGTTCATACAAAAGGATTTTCTTTTCATCTACATTCCGATTGTCGTGTGCTGCAAGATTGTTCCGTCCCTCTTCCATCTCTTCTTCGGATGCAAGCTCCTCTTTCCACCAGCTCAGGTGATTGATCCGGTACGGCTTCCAGCCGCGGTCAAAAATCTCATCTCAACGACTCTCTTGCATATGCGCTTTCCTTTTTACCGGAAACGTAACTCGATCCCCTCTCTTTACTATTTGTTCAGGAAGTGCTCCCTGTTCGGATACTCCTGCCGATATGCCCGGAGGGCGGCTTCCCGGAGCAGTGTGAATTCTTTTTCCATGCGAAGCAGGCGAGGCGCCTTAAAGGCGATCACGCTGATCTGTTCGGCGATCTTTTTTGCGATTCCTTCTTCAGATAACTGACCCATGGCGCGGAAAAATTATCCTGACACAAGTGATAGTGCAGCTTTTCTGTTTTTCCGATAATATAATCATATATAACGGTGTACTATAAAAATCAAAGCAGGATCATGTAAGCTGAGAGGGGGATTGTGTATGGAAAATAAATCGAGGAAAACAGGACACTTTATAGGTGAGGTACTAATAGGTCTTTTATTCCTGTTTGCAGTTGTAGGGGTGTTTTTATGGAGTGTTAACAGAATTGTATCCAGCATAGAATATAAGAAATCAGCGGATGTTCGGACGGTAACAGCCCGTGTTATCGATTATGACATAAAGAATTCGGACGACGAATATGACGATTACGACGAGTATGTGACGAAGCTTTCGTATGAAGTGGATGGAATAAAATATACAGGGAAACGTACCTACTACCGGGAAGTCAGCATAGGCGACGAAAAAAATGTCGAAGTTTATCTGACACCAAGAGGCAAATACAAAATGAAAGGCGACGATGACCCTTTAACGTTCCTTCTGGCCTGTATAGGAATTCCGGCAGGTCTTCTTCTTACATTTATCGGAGGCATGGTTCTTGTACAAATAATTGTCGGCCACTTTAAGAAGCCAACGGGGGCAAACGAGGAAAGAATCGAATAAATCGCAACTCAGGGATAACATCCTTTCCTGAAACATGCCCCTGGTTCCACAAATTTTTTAAAACGATACATAAGCAACGGGTTGAATAGCAGAAGATGCCATTCGGCCCGCTTTCATTGTACTGTTCCTTTTATATAATGATTCCGTTCCCTGATTACTCGAAATCTCTGGTAATATTCGTAAGCCATTTTCCTCTGATATAATGAACGAATACCACCGGCATTTTCTCGAATTCATCCAGGGTCATTACAAAGTATACCCAGATCGGCGGCAGCTTGAATACATACGCTGCCAGGTAGGTAAGGGGAACTGCAACAAGCCACATAAATATCGTATCCGTGATCATTCCAAATCTGGTATCACCGCCACCTCTGAAGCAGCCGCATATCAGGCAGGTATTGATGCTTTCCCCCATAAGACGCCAGGTTGTCATAATGATAAAGACACCAAGATAATAGATGGCGGTCTCTGTCAGTTTGTCACGATAGAAATTCAGTATCACTGGTCGAATCGCCAGAATAACACCACATCCGATCAGACTGACAACAATTGTGATCCTGAGCATGCGTTTTCCATATTCTCTGGCTGTATCAACACCGTTTTTGCCCAGCTCCTGACTGACAATGATCGTAGTTGCATTGGAGAAGCCACGACAGGCGATGGCACCAATATTTACCACCATGACAGCAACTGCATTTGCCGCAACCATATCATCGCCGATATGACCAAGGATCGCTGCAAATGCTGAAGTGGCCAGGCTCCAGACAACATCATTGATCACAGCCGGCGTTGCGATCTTCATAAAATCCTGGAACAGAACACCTGCTTTGGCAAAGAAGTATTTTATCCGGAATCTGACATCGGAACTATGTAACGAGTAAACGAGACAGATCACTACCTCTACGATTCTGGCAATCACCGTACCAAGAGCAACTCCGGTAACACCAAGCTTCGGAAGTCCAAACAAACCAAAGATAAAAGTGGCATTACAGATTACATTGACGCAAAGAGAAACTACATACGTAACAGAAGGCAGCATGATCTTCCCGATGCTTCGAAGGGCACTCATAAAAACCTGAGAGAATCCCATAAATACAAACGAAAAGGAAATCACCCTCAGATATTCACCACCGGAAGCAATCGTCTCCGGACTGTTGGTAAAAATCTTCATAATAGTAGTTGGCATGGCAAAGGAGACGGCAAAGAATACAGCAGAAACAATCAGCGAGATTCGTTCCGCCAGACCAAGTATCTTTTCTACTGTCTTTTTATCACCTTTTCCCCAGTACTGGGCACATAAAACCGATGTTCCCGCTGCCATACCGTAGTATAAACAGAAAAGAATAAATGTAAACTGATTGGCAAGGGAGGATGCCGACATAGCCGTCTGACTCACATATCCAAGCATCACTGTATCTGCCATATTTACCAGTGTTCCGATCAGATTCTGGATCATAATCGGAAAGGCTAATCTTGATGCGTATTTTAAGAATTCTTTTTTATTTAGCATACGAACATTCTTCCTCAATTCTGAAAATTATAGTACCTGTGATAAAACTATCTGTTTTATCTTTTTTTCTCGAATCCATATACCCATTTTCCACGTAAAAACAGATACAGGAAAATCACCGAGCTGATGCTCCAGGTCAGCGGGTATGCCCAGAAGATCACACGAATATCCGGAATGTAGTGCACAGCAACGGTAATATAGCTGACACGGAACAGACACCAGACACAGAGCATGACGATCATAGGAACTGCTGCATGACCGGAGCCGCGAAGGACTGCTGCGATACAGTGAGAAAACGCCAGCAAAAAATAGAACAGCGCAATCGTCCGCGCCTGCATCACACCATAATGTATCACCTCCGGATCTCCGTTAAATGCCGCGATCAGCGTCGGAGCCGCCACATAGATCAGAACACCGATCAGTTCCGCGATCACTATGGAGCACAGGATGCCAAACCGCGCACCTTTTTTCGCACGGTCGTACTGCTTCGCACCAAGATTCTGACTGACAAAGGTTGTCAGCGCCATCGTAAAGCATGTAACCGGCAGAAACGCAAATCCCTCAATCTTTGAATAAGAACCGCAGCCTGCCATCGCCATTTTTCCAAAAGCATTGATATTGGTCTGTACAAAAACATTGGCGATAGAGATCACGGAGTTCTGAAAACCGGACGGCACACCATTCTGAATGATCTGTTTCATCATGAGCCCGTCAAAACCGATCTTGCTGATCTGTAACCGATATTCTTCTTTTGTCCGCATCAGGTGAATCATACAGAAAATCGCACTGGCAAACTGTGAAATCGCCGTTGCCAGCGCCGCTGCCCCGACTCCCATGCCAAGGCCTGCGATAAAGAAAATATCCAGCACCACATTGATACACGAGGACACGATCAGATAGATCAGCGGATGCCGGCTGTCACCGACCGACTGTAAGATTCCGACAAAAATATTGTACATGACAAATCCAAGGGAACCCGCAAAATAAGTACGGAAATATTCGATCGACTGCGGAAGCACCTCCGACGGTGTTCCCATCAGCACCAGAATCTTTGGCGCCAGAAACATCCCGATCGCCGTCAATGCAAGACCTGCCGCCAGCCCAAACGCTACTGTCGTGTGGATCGCTTTCTGTAAATATTCCTTATTTTTCGCCCCATAATACCTCGCGATAACAACGCCTGCACCCAGCGCGATTCCGTTGATGAACCCGACCATCAGAAAGATCAGATTTCCCGAGGAACTGACCGCCGCCAGGGCATTACTGCCAAGAAAATTGCCAACAATCAGAGAGTCTGCCGTATTATACAACTGTTGAAACAGATTTCCTATAAACAGCGGAATCGCAAAAAATATGATTTTCCTGGAGATGCTTCCTTCCGTCATTCGTGTTTTGCTCTCTGCATTCAAAAAATCCCCCCACTTTCCTTTGTTTTTTATTTAATGTCCGCAGATTCTATGCTACCTGTTTTTCTCTCATTTTCTCATTATTTTCCATAGTCCCAGGTAGCCTGACAAAAGCCATTGTAACACGATTTTATATAACTTGCCATGTCATTTGGCAAAACTGCTCCGGATACTCATTTTCAAAGATTCTATCTGTTACAAAAGTATATTTATGGTTAATGTTTTTTCGTTTTTGCCAATTCCTATCTCAAAACTCTTTCTTTCTCATCACTCTCATACTATACTTATACGAAGCATACCACACAAGCAGACTTAACACAATAAGTGCAATCGCAATTTCAAGATCTCCTGTTCCTCCTATCACATTCAGAATGCTTTCTTTTAATTCCAGGTTAGCCTTCAGAAAAGAACCAATTGTATAACAAATTGCAAAAATAATTAAAATTGCGATCGGCAGCACGATTCGTCCCTTCTCTCCTTCAAACCTTAGTCGGATCGCAATCATAATTCCCGCAACTGCCTGAACCACAAAGAATATGATCAGCTCCATTGCCAGCATTTCCAGATTTAACACTTCTTCAGGATTTATAAGCGTGGCTATTCCTGCACAGATTGCCCCAATGCACCATCCACATACTGTCATAATAAAAGATAAAATATATTTTTCTCTGACATATATTTTTTTATTTACGGGTAAAGAAAACAAATATGTGTATCCATGACCATTTTCATCGTAGCTAATCGTATTACCTGAATATACTGCCATAACAGATGGAATATACACTGCAATGAAGTCAGCTCCCATTTTTCCCGTGAGTATAAAAAATATTGCTACAACTGCTAATACCAGAAAAAAATTGCCACCTTGCCGAAGAAACAACCGAAAATCCTTTTCCAAAAGTCCTCTGATTCCTTTCATCATCTCTCGCCTCCTGTTAACATAAGAATCACCTGATCGAGTGATCCGCTCTCCACTACGATTTCCGGATAATTTTCTATATAATACTGCTTCTCGTTCGTAAGACAGGCGATTCCAAAAAACTCTTTTCTCTCTTTTAAAAGATACCTTTTATCCATTGCCCGATACTGTTCCTCACTGACTTTCAACACTGCATATTTTTCCAGAATCGTATCCATCTCTTCGTGGAGCACAATCTTTCCTTTGTGGATCACATAGATATCATCACAGAGATGTTCCAGATCCGAAGAAATGTGTGAACTGATCAGGATACTTCTCTCCGGCTTCTCTTCCATATACGCTCTTAAAATATCCAGCATCCCTTCCCTCGCTCCGACATCAAGCCCTGCTGTCGGCTCGTCCAGCATCAGGAATTCTGCCTGATGTGTCAATGCAATGATCAGATTCAGCTTTGCTTTCATTCCTGTTGAGTACTCTTTTATAAATTTATTCAACGGAATCTTATATTCTTCACACATCTGATGGAATTTTTCTGCTTCAAACTTTGGATACAATCTGGCAAGGACTGCTTCAACATCTTTTCCTTTCAAATATCCGGTGAATCCGGCTTCTGCCAGGACGACTCCCAGCTTTTCTTTCTCTTTTTCACTTAACTCTTCCTGTGTTTTTCCCAGAATCTTTATCTCGCCGGCATCATAAGAAATGAGCCCGAGTACCGCCTTAAACAGAGTGCTTTTGCCGGCCCCGTTCTCTCCAACCAGACCGGTAATTCTTCCTTTTTCTACATTTAACGAACAGTCTAACTGAAATTCTCCGTAGCTTTTCTTTACTCCTTTGATTTCTAACATACTTATTCATCCTCCATGATGAGTTCAAACAATGAACGGATCTCTTCCCCTTTCATTCCGCAGCGCCTTCCCTTCTGAATCGCCGCTTCCAGATCCGCCTCAACTTCTTTCCTGCGCTCTTCTTCCATCAGCTGTGTATTCGAAGCCGCTACATACGTTCCTTTCCCATGAACTGTGACTGTCATGCCCTCTGCTTCCAGATTGTCATATGCTTTCTTCACAGTAAGTGCACTGATCTTCAGCTCCTTTGCCATCGTTCTCACAGATGGCAATATATCATTTTCTTTTAATTGTCCGGAGATAATCTGCGCCTTGATCTGCTCCATGATCTGTTCATAAATTGGTACCATCGATGTGTTATTGATTATAATCTTCATATATTCCCTCCTGTTGTAAACAGTATATAACAGTATAGTACTGTTGTCAACTGTTGTATACTGTTTATTCTATTTGATTTACTTTTTTTACAAAAGCTGACTATCGGGATATATTTGGGGACACGAAAAAGCAGCTACCCTACTTTCATAGACTAACTGCTTGTGTTTTAAAGCCTTGCTCCTAAAGGCTTATCATTGTCCGCAAGATTCAGTGCGAAAATGCCGGATACTTGGACTCCGATTTTCGATTTAAGTAATAAAGAAAAGGTTCAGCAAATAAATGATAATGCTGAACTTGAAATAGATTATATTATCAAGCAAATAAAAACTTTCACCATAGGGAATTTTATGAAAAACAACCTCAAGAAAAAACTTATAAAACTTCAAACAAGCTATACATTACTTCTTGAATTTATATTTCCCTTTTCCGTGACCGGATACCGGTTCAATAATATCTGCCTGCACCAAATTGGAAAGAAGTTTTGAAGCACCTGAACCTTTCAGCCCAAGAAGTTCCATAACTGCACTTCTTCCAAACATCTCATCGAAACCAAACTTTTCAAAAAGTCTATGGATATGAATCGTCGTTTTTACCGAGAAATCACTACCTTTTTCGGAAAGTACACTTTCAATATCCACTTTTTTGTCTTGAATGTCCACTTTTCCATTCTCAATATCCACTTTTGTATTCCCAAAAATGATCTGACGCATGACCTGGGGAAGTTAGTAATTTTACATATTCTTCTGTAAGTTTTTCCATATAGTGTTCTTGCCAGTCTGGGACACGCTCACGATAAAGTTTCCAGTCTGCTTTTGATATATCCATTTCACTGCCTCCGTTTCCATTTTTATGCCTAAAAATACTGCTCCTACACATTTTGATTTCGGATTCGTTATATATCTAGATCAGCGTAAGTAATCCTGTTTAATTATTTGCGTTTATAATCCTGATAATGTTCTCATTACCAGGTCAACGTCTTTATTTTCGAGTTCCTGAATGATATGCAGATATGTTTTCTGCGTTGTTGTCATACTGGCATGACCCAGACGTCTGGCTACACTGGCGATTGATACACCTGCAAACAGAAGAAGAGAGGCATGTGTATGTCTAAGTCCATGAATGGATATCTCTGAAATTCCACACGCTTTGCAATGTCTGGTAAGTACATCATTCACTGTAGAATTATAGATCTTTGTTTCTCCAACAAAAATCGGTTTATCTTCTGGCAGATTCTTAGTAAGCTCTGAAAATTTCACAACAATCTGCCAATCAATCTGAATTTTTCTCACTGATGAGTTATTCTTTGTTGGAAGGAAGCCACCATTACCCTTATAATCCCATGTTTTACTAATAGACAATGTTTGTCTTGCAAAATCAAAGTCCGAAGGAGTAATCGCAAGTGCTTCTGAAAATCTCATACCGGTTTTTGCAACCAATAGAATAAACCAGTCCCAGTTTACCTCTTCTCGAATATCAAGGTGAGCAATTAACGTATGTAATTCAAACTGATTCAAATACTTTATTTTTTTTGCTCTTGGCGATTTCCCCTTGATGATTGCCTTTCTGGTTGGATCTCTCTCTATCATTCCTTCATCTACCGCATCCAGAATTGCTCCTTTCAATTGATGATGGAAATCCAGCGTTGTCTGCCGTTCATGATCTTTCGCATAATCATTCAGCAATTTCTGATAAGCAGTCCTGGTGAGTTCACAAACCTTCAACTCCGGAGCAAGTTTTTCTACCCATTTCTGCGTCATCAGATACTTTGCCATCGTGGCATCCCTGATTGCACCTTTTTTGTACACTTCAATCCACTGTTTATAGTACTCATAAAATAATTGCATTTTGTCTGTTTCCTGTTGCATAAGTTTATCTTCCTTTCCCGAATCACTTACGCTGATACAGACAATTAATCACCTATTATTTTCTTATGCAACACTGATCAGAGGTTTAATTTCTTCATCTAATGTTTTCTTTAATTCTGCCATACACTTCGCATAATATTTGAATTTTGGAAGTGCCTTTTCTTGTACGGATTTATAACTCTGATAGTCAATTGTTGCTTTGATCACACTTTCGTTTGGTATTTCCCCGTTTCTGTAATGAAGAGCCGCATACATAACATCTTCTTTCGATGCGTACCAAGTCACACAGAAATCAGAGATTACCTTTTCAATGCAATCACGTTTCATGTTTTCCACAATATTTAAGATAGACTGACCCTTATATTTGTTTTCATCTTCCTCAATTTCACTAACCAGATTCGTCATAATCTCGGCTACCTTTGGATTATCTTTCCGCATTTCATCAATATACTGTTTCACTTCATCAATCTGTTTTTGACGTTCTTCCGGAGATATCGCTTCTGCATCTTCATCTGGTGTTACAATATTCTGGATCAGATTGATAATATACTCATAATCAATCTTTGTACTACTATAAGCCATCAATTCATAATCGACGTCTATCGTTTCATCTTCCGGTGGTTCGTTCCCGGAATCGTCTCCACCTTCTGCTATTTTTATTTCTTCTACAGCATTTTTATAAACTCCGGCATATTTATCGTATTCCTCTTCTGTAATGCCATACTCCTCAAGCATACTGTCATCATACTGGGTAAATGATTTGAGCTGAGCAAATAATCGGTCAAAGGTCTGAAACATCTTGACAAACACTTTTTTCTCTTTGATTGACATCGGTGTTACTTCTTCCGGTGTTTCTGCTGATACTCTTAATGCTGCCAACGATTTACGAAATGCTGGTTCTATTTCTTCCCATTCTGCCAGAATCGCTGTCCCTGTACTTCCCGCAGAGTATAATTTCACTGCGTTGTCAACACTTTCCTTAAATAACTTTGGTGCCTGGAAAGTAACAATCTGTCCGTATGTTTTGTTTTTATCAAAAATACGGTTTGTTCTTGAAAAAGCCTGAATCAGATCATGTGGTCCCATCGGCTGTCTGTCAATAAAAATGGTGGACATGCATGGTGCATCAAATCCTGTTAACAGGCGGTCTACCACAATGACCAGATCCAGCTGCTCACTTCTGCTCTTGAATTTTGCATCTTTCCGTGCGAGACGTTTATTCAGATTACCATTATACCCCTGAATCTGTGAAAGCTCATATTTTGTACCAAACATCTGATTATAATCATCTAGTGATTTCTGCATCTTTTCCTGGTTTACGTGGGAACCTTCTTCATTTTCTGTTACGGAATAAGTAATTGCAAACTTCGGAAAATCAGGAAGAACCTGTTTGATTTTCTCATCGATTTCTAATGATGTTTCTCCGTTTTTCACCTTGGTCAGGAGTTCATAATACTTCTGTGCTATCTGGATGGAACTCGTTGTCAAAAGTCCCTCATATGTTTGTCCTTTTCCATTCTGAAATCCCAGCTTGTAATAGGATTTGTTCAGGATGATATCTAATACCCGGAGCATATGGGTCTCATTGTCGTATGCACTGGCATCTGTCTCATCTGTAATATTTTTCGGACCATTATGCTCTACCTGGAAACCAAGTACAGCATTATCATGAATCGCATTCTGGATTGTATATTTGTGAAGTCTTTTTCCATACAATTCCTCTGTTGTACGTGGCAAATCACCCATCTGCGGATATGGATTCTCCGCAAATCTCGGAGTTCCTGTAAATCCATACCAAAGCGATCTTCCGAAAAAGCGTTCTAGTTCACGCTTTGTTTTTGGAGTAACTGCTCTGTGACATTCATCTACGACAAAAGCAATTTTCAGGTTTTTAATCTTGTTGTATTCAGATGTTCCTTCCTGTAATCTTTTGCTAATCAGAATCTGCATTTTTTGAATTGTTGTAACGATTACCTGACGATCATCAGATTTTAATTTCTTTTTCAAATCATTTACATTATCAGTCTCATCTACATCGACCAAATCATTATTCGCATAAGCCTGAAATGCCATGGTTGTCTGAGTATCCAAATCCTTACGGTCAATCAAAAAGATTGCTTTATCAATCGCAGGAATATCCATCAGTAAATTTCTGGTTGCCTTATAAGAAGTAAGCGTCTTTCCGGATCCAGTCGTATGCCAGACAAAACCAGATTTTCCTGTCTTTGATGCCTCACGTATAGACTCAATGGCATGAATCTGATATGGTCGAAGTAAAATCAATCGCTTTGCATCTTCATCCAAAACTGTATATCTGGCAATCATCTCATGGGCTTCCGGAATACGAAGAACATTCTTTGCAAAATCAATATAATCAGCCACCGGATTATTCTCCGTATCTACCCAACCACTCATAAATTTAGGATTCAACTCTGTATCACTTGCGGCAGCAAAATATTTCGTGTCTACTCCATTACTGATCACAAACATCTGGACAGCCGAAAAAATACCAGTAAACTTTCCTTCACTGATATATTTTTTTATCTGATAAAAAGCTTCCATGTAAGAGTGCTGTCTGTTCTTTAATTCAATATGTATCATTGGAAGACCATTAATCATAAGTGTAACATCAAATCTTCTGTCCCTTGTAACCGTAGTGATGTCATCGTCTTTTAATGCATTATATTGGTTAATAACCTCGTAAACACTGCTTCCACCTGCAATATGCTCATGATTCATCACAACTAAATGCAATTTTTCTGTATCCCTTTGCACATGAACCATTGCCTTCCCATTTTCGCCAACCAGCCATTCACCAGCTTTATAGAACGAAGAAAACTGTAGCTGGTTCTTAACCTGTTCAAACTCTGCATCAGACAAAGGCTGTCCATCTAGACGTGCTTTATTATTCTGCTCTAGAATGTATCTAAAATTTTGCCAAAGTTCTTCCTCAGTCTTTAAATCTTCACGGTAAGTCCATTGGGACTCTCCAAAAACTAGCTGTTCTATTAATTTATCTTCTATTACTTTCTCTAATTCTGGCATTTTCTTTTTCTCCTTTGTAATAAATAGCGTGGTTTTGGCATATATTAGGGTATTTAACACGTAATTTTGCTTCCGATGGTGAAGAGTGATGAGCCTTTCTAGCTCTTCAAAATACTTTCCAATTTTCTTCTGTTCCTCAATATCTTGCGGTATCATCAGCTTCGTCTCAAAGAAATCCGCAGGTGCAATATTCAAAAGTCCATGATTTCTCGCTCCTTCTGCAGCAATTTCATGAATACCTTTATGCCACAAGTTTGTGCTGTAGTACGATACCAGAAAATCGGAATCTACAGGATTGTTTTCTTTTATCCCAAATACGATATAAAGCGTTGATAATACGCCATTTTTATAACGATCCAGCCTTTTAATAGCTCCCCAAGGAGCATCTGTTGAAGTACTTTTATTATAAGCGAACTCTCCATTCTCAATCAGATAGTAACCACTGACATCTTTACTTGCAACTCTCTTATCAAAGAATTCATTCTGATCAATAAGGCCATATTGAGCCGATATCGTAAGCGGTAACTCTGAGACTAAATCTTGATTTTTTCTTGTAACACGATCAACCAAATCAACCAACTTACGCTGTTCCCAATCTTCAGTAAACCCGGAAAATCTAATTTCTGGAACTGAATGACCATTTTGTGGAAACATCTTTTGAAGCATATATTTTTTCAAGGTTTTCGTCTCTTCGCACTTTCGCTGGTGAAGAGTGATAAGGTGGTCAAGGTTAGAAAAATATAAACCAATTTTTTCTTGCTCTGATTTATTTGGAATCTTCAAGCAAAGATTTTCCAACACTGTTTGACTGATATTTTTATTTGCACTATTAGTAGCTTGTGCCATAATTTGATTTCGTACAGATTCTATTCCGAATAAAAACCTTTTAAAATTATTATCCAATCCATATTCATCTCGAAATCTTATAATAAATCCAGAATATGTTGTGTTTTCAAGGTTTTGTGGTACTAAGGCGGCTTCTCCTACACCTTCCAATTTTACCGAAGAGCGTACAAACAATACATCGCCATTCAGCAAATTATAATCTTTCAGCTGTGAATCAGATGCCATTGCTTTCCCTAAATTTGTAACATCAATTACATTATTTCCGAATATATTTTGAAGATTTACAAATGGAAATCCTATTCCCATGGCTTCTTTGGAAAAGTTCATTCCATTTTTCAATGAACCAAGTTCCCCCAACTTACGCTGTTCCCAATCGAAAACTGATAAATCAGCATATTTCATGTACTTACGATGGTGAAGAGTGATGAGGTGATCGAGGTCATCTAAAAATGTCGCAATCTTCTCCTGTTCTTCTAATGATGGCATATATAACTGACATTCACATAACTTGTCATAATAGAAGTATAATCGAACACTTCCCTCTTGAAGTTTCTCAATCCATCTTGGAAATTCATCAGACTTGAGCCAATGCCAGAGGAACCTATCGTTCACATAATTGTCTGTTTGAAAAACTTCATAAAGTGAGCTAACTATCACATTTTCCACACCTTTATAGTATCCGATAGATCCTACATTGATCCTTGCTGGATTATAGGCAAACGAATTTGGTTGAACAATATTATACGCTTTTCTGTCCGTATCTTTCATATATCCAAAATCGTCATGTGCATCACGCTGACGAATAAATCCATGCTCATTTGTAATAGCATACGGTTCTAAATCTAAATCTTCCTTGTTCCGTTTCCCTGCATCCCATGTGAAATCTGCAAACTTACGCTGTTCCCAATCGTTTGAACTCAATTCAATACAAAATTTGAACTTACGCTGAATCTCTGTAGTCGTTCACTTTTTCAAAATATCTTCTACTTTTTAATCCAACAATTCACCTGCTTCATATGAACATTTTATATAATCCGGATTACTATAAAATACATTTGAATTAAAATCTGATATTTCATCACTAATGAATGAATTATATACAGTCTTAATAGCTTCTACTACATTCGCATACAAACCCATAACATTCAATATTAACGTTTGGTATACTCTTCCAATTGAAGTTACTGTTGGAACACTATATTTACAAGTTGTAATATTATCAAAATTTCCCTCTGTAATTTGATATTCTTCAATCCATTCATCACATACCTGTTCAAAAGAAAGACAGTGATTTACACCAGCCGTTCTTAATTGATGCACTAAATCTTCATCTGTCATTTTCCCAACTACATCTTTTACTTTATTATGAGTTTCTCTTGCAACAAACTCAATCATCGAACATACATAAAACAAATCATCTTTATTCCACTGTGTCGTCATCCACGTTTTCACTCCTTTCATACGTCAAACATTCTAAGGCTCTCATACTATGAAAACTAATCTGATGTGACGGATGTTTAAACTTTGCATATTCCCAGAATACAGCTTTACTTATATTTCCACTTAAATAATCATTTACAAAATTCCAGATTGTATCATCTGCCATTGGGCCTTCCACAATATCATACTCGTGTATCTTTCCAACTCGGCATTCTGCAATAAAATCTAACCATTCATCACACATCTGATCAAATTTCTTTATTTTTAATTGTTTATTTTCTGTATATGAATATACATTAATTATTCCATGCTTATGTTTTCGTTCTGCCCATCTATATGCCTGTTCATAACTTTTTGTACAATAAAATCCCCATGAGAAATCTTTTGTATATCTTGTCTTTCTAACCTCAGGAAATTCTACTATCTGACCACTTCCATGATACAATTCCACTTTTTTGTCCATTTTTCTCACTTCTTTCATATTTTTATACTTTAAATTTCTTTTCACTCATTATTATCTAAAATTTCTTGCTATAGATCATACTCATCGTAAGCCTCATTCTTCTACAATGCAATTTTCACTAATTCTATCTATTAGTACTTTCTTAATTTCAGTATCAAAAACTATCGTTATTTTTTATATAAACATATTTTTCAGCATAAATTTTTTAATATTCTGTAATTCTTCACACTTATGCTGGTGAAGAGTGATAAGGTGGTCAAGGTTAGAAAAATATAAACCAATTTTTTCTTGCTCTGATTTATTTGGAATCTTCAAGCAAAGATTTTCCAACACTGTTTGACTGATATTTTTATTTGCACTATTAGTAGCTTGTGCCATAATTTGATTTCGTACAGATTCTATTCCGAATAAAAACCTTTTAAAATTATTATCCAATCCATATTCATCTCGAAATCTTATAATAAATCCAGAATATGTTGTGTTTTCAAGGTTTTGTGGTACTAAGGCGGCTTCTCCTACACCTTCCAATTTTACCGAAGAGCGTACAAACAATACATCGCCATTCAGCAAATTATAATCTTTCAGCTGTGAATCAGATGCCATTGCTTTCCCTAAATTTGTAACATCAATTACATTATTTCCGAATATATTTTGAAGATTTACAAATGGAAATCCTATTCCCATGGCTTCTTTGGAAAAGTTCATTCCATTTTTCAATGAACCAAGTTCCCCCAACTTACGCTGTTCCCAATCTTCCTGGTAGCCTTTAAATCTAATCTTTGGTTTTTTCATCTCTATTATCCCTCCAGCTTTCTGATCAAATCATTTAACGAAAAAATAATGTTTTGATCTGGTGATGTTAAATCTTTCAGAAGAGATACAAAGTCACCTTTGACCTGTTCCAATTCGTCATCCGTTTTCTTCATGTCCTGTAGTAATGTATTGATATCCACATCTTCTTCTTTTTCGAAATTATCAACATATCTAGGAATATTAAGATTGAAATCGTTTTTTTCAATATCCTCAAAGCTAGCCAGATAGGATTCTTTTTCTACAGTCTTTCGGTCACTATACAGAGCAAGAACTTCATCGATGTGTTCATCTGTCATCTCATTTTGCTTCTTACCTTTATTAAATTTCTTAGATGCATCAATAAAGAGTACATCTCGTCCGTCTCTGTGTTTTTTTAAGACAATGATACAAGTTGGAATGGATGTATTGTAAAATAAGTTCGCCGGAAGTCCAATCACCGCATAGATATTACCAGAGCGAAGCAATTTTTCTCTGATTTTTCCTTCTGCTGCTCCACGGAAAAGAACTCCATGTGGTAAAACAATTGCCATTGTCCCGTTATTTTTCAAATGATACAATCCGTGTAATAAAAATGCATAATCAGCCTTTGACTTTGGTGCTAATACACCATAATCACTGAAACGTTCATCTTGAAGAAATCCTGCTGCTGCACTCCATTTGGCTGAATATGGAGGGTTCATAAGAACCATATTGAAATCCGTTTCTTCTCCTGTTGGCCAATCCCCATCTAATGTATCTCCATTTCGAAGATGTTGGTTTTCCGCCACTATTCCATGTAGAAACATATTCATTCTCGCCAGATTATAAGTTGATGTATTCTGTTCCTGTCCATAGTATTTGATATATTCTGGTGCTGATGCATATTTTTTAGCATTTAACAATAATGACCCCGATCCCATACACGGATCATATACGGATAATCCTTTTTTATCTTCCTGCCCTGAAATAGCAATTTTTGTTAATATCTTTGATACAGCCTGCGGAGTATAGAATTCTCCTGCTTTCTTTCCTGTTTCAGAAGCAAACTGTCCGATCAAATATTCATAGGCATTTCCAAGTATTTCCGCATCTGAATTTAACAGATCCGCTTTATCAATTTCTTTTATAAGACTTGCAACTGTATCACTCTGTTTTTGGTCGCCTGCACCTAATCGATTGGAATACAGATCAATATCGGTAAACAAATCTGCGAAGATTGGATCACTCTGCTCTATATTATTAAATCCTTTCTGCAACTGCTCACGGTTGAAAGAATTATTTCTTGCAGCATCAGCAAAATAAGTGTATGTAAGTTCTGGCTCCATAACATAGTGACATTCTTCTGACAGCTGATCTTTCAATTCTTCTGCACTCTCATCCTCTAGTGCTTCTTTATATGCCTCTAATGCTTCTTTCAATGTGGCTGGTTTTTCATCATAAAGCAAATCATATACTTTAATCAAAAAAGAATCTGAAAGATATTTATAAAATACGATTCCTAACAGATAATCCTTATACTCATTTGCATCCATTTTTGAACGTAAAATATCTGCTCCACTCCATAATACGCTAATCAAATCCTTGCTATTTTCTATTTCTGCCATCTTTGTTTACCCTCCATTTTCTATGAATAATGTTCAATCAATCTTTTAATTTCACTTCTCATTTGCTCCACCACATCATCCGGTCCAACAATCTTTATACCGTCCCCCAATGAAAATACCCATCCAAGGAACTGTCTGCTGACATGCACATTTACATTCACAGTAAAGTGTTCATCATCTGTCGGAAACAAAATCACATTTTTCCCAAAACGGTCAATGATGACACCTACCAGGTTGTTTTTTACCAGTAATTTTACCGTCTGTTCTTTTCCTCCGAACATTCCAAAGCTTTTCTTTGCATAATCAGCCATGTCAAGCTTATTAAAGAACTTTTTTCCTTCCCGGTTCTCACTTGAAAATCGGATATGAAGCATTTTATCTACTCGGTAATGTTTAATCTTCTCCGCATCCGAATCGTAGCCTACCAGATAATAGTTTTCATCGTCCCACGAAAGTCCCCATGGACTAATATGATACCAGGCTCCATTATGTCTGAGTTCCATTTCTTTTTTTACATTCCACTGATAATATTGGAACTTTATTTTCTTATTTTCTGAAATTGCATTATGAATAGCATCTACTGTGTAGTAGATGCTCTCATTCATTGTCTTTATTCTTCCAGACACATATACCTGACGCTGCAGTTTCTGTGCCTCATATTCACTAACCATTTTTTCCAGCTTCTTAATCAACGTATTCGATTTCTTTTCTGTGATGAATTTTGAAGACTGAATTGCATCTACCAGAAGTTTCAACTCAGGTAGTTCAAACGTGCGACTGACCACATGATAATGATAACGGTTTCCAATCGGTTCTCCTTCCACTTCAATGCCAAGAACACTTAGGTCACGAAGATCCGTATAGATACTTTTTCGGTCAGCTGTGATATTGTATTCCGCCAAACTTTCCATGATTTCTGGCATTGTAATATAATGCTCTTCATCTGTTTTTTCCAGCATAATCTGTGCCAGTCGGTACAGCTTAAATTTCTGATTTGTTCCCTTCGGCATGATGCACTTCTCCCTTCTGCCAACATATTTCAAGTATATCATAGGTGGGAAATATATTGTGCATCTTTTTACATAAATCTTTTTGTTGTAAATCTAGTTTTATACAAATGTAGGTTCGTTTTTCATTAATTATCATGAAAGAACTTAACTACAGCAACAATTATGATGATAATTCCAATCCAAAAGAAGAATTGAAATGCTCCTCCAAGTTCTGAAGCAAAATCGTTCAAAAAAGCAAATACCAGAAGAATGATCGCAATCAATCCTCCACAACCCAATTTTCCATCTTTCATAAGATCTACTCCTTCAAAGCTGCACTTCCTATATTCTAAGAAATACAGTATATCTTTAATCCTTAACTATTTCTTCCACCAGCGACATATATTCAGGAAGTTGATTCATAAAGGGTTGTAATGTTTTTCTGACCAAACCACGTCAAAATATGAATTCTCTTTAATGTAGTCGGCAAATACCCGACAAACTTTTTCAATTTCGCCGTCCTGTTCTTTTGTATACATTTTATTCTTATTTCTCCAACTTTTCTTCAATTCTGCTTTTACGATAATCTAGAATATCACTGAACAAAAGTAATCCCTCTGTTATGGCTATCATGACCATTCCTGCCTTTACTAAGATTTTCGCTTTCGGATCATCGGACGCTTTTGCTTCTTTAGCGATACCACCAAGTATTCCGATCAACCCAATATTCACCAGTCTCTGCATATTTCTGTTTATTGCTTTATTTTCATAATAGATTTTTCTTAACATCTCTTTATTTTTCATCGTTCATTGTCTCCTTCATTTCGTTTTTAAGGCTCTTCTTACAAACCTTACATATTGTTCCAGCCGGTGTTACCAGCTCAACTTTCGCATAAGCAGTCTTCCCGATCTTGTCATACAAACGACCGGCACTCATAGAATCGCCGATAACGGTGTATGAACTATTTGCTACATATCCGATTTTTCCAAGACCTTCATAAGTAACTTTGATTGCTTCTTTGTCATACTCATTATCTGGTTCTTTCTCTAGTCGGATCTTCGTTCCTTTTTTGAGAAAATCATTTCCAAAATAATGTTTTGTTCCTGTCAGTGTGATAAATACTTTTGCCATGATACGCCCTCCTTTAGCTACTTTTATTTGATGGTTATAGTGTAGATTAATAGGTGGGATATAAAAACCCCCACATATATTGTGGTGACCATTATAAAAAAACACAAAATAAGACCCAGAAGAGCGTTTTACTCCTCTGAGCCTATACATACTACTACTTTCATATATCATTTAGAAAACTATCGGTCTGGCGGACAAATTTCTTTGTTTTCTCTACATCTTTACGTGCATATCCCATACACGGCACCTCCCTTTTTGCATATAAAAAGCAGCTAACCTATTTTTCATAGACTAACTGCTTGTATTTTTGTTCCATATTCGGTTTTATTCTACAAATCCGACAGTGAAATTCGGTCGTATGCACCATTTTTCTTATCTTCCGGATGTGGTTCCAGTCCGATAATTGTAATATCTTTCTGGTCTGGTCCATAAACCCAGTACATTCTCATTGCGCCACTGGTTTTATTTTCCAGATAAGATTGCCACACTTTCATTCCGTAACGTCTGGATAATGGCTCTATTTCATGGGTTTGAAGACTCGGATAACCCGGATCAGCCGACAACAGCTTTAAAGCCTTTCCCCATTTTTTATACAACTGTTCTTCCTTCTTTTTTATATTACCGGAACGATATTTCTCCTGCAGATCTAACCAAAGTTCCTGCATTTCAGGAATTCCCATTCGTATATTAAAATTCATCTCTTATTCCTTTTAAAAATCTGACAGGTCAATAATCGGAGAAACATCGCCTTTCTTAAAGTTACTTACTGCACGATCCATATCTGCCAGAGTTCTGGCTGAAATGCTCTCTGGCACTGCCAGTTCCCGAGGTTCCAAAATAATGCAGCCATTTCTATATTCTTTTACATTATAATACTGATAAGCAGCTCCTCTGAGGGTAATCCTTTTTTTATTGTCCAGATGAGCAACATAATCTTTCATCGTTTCCATTATCAACGCCTCCTACGCAAGCATTTGTGTGGGAAATCCCACCTCTTGTTATTATAATACGCTTTTCTATATTTTCTGTCAATCCAATTTTATTTATTCAGATGCAAAGATATCAGTAGTAATGAAATATTATCTGGTCTAAAACATAAATTGCCTGCATCCGACCAGTTTGACTGTAATATTTCAATTATTCTTACTCGCAAATGTACAAAGGAGATTGTAAATCATCCGGAAATTTATAAGTCTTTTCATAAAAAAGATTGTCTTGATTACATAGACTTAGACAAAAATCCTTATTATAAACCGTAAAATGGAGTTTAGAGTGTTGAGATTTCCTATATCAGAAGATACTTATGAATGTGTAATTACCAATCTTCCTTCTACAGAATTCAATCTCGAAGAAATAAAAAAGCTATACGCAATGAGGTAGGAAATTATGTCCCCATCCTTCACTACATCAACCATAACAGAAAGCAGATATTTTGATTTGCCTCGTCTCTTTTTATTTTTGTTGTAAATGGAAATTAAAGACATATCTTCACCATCGTAGCGAGATTCTGGATGCAAGTATTGTAGTAAAACTCATCCAGTTAATTTGAACCATCTTCATGAAACGATACACGGTATCTTTTGCAAAATCAGGAGTATTGCATGAGCCTCCGGTTTGTAATTGTTTTTTGACAACTCAATTATACCAAAGCCATTGGTTTCATGCTATTTTTATGCCAGTTATTATTGAATTTTCAAGGTGCATAGGCACATTTTAATGTGCGAAGTTTGATTATTTAAAATTTACGGTATCATGTAAAAATCTGCCGAACGCATTCATTTTTTCCCGCCGTTTTTTACTGATTTTCATTTCCTTTTTGCTGTGCCAATCTCGTGATCTGCTTCAGACCGGAACTGATCAAAGTCAATGTTACGACCCATGCCAGTACGATCAACACAATATATTTTCCATAGGCTCCCAAAAACTGTAACGGACAATCCCAGACTCCGTGAAGAATAACGGAAATCGCGAAGAAGAACAGAAAACGTCCGCTGATCAGCTGCTGTATATTAAACATCTCTTCTCCCTTTGCTGCCGCCAATGCCGCACCTGCGATAGCCGTCCACACCACATGCCCGCCGACTGCCAAAACGCCTCGGAGCAGTGTAATATCCATCATTGCCGAATCTGCTCCGGTTGACAACAGGCATTGGAATGCATAACCTGCAGATTCAAATACGGCAAATCCTGCTCCCACGCATGCACCCAGCAGCAATCCGTTCAGAATATACTTGGAGTTTGTTTTCCGCATATAATAAGCTACCACCACAATTTTTCCGGCCTCTTCCACAAAGCCGACCAGCATCGCTCCCCCGTAGGAAAGATCTCCCGCTCCCGTAATATTATACAGGATCAACGTGCAGACCAACGACAAAACTCCGCCGACAAAAAACATAGAAACCACGCTGAATATACTGATATTTCTCGGGGCATTAACTTCCCAGAAAAAGATCAGCAATGCAAACGGAACCGTCATCGCTCCCATAAAAATGAAGCCCGGATAGGCATTCGGATTATGAAACTCAATCAAAATAAAATACAAAATAAGACTGGTAACGGCCAAAAACAGAAGTACTCTGGAATACAGCCATGGTTTTGGCCATGTCGCTGTGATTTCTGATTCTTTCGGTGTTGTTTTCTTTGTTCCGGCAATGAAAAGCTCTTCTGTCTCTTCCATCGTATGCTTTTTAAACACCTCCGATACCAGATCCGACAAATGCACCTTCACCGGTCCGCTTTCACCGATTTTTTCATTCAAAGTGCCTGCCACTTTGTCAAAACCACTCTTCACATAATCTGCAGCACTTACGTTACTGTGTACAGCCCCACCGTTTCCTTTTTTTGCCGCCATAAGATCTCTGCCACAGCTGCTGCAGAATCTTGCACCCGGCTCCAAGGTTGCCCCGCAAAACAGGCAGAATTTTCCTTCCTGCCTGGTCTGTGTTTCCTGCTTTGTTCCGCATTTGGGACAAAACTTTGCTTGATCACTTAAAATATTCCCGCAATTTGGACACATTTTTCCCATAGTCTTTCTCCTTTGTCAAATATTCCGTTCCAATTATACTCCTACCCCATTTTTCTGACAAGTCTTTCTCCCAATTCAGATAATTCTGTCCCTTTCTCTCACTTTCTTTTTGACATGCCTCCTGAAACAGATTATTATAGAAGAAAATACCAGAATATTTTATTTCAACGAAAGAGAGGATCCCATTATGGCAAACTATTCTGACGAATCCACTTATTCAACTGCGTCCGGAATTGACGGCTTAAAGTACGTTGTTCTTCAGGTTACCTTAAAAGAAAAATTTCTCGGAACCGGATCCGGAAACTTATCGGCTTTGGAATCCGTTTTAAACGAACAGGCTGCCAAAGGCTATCGCCTACACACGATCACGACTGCGTCTGCCACCAGCAGCGGTTTTTTAGGCGGTGACCGTATTCAGGCCACCATGGTATTTGAAAAAATTCTTTAATGCCGTTTTTCCGTCTGTTCCATCAGCCTTGAAATCTCTAAGACTTTACGACCGGTAAGTTTCACTTTTCCCGGCGTATGTACAGCCCGGTCAATCTCGCGGGTATTCCTCAGAATACATCCGCTGTTTACCGGGCTGTTTCGATATGGAAAGCGAACAATCTGCATGGTAATGCCGGCATATCTCATGGAGGCTCTGGAAAGGGACCTCGGATTCACGATTTCAGGCATTCCTTCGCTGTTAAGTCACTTCGTAAAATGGTCTACAACAAAGAGGATATAGTTCTTTGATGATGTGACAAGCCACACCCTGAATGCAGCACTCATCTACAA
>ERZ826146.1384-NODE-1384-length-22492-cov-3.736685_pt1 | contig 22492 bp, 18 predicted proteins | sample MGYA00519857_ERZ826146 | MGnify/ENA primary metagenome ERZ826146 (study PRJEB31778, sample SAMEA3449222) | human gut metagenome | biome: human gut; feature: human-associated habitat; material: faeces | place: United Kingdom | collected 2010/2012 ...
AATAATCCAAAATATAAAAGGGACTTGAAAATTTAGTAGAAAACATATTTACTTTGTGAATGAAATTGGGTAATATATGCACATAGAAAAAAACTTTCGAGGTTTTTATCAGAAATGGTGCTTGCACCAAGTCTGGGTTTGAAAAAAGTCCGTTACAATATGCAGAGGTGTTATGTATATTGTAATGGGCTTTTTTTGTATTATATTCTAGAAAAATCAGGAGGTATGTATGGTAATAGGAATTATAGAAGATGACAATTTGTTGAGAAAAGCGTTGGATACATCTTTGCAAAATCAAGGTTATACAACGATTCTTGCCGCTTCAAGAAAAGAAGCAATTAAAAATATAGATAGTTCTGTAGATTTGTTGATCGTAGATATTGGATTACCGGATGGAGATGGAATAAATCTATATCAGGAACTTCAAAATAATGGAAGAATACCGGCAATTTTTTTAACTGCAAAAGATGATGAAAAAGATATGTTAAAAGCGTTTGATATAGGAGCAGATGATTATGTGGTCAAACCATTTTCAATAAAGGTATTGTTAAAACGTATGGAAGTTGTTTTGAAGAGAAAATCGAATGAAAATGTTTTTATGTGCGGGCAGGTTATCTTGTATTCGGATAGAAAACAGGTTTTTGTAGGAAAAACAGAAATATCGTTAACACTCAAAGAGTATCAGCTTTTGGAATATTTTATTATGAACCAGAATCAGGTTCTTACAAAAGAGATGATAATGGAAAATATATGGGGAATCGATAGTGAATTTATTGATCCTAACACAATTAGCGTTATGATCAGCAGATTGAAAAAGAAATTAAATGATTCATCGAATGTTATCAGTAATGTATTTGGAATGGGATATAGAATGGGAGAGTAGCATGGCTGTAGCAATTTTTACAGTACTTTTAATAGGTTTCATACTCGGAGGAAGCACTGTATATTTAGTTGAAAATCATTTGAGAACAAATGAAATGAATAAAATATATAAATTGACGGAATCCTTAATAAACGGCAATGAATTAGATGGTTCTGATATAGGGAAAGAAACAATCTATTCTAAAACGACCAATCAATTAATCCGTTTACAGGAAATATTGGAAGGAAGAAGGAAAGAGGCTGAAAAAAGTAAATATGAGATACAGAAATTAATTTCTGAGATTGCGCATCAACTAAGGACACCGCTGGCGAATATAAAAAATTATACAGAATTGCTGCAAGAGTCATTAAATGAAACGCAGGAAATATTGAATATAGAATATATGAAAGACCTGCGAACGAGTGAAGAACAGTTATGTTTTTTGGTGGAAAGTTTTATAAAAACTGCTCGATTAGAGCAAGGAATCATACAAATTCACATGCAAAAAGAAAATCTTGTCGAAACAATTCTAAATGCATTAGGGCAAATACAAAAAAAGGCAGAAGATAAAGGTATCTTTTTTCAAGTAGAATTGCCGGAGAAAATCATTTGCGAACATGATAAAAACTGGATGTGTGAGGCATTTTATAATGTGTTTGATAATGCAGTCAAATATAGCAAAAGCAACAGTACGATCGATATCACAATGAAACAAACGGAAATGTTTTATAAAATTCAGATAAGAGATTATGGAATCGGGATAAGAGATGGAGAAGAAAATAAAATTTTTCAAAGATTTTATCGTGGTGAGCAGGCAAGAGGGCAGGAAGGATGCGGAATTGGTTTATATCTTTCCAGAGAGATTGTTCTATTACAAAAAGGAATTATGAAAGCAAAGCAAATGAAGCCAGGGCTGCTTATAGAGGTAAATCTTCCAGTATAGATGGTTTGTAAGAAGTTTGTAAGATGTACCATGTAAAATAGATTATGGCTGAGTTGAAGGTAGCATTTGCGAAAGGAGTTTACAGAAAAGATGGATATAATCAAAGCCATGAATCTAAAAAAATATTATACATCCGATACATATGAAGTGCGTGCTTTAGATGGTGTGTCACTAACAGTAGAAGAGGGCGAATTTATAGCAGTTGTCGGTACGTCTGGATGTGGAAAGACAACACTTATGAACATTTTGGGCGGTCTTGACACTCCGGATTTTGGAGGTGTCTGGATCAGAAATACAAGTTTAAAAGATCTTAACAAGGAAGAAAGAACGATATTCAGAAGAAGAAATATCGGATTTGTATTTCAGCAATATAATTTAATTCCTTCGCTTAGTATACGCGAAAACATAGTTCTTCCGATGCGACTTGACGGTAAGGAAATCGATATAGATTTCTTTAATGAAATTGTAGAAATACTTGGATTAAAAGATAAATTAGAACGTTTTCCATCAACACTGTCCGGTGGACAGCAACAGAGAGTTTCTATAGCACGGGCATTGTTGACGAAACCGGCAATTGTCCTGGCGGATGAACCGACCGGAAATCTGGATTCTGTTACAAGTATGGAAGTCGTAGGATTACTAAAATCCTGTGCTGCAAGATTTCATCAGACGACATTGATCGTGACGCATCAAGAAGAGGTCGCACAGATGGCAGACAGAGTAATACGCATGTCTGATGGGAAAATCTATACAAGAGATTGTAACGATTGTTAGGAGGGATTATTATGTTTCACAAGAATATTCCAAATAACAATAAAGACATAATCCGATTCTTGGCCAAAAATTTTGCAAGTACCAAAAAGGTGAGAAATACGATTTTATTTTGCTCGATCGTAATCGGTATTGTTGCTATTACTATGGTATTCGGAATCTCATTTGGAAAAATACAGGCAGAAGAAATAAGATTAATCAGAGAAAATGGAACTTCTTCTTCGGGGAGAATAGAAGATGGAACAGAAGAACAATATGCAAAATTAAAACAACTGGATTATATAAAACAAGTTGGAAAAAGTATTTTTGTAGGTGAAGCTACAGAAGTTTCGGAGAACAATGCAAAAACGATATGTGATATAGTCTGGGCTGACTCAGAAAGCTGGAACAATTTTTGGAGACCGGCATATACCAATGTGATTGGAAGCTACCCACAGAAAAAGGATGAAATTCTATTATCTGAGCGGGCATTGAAAAAACTTGGTATCTCTGAACCGGAACAGGGAATGGAAATAAACTTAGATGTATACAAAGGTGTGTTCGAACATTCGAAAGAAAAATTCGAATTGTGTGGCTGGTATACAGATTCTGGAAATGAATTAGTAATCGGATATATTTCACATGACAAAATTAAAGAGTTGAAACTGGAAAAGGGTCCTTATACTTTACTTTTCAGTCAGAGTGATCATTTAAACAGGAGTAAAACAGAGGAAAAATTATATCAGACATTGCCGATGAAGAGTGCAGATCAGAAGATATACGTTTCTGATACAGCACAATATACTGCTGTTTCTAAATTCGCAGGTGGATATGAGATGGTGATATTAGGAACAATAGGAATTTTGTGTGGAATATATTTCCTTGTACGCAATGTCCTTTGGATATCCATGAGCGAAGATGTTCAAAATCTCGGACTGCTCCACACGATCGGAGCCACAGAAAGACAGATTACAAAAATATACCGGAAACAAATGAGGTCACTCATGTTAAAAGGTTCTGTCTTGGGAAGTTTGATCTCTGCACTGATTTTAGTCTTATTAATACCGGAACTATTAGGTTTCCATTTTTATCAGGAAATGGGAGGGAATACAATACTTTCCTTTTTCAGACCGTGGATTCTTTTGCTTTCTGTTGTATTTGTAAATGGAATTTTGTGGATAGCATCGGAAGGCGTTATTAGAAAAATAACGAAGCTGTCTTGTATTGAGAGTGCTGCTTATAACGAAAATACAGTTGCCAGAAAAACAAAACACTCTGGGAAAATAGTGCACAGACGTTCTGAAACAGAAGAAATGTTCTATATTGCATGGGGAAATATAACACGACAGAAAGCACGATTTATCATTACAAGTATTTCTATATTTTTAGGTGTCCTATCCTTTATTCTAATGAATGTACTTACAAATGGATGTGATTATAAGCATCTTCTTGAGAAACGTCCTGATTTTTTGCTGGCAGGAGAGTTTAGCGAATTCGGGAAAAGTCAGGGGTGTGGGGAAGAATATAAAACAAGAGAAATCGATGTGGATCCTTTGCTGACGCAGGGAGATGGTGTGGAACTGTTGTATGATAATGATTATGATGAATTTTCACCAATCTCTCAAGAGTTGGAGAAAAAATTACACAAGATAGATGGTATCGATTGGGAAAAATCTAATTTGATCGAAGGAGCTTATGTAACTACAGTTATGTCCAGAAAGGGCATCCGTCCTTATGACGAAGGGCTTTCGAATCTTACAGATGACAATATGGTGGAAGGATTCAGTTGGGATACTGTGCAGATTTTAAATGACAATCAAATCTTGTCGCTTGAGAAATACGTTCAGGATAATCAACTCAATATTGATTTGAAATCTTTGGAAGAAGGAAATGGTGTGTTGCTCATACATGATCATATGCTGACCCCGGAACAGCAAAAACTTGCAGATGAAGCAATTGGCGAACCGGTATACTTTAAAACTTTGCTTTCAAGGGAAGATGCGATTCGTAGAAAAGAACAAAGTAATTCTGAAAATAAAGAGAAACAACAGGAAGACGAATTCCCTCAAAAAGAATCTGAAACATTTCCTCTATGTGGTTATTTAGACAGGCAAAGTGATGATTTCCCGGAAATACATCAATCCTGGCATGGAGAAGGCAGCTTATATTATTTTATCAGTGAGAAAGGCTTTCAAAAGATACCGACTGAGAAAAAGATATTAACAATGGAATTAACTGCCAATCCGGAAAAAGAACCTTATGTGAAAACACAGATCAGCGAGCTGATATCCGAGGAAAATAAGAAACGATCCGAAATGACAGAAGTATCGATGGATGAAGGAACCGGCGAAGCAGGAGTTTTTGTTATCTGTAAATCAGACCTGATGCAGCAAAAAGAAACATATATGAGAGGAAATCGAATTCTCTTAGGTGCTGTAAGTATCATATTATTCATTGCGGGATTGACCAATTATTGTAACGTCGTATTTACAGGGATGTACGCTCGGAGAAAAGAATTTGATATTATGAAAAGCATCGGGATGACCGATAAGCAAATGAAATTAATGCTCTTTGGAGAAGGCAGTTATTATTTTATGTGTGTGGTGGGAATGTTGTTTACAGTAGGAGTGGCAGTTGTGTTTGGAGTAAAAATTTATATGGAAAATAAATTGTCATATTTTACATTTCATTGGCCGATTCTTATTACTGTAGGTGTAATGTTTTCTTTCGTGCTTATTAATGTTATGGTTACACATTTTATATGTAAGAAGAGGTAGAAGAGACATAGTGACTATTTAGAATCTATGTTAAGTTTTGAAATGAAATTCTTGTGAACTTTACCCTGTTACAGTTGTTTTTTACGCTATTATCTGAAAGACATATAATATATAGGCTCAAATGGTGAAAGCGCCCATTTGGGCCTATTATTGTATAAATTAATTCAAGATAACCAAAGCAAGATAAGGATTTTATGAGCAAACAATATGTTGCGATATGTGAAAAAGTGGCTCTTACAATTGAAGAGGCAGCAGAATACAGTAATATCGGACAAAATAGAATAAGTAGTCTTTTGAAAGAACCGAGATGTCCGTTTGTGCTTTACGTAGGTACGAAAAAACTTGTAAAGAGAAAAGAATTTGAAAAATTCATTTCGGAAAGTGTGGAAATATAAATGAATGACAGAAGATGAGATGAAAATGAATATTCACAAAAATAAGATGCTATGGTATAATACAAGGTACTGTATTAGGGCTTCTTATGAGAGGAGCTGAAATATGGGAAAAGATTTAAAAGGCAAAGAACTTGGCAAAGGAATAACCCAAGAAAGTACGGGATTATACTCAGCCAGATTTGTAGATCGGTTTGGAAAGAGAAAACATAAACGATTCAAAAAGCTGCAAGAGTGCAGAGCATGGATTGCTGATGCGACTTATGTGGATGAACACAGTGATATTTCAATGCCATCAGATATGCTGGTCGATCAATGGTTTGATTATTGGATTGGGATAAAAAAGAAAACAGTCCGTTCAAATACTGTTCGCAATTATACGGAGAGATATATTAAAAATATTAAACCGGTAATTGGGAAGATGACACTATCAGACGTGAAACCACTTCACTGTCAGAAAATATTTTATGATATGGCAGATCAGGAGTATCGTACATCTACAATTTATCAGGCAAGAATTGCATTATACAACATGTTTGAGTATGCAAAAGAAAATGAAGTCCTGTGTAGCAATCCCTGCAAAAAATCTGTGAAAAGTGATATGGGAAAGCCATCTGAGAAGAAGGTTGCTTTAACAAGAGACATACAAAAAATATTTTTACAATACGCAGAAGGTCAAAGCTATGAAAATCAGTATCGTTTTATACTACAAACCGGATTGCGAACAGGCGAATTGGTAGGATTGAAATGGGAAGATGTCGATTTTAAATCCAAAACAATTCAGATTCGCAGAAGTATGGAATATCGTTATAGTGCAAAGGAGTGGCGTATCGGAGAACCAAAGAGTAAATCAGGCTACCGTACGATACCCTTAACAGAAGAAGCGGTTGCTATACTAAAAAAACAAAAAGAAAAGAATAAGAGGATTTCAGAAATTTCAACAGAATGGAAAGAATTTGTGTTTCTGTGTCGAAAAGGAACACCGGTTAAGAACAGTACATATGATACAGCGCTGTTTAAAATCTGTGATAAAGCAAAAATTTCAAGATTTTCGATGCATATCTTGAGACATACTTTTGCTACCAGATGTATTGAAGCAGGAATGAAACCGAAAACACTTCAGATGTTACTGGGCCATTCGAATATTGGAATTACAATGAACTTATATGTTCATACTACCGAGGAAGAAAAGAAAAAAGAAATGGACTTGGTAGCAGAAGCGCTTATGGCAATGTAATGGCCCACTAAATGGCCCACTTGCAAAAGTAAGTATGCTGAAATCCCTTGAAATCAAAGGATTTACAGGAGGAAATAGAGAAAATGAAATTAGGAATAGTGGGATTACCGAATGTAGGTAAGAGTACCCTTTTTAATTCACTGACAAAAGCAGGAGCGGAGTCTGCAAACTATCCGTTCTGTACCATTGACCCCAATGTAGGTGTGGTAGCCGTTCCGGACGAGCGCTTAAAGCTTCTGGGTGATCTGTATCATTCCAAAAAGGTAACGCCTGCTGTGATCGAGTTTGTAGACATCGCAGGTCTGGTAAAAGGTGCTTCTAAGGGCGAAGGCCTTGGCAACCAGTTTTTGAGCAATATCCGCGAAGTGGATGCGATCGTGCACGTCGTTCGCTGTTTTGAGGACAGCAACGTTGTCCATGTAGATGGAAGCGTGAATCCGCTGCGCGACATCGAGACAATCAACCTCGAGCTGATCTTCTCCGACCTGGAAATTCTGGAACGCAGAATCGCCAAAGTGGCAAAGGGCGCGAGAATGGATAAGGAGCAGGCAAAAGAGCTGGCGATGCTGGAGCGTGTCAAGGAGCGTCTGGAGGACGGAAAGCTTGCAATCGGCTTCGAGACAGAGGATGAAGACGAGGAAGAATACTTCAAGAACCTGAACCTGCTGACTGCAAAACCGGTGATCTATGCGGCGAACGTCGGGGAAGAAGATCTGGCAAACGACGGCGCAGATAACGCAGGCGTACAGGCAGTCAGAGAATATGCAAAAGAAACCGGCAGTGAGGTATTTGCGATCTGCGCACAGATCGAGGAAGAAATTTCCGAGCTGGACGATGAAGAACGCCAGATGTTTCTGGACGACCTTGGATTAAAAGAATCCGGTCTGGAAAAACTGATCCGCGCAAGCTACCATCTGCTCGGCCTGATGAGCTTTTTAACTTCCGGCGAGGATGAGACGAGAGCATGGACGATCAAACAGGGCACAAAAGCACCGCAGGCGGCCGGCAAGATTCACACCGACTTCGAACGCGGCTTTATCAAGGCTGAGGTTGTCAATTACAAAGATCTGCTGGAAAATGGCTCCCTTGCGGCAGCGAGAGAAAAAGGACTTGTCCGCATGGAGGGCAAGGAATATGTGGTACAGGACGGCGATGTAATCCTGTTCCGCTTTAATGTCTGAGAAAATCGTTACTGTTCACTCGCGCCATTCACAAAAGCGCAAAAAAATTATAAATACAACAAAAGGTACGCTTTTAGGGCATTTTGTTGTCACGAATGACGAAAAAGGCAGTCGGACTTTTCACGGTCCGGCTGTCTTTTTTTTCTGAAATCGCTTGTCAAGGAGGGCATTTTATACTAAAATGGTTTCAAAGTGGTAGAAAGTGGTACGAAGTGGAGTAAGGTGGCAGACCTTTTCCATGAATGGCAGGTGATTGTACATGTTTATGGGCGAATACAATCATACGTTGGATACAAAAGGCAGGTTGATCATTCCCTCCAAATTTCGAGAGACGCTCGGTGAGAAATTTGTAGTGACCAAGGGACTGGATGGCTGCTTATTTGTGTACGACAATGCCGGCTGGACTGCTTTCGAAGAAAAGCTTCAGGCAATGCCCATCAGCAGAAAAGACACCCGTATGTTTGTCCGCCACTTTCTGGCAGGCGCCGCGGAGGTGGAGGTGGACAAGCAGGGACGTGCCCTGATCCCTTCCAAATTAAGAGAATTTGCAGAGCTGACCAAAGACGTTGTGCTGGTGGGCGCTGCAGGACATATTGAAATCTGGAGCCAGGAGCGCTGGGATGCCCTGGAAGAAGAGGCGGAGGAATCCATGGAGGATATCGCAGAGCGCATGGACGACCTCGGATTGTAACGAAGAAAGGAAAAATCGATGGAATTTGCACATACATCCGTCCTGTTGGAGGAGACAATTGAAGGACTTGCAATCAAACCGGACGGCATCTATGTGGACGGCACATTGGGCGGGGCAGGACATTCCAGCCACATTGCAGCGCGCCTTAGGACCGGCCGGCTGATCGGTATCGACCAGGATGCAGAGGCGATCGAAGCGGCGACAAAACGGCTGGAGCCGTGGCAGGAGCATGTGACGCTGGTGCGCGACAATTACTGTAACCTTCCGGCAGTATTAAACAGCCTTAGCATCGACAAAGTAGATGGCATTATGTTAGACCTTGGCGTATCCTCCTATCAGCTGGACAACGCCGAGAGAGGATTTTCCTATCGTTATGATACCGCACTGGATATGCGGATGGATCAGCGTCAGACCCTGACGGCGAAAACGATCGTCAATGAGTGGTCACAGGCAGAGCTGTTTCGGTGTATCCGGGACTACGGAGAAGATAAATTTGCACAGAATATCGCCAAACACATCGTGCAGGCGAGAGAAAAGAAGCCGATTGAGACGACCGGGGAATTAAACGACATCATCCGGGCGGCGATTCCGGCAAAGATGCGGGAAAAAGGCGGACATCCTTCCAAACGCACGTTTCAGGCGATTCGGATTGCCTGCAACAGAGAGCTGGAGGTATTGGAAAATTCCCTGGACGCCTTTATCGATCGGCTGGCTCCGGGTGGAAGGCTCTGCATCATCACCTTCCATTCGCTGGAAGACAGAATTGTGAAAAATGCCTTCCGCAGAAATGAAAATCCCTGTACCTGCCCGCCGGAATTTCCGGTGTGCGTGTGCGGCAAAACGAGCCGGGGACATGTTGTGACCCGCAAACCGATTCTTCCGACCGAGGAAGAGATGGAGACAAATTCCAGAGCGAAAAGCGCAAAGCTGCGCATTTTCGAAAAAATAGAGAGCTAGTACATCGTTTTCGAAATAACTATACCACTCACTTGCCTGTGAATCCGATTGGTATAGTTATTTACGAAACGCTGTACTGGAAGCCGGAACAGACGGCGGTGAGGAGAGCAAATGGCAAGAACATCGAATTCAGCCAGAAAAAGCCAATCGGCAGCGTACAAAAGAACGCCCTATCAGAAAACAGCATATGTAAACGGTACGGCAGTCAGACACGCTGAGGCGGGAGAAGAGCTGGAACGCCATTTGGATCAGGGCTCCGGACGGGTTTCGAGACGCGAGCTGGAGAAGCAGAAGCAGGAAATGAAACGCCTGCGCTACAGAAATGTAGCCTATGTGCTGTTTTTGACCGTGGCGTTTGCAGTCACGAGCGTAATGCTGATCGGCTATATCCGGATGGAATCCTCGATCACCCAGAGCGTAAAGCAGGTTGCAGCGCTGCAGAGTCAGCTAAATAACTTAAAGACGGAAAATGACGAAATGAAAAACCGGATTGACAGCTCCATCAACCTGGAGGAAATCAGAAGAATTGCAATTACGGAGCTTGGCATGACCTACGCAGGACAGGGACAGATCGTGGAAATCCCGGATGATGGAAGCGATTATGTAAGACAGTATGCAGACATCAAGAAGTGAGGCAGGTGCCGGATTGGATAAGAAAAATAAGTTTACAATACGAATGCAGAGAAAGCTGGTGGTACTGTTTTGTTTGGTACTGCTGGCTTTTGCAGGGTTGAGCGTCAGATTGATTTTAATTAACCGGGATAACGGCGACAGCTACAAAAAGCAGGTGCTTTCCCAGCAGCAGTATTCCAGTACGACGATTCCTTATAAGCGGGGAGAAATCCTGGACAACAAGGGAACGAAGCTGGCATCGAGTGAAAAGGTATACGATCTGGTGCTGGATATCAAACAGATGAATAATAAAGAGGACTATGTTGAGCCTACGATCCAGGCCCTGGAGGATTATTTTAGCATTGACGGCGATCAGGTGCGCGCTTATGCGCAGGAACACCCAGATTCCCAGTATTATGTCCTCAAAAAGAGAATGTCCTACAATGAAATCAGTGATTATCAGCAGATGATGGCGGATACGAGCCAGAAAGAATATAACCAGTATGTCAAGGGAATCTGGTTTGAGGAAAGCTATAAGCGAGTTTACCCGAATAGCTCTCTCGCAAGCGATGTCATCGGCTTTACGCGGACGGACGGAACCGGAACCTACGGACTGGAAGAGTATTACAACGATGTTTTGAGCGGCGTAAACGGCAGACAGTATGGATATATAGACGGGGACGATAATCTGCAGCGGACGACGGAGGCTGCTGTAGACGGCTACAATGTTTATTCCACGATCGACGCGACGATTCAGGGCATTGTGGAAAAGTACCTCAAAAAATATAACGACGAAAACAAAGACAGCACCCGCGAGGGTAACGGTGCGCAGGATGCAGCGTGTATTGTGATGGATGTCCACAGTGGGGAAGTGCTCGCAATGGCGAGTTATCCGACGTTTGACTTAAACGATACGAGAAATCCGGAGGCACTGATCGGCAGCAAACTGATCGATGTCAGTGGAAACTCGACGGATACGGTCATCAACGAAGAGATTGCAGCGTCGATGAAGCAGGAGGAAAATAACGATCTGCTTGTACAGAACTTAAATGCCCTCTGGAAAAACTACTGCATCAACAGCACTTACGAGCCGGGTTCCACGATGAAGCCCTTCGTTGCAGCGATGGGGTTGGAGGACGGCAGGCTCAAAGGCGATGAATCCTTTGAATGCACCGGTATCATCGAGATCGGCGGCTACAAAATCCGCTGTCATAACTACAGAAACGGTGCGGAGGGGTGGCTGACGATCGGAGAATCCATTGAACGCTCCTGTAATGTCACGCTGATCCGGATGGCACAGGTTATCGGGATCGATGAATTTCTGAAATATATGTCGGAATATAATTTCGGCTTAAAGACCAATATAGATCTGGCGGGCGAGGCAAGAACGGCTTCCCTGGTATTCAATTCTTCAACGATGGGACCTACGGAGCTTGCAACCTCGAGCTTTGGACAGGGCTTTAACGTGACGATGATCCAGATGATCACAGGTTTTTGTTCCCTGATCAACGGAGGCTATTATTATGAACCGCATATGGTCAGTAAGATTACGGCAGCAGATGGATCTGTGGTAAAGAATATTGAGCCGAGACTGTTAAAGCAGACCATTTCCGCGGAAACTTCGGAGAAAATCCGTGAATACTGCGTTCAGGTTGTGGAAGGTGCAAATGGTACCGGTAAACGTGCAAAGCCTGCAGGCTATCGCATCGGCGGTAAGACTGGTACAGCAGAAACTGTCAGCGCCAGCGGTACCCGTGAAAAGGACGAATACGTCGTATCGTTTCTGGGCTATGCGCCCGCAGAAGATCCACAGATCGCAGTTTATGTGGTTTTAAACAGACCAAACGCCCGGGAGCAGGATCTGGAAACGAGAAAAGCATGTATCATCGCCAAAAACATTTTGACCGAAGTGCTTCCTTATTTAAATATCTTCATGACACAGGAGCTGACGGACGAAGAACGCGCAGAGCTGGAAGCGATGCAGATTGAAATTCGCGAGCAGCTGAGCGCAAACGTACCGGCGTCAGATGTCAGCGGGAATGATGTCAGTGGAAATGATGTCAGTGGAAATACAACCGATACCGGAGGGGATTCTTCCGCTGAGGATACAACGGCAGGGGAGAACAGCAGCGCTGCGCAGCCTGTGGGCGATGACCAGCCTACAACAGGGGGAGATACTGCAAATGGAGCAGAAGCGGACAATCCGTATGTCAACAGCGACGGGCAGTTGATCGATCCGACGACTGGAGAGGTGATCACGGAGGATTCGGATGGCTATGATGTGCCGGTTTCCGGCATTCTGGAAAACGGTGCAGCAGGCAACTCTGGTGGGGATACGCAAAATCCTATGGAATAATGGAAGAAAAGAGGTAACTGCTCAGTAAGTCTGCGCATTTACTGCGCTGACCGTAAGAAAACTTAGACTAGAAGGCAAAAATCCTATCGGCATAGCCGATTTGAAATGGATTTTTGCGCGTAACTGTGAGGGTACGGAACAGTTACGAAAAGAGTTCGATTGCTGTCTGCTGTGATCACAGCGCGCAGCGGCAGCGTGTGCATATTTTAGGCAGCGGTTTCATAAGGTATAGTAATTTCTGCTTTGCAGGGAATCTATGGAACTGAGCAAACCGTTTCACCGCAAAAAGATCGTCGTAATTTTTCTGGCGTGCATTCTGATCTTTTCAGGGCTGTCTGCCAGAGTGGTATATCTGATGGTATTTCGGGCGGCACATTATTCTGAGCTCGCGCTGGATTTGCATCAGAGAGAGCGCAAAATCAAGGCAAAGCGCGGGAGAATTTTAGACCGGAACGGGATCGTGCTGGCGGATAACCAGCCGGTCTGTACGATTTCTGTCATCCATAACCAGATTCGCGATCCCAACGCAGTGATTGCGCTTTTGTGCAGCAAGCTTGGACTGTCGGAAGAGACCGTTCGAAAAAGAGTGGAAAAGGTATCGTCCATCGAAAAAATCAAAAGCAATGTTGATCTGGAAACCGGGGAGGAAATTTACCGGACAGGGCTGGACGGCATCAAGGTGGACGAGGATTATAAACGATATTATCCGTATGAGAATCTCGCTTCCAAAGTGATCGGCTTTACCGGAGGCGATAATCAGGGAATTTTGGCATTGGAAAGCCGGTATGAGGAAGTGCTTTCCGGGCAGGAGGGCTTGATTCTGGAAATGACGGACGCACGCGGCGTCCGGCTTCTGGATGAAGGAGAGAGCCGGGTAGAGCCGGTGGATGGAAAAGATTTATACATTAGTCTGGATGCCAACATCCAGCTGTACGCACAGCAGCTGGCGGAGCAGGTCTGCCTGGAAAAAGAAGCGGAAAGCGTTTCGATTCTGGTGCTGCGTCCCGATAACGGAGAAATCCTTGCGATGGCGGATGTGCCGGAATATCAGTTGACTGAATGACCCATTCACACTTCCAGAGGGGCAGCAAGAACAGCTCATGACCGAAAAAGAAAAGCAGGAAGCCCTGAATAAAATGTGGAGAAACGCCTGCATCAACGATACCTACGAGCCTGGATCTGCCTTTAAGGTCATTACGGCGGCAGCCGCACTGGAAAACGGCGTTGTCCGGGAAGAGGATTCTTTTCAGTGCCCGGGCTATATTGTCGTAGAGGGCAGAAAAATCCGGTGTGCAAAGGTTCGGGGTCATGGAACTGAAAATTTCGTACAGGGGACGATGAATTCCTGCAATCCGGTGTTTGTGACGGTAGGGCTTCGGATGGGTGCAGATACGTTTTACCAAAGCATGAAGCAGTTCGGGCTGCTGAACAGAACTGGAATCGATGTGCCTGGAGAAGCCGGTACAATCATGCACGCACAGGATCAGATCGGTCCGGTGGAGCTTGCGACGATTTCGTTCGGGCAGTCCTTTCAGATCACGCCGATCCAGCTTGCAGCGACGGTCAGCTCCCTCATTAATGGCGGGACGCGGATTACACCGCATTTGGGACTGTATTGCGAAAAGACGGACGGTTCGGAGCGCATTTCGGTGCAGAAGGAAACGAAGCAAAAACGGATTCTTTCGGAAGAAACGAGCGCCCGGCTGCGCAGCATCCTGTTTCAGGTCGTGGAAAACGGCGGCGGAAAAAATGGAAAAGTCGAAGGCTATCAGGTGGGCGGCAAGACGGCGACCAGCGAGACGCTTCCTCGCGGTACTGGTCGGTATATTTCTTCGTTTCTGGGTTTTGCACCTGCGGACGATCCGAAGGTGCTGGCATTGTGCATTATCCGAAACCCCCAAGGCGTCTATTATGGCGGACTGGTGGCGGCACCGGTAGTGCGCGAGCTTTTTGAAAATATTCTTCCCTATCTGGATGAAATAGGGTATTATGAGAAGAATGAAACAATAAACCGCAATTAATTGCAGGGAAACATAGAACGAAAGTGCTGTCTATGGCAGCGAAAGGAGAGAATCAACATGGATTTACTGGGAAAAAAGGTACTGGTAGCCGGATGCGGAAAGAGCGGACTCGGAGCCGCCGGACTCTTGCAGAAAGCGGGAGCCGTTCCCGTTCTGTTTGATGAAAATGAAAAGTTGGATGGGAAGGCGCTCTGCGCGCGGAAAGATTATCCAAAAGACACTGCGCTGGTACTGGGAAGCCTTCCGAAGGAGTTGCTTTCCGAGCTTTCGCTGGCGGTTTTAAGCCCCGGTATTTCCATTGAAGAAGCGTTTGTTTCTACACTGGAAGAGGCGGATATTCCGGTATGGGGCGAAATTGAGCTCGCCTGGAACTATGAAAAGGGAAAGGTGCTCGCAATTACAGGCACGAACGGAAAGACCACGACGACAACGCTGGTGGGCGAGATCTTGAAGCGTTATCAGGACAATACGTTTGTTGTCGGCAATATCGGAACCCCCTATACGCAGGAGGTTTTAAAAACAGATAAGGACAGCGTGACGGTAGCGGAGATCAGCAGCTTCCAGCTGGAAACTGCAGTGCATTTCCATCCGACTGTCAGCGCGATTTTAAATATCACGCCGGATCATTTGAACCGTCATCATACGATGGAGAACTATGCGGCGGTCAAGGAATCCATCACGAAGAACCAGACAAAGGACGATTTCTGTGTGCTCAATCACGAGGACAGCTGGTTAAAGGCGTTTGCACCGAAGTGCCCGGCCCAGGTCATCTGGTTTTCTTCCAAAGAAAAGCTGGAGAGAGGCTATTATCTGGTCGGCAGCAAAATCTGCAGAAATCTCGGAAATGGGGAAGAAGTCCTGATGGATGTTGACAAGATGCAGCTGATCGGCGTACATAATTTTGAAAACGTGATGGCAGCAATTGCGATTGCAGCAGCATACGGCGTGCCGATGGAAACAATTCTGGATACCGTAAAACATTTTCAGGCAGTAGAACACAGAATCGAATATGTAGCGACCAAAAACGGCGTTGTTTATTATAACGATTCCAAGGGAACCAATCCCGATGCGGCGATTCAGGCGATCCGCGCAATGAAGTGGCCCACCGTGCTGATCGGCGGCGGCTATGATAAGCAGAACACCTACGACGAGTGGATTGAAGCGTTTGACGGCAAGGTGAAGCTGCTTGTGCTGATCGGTCAGACGCGGGAAAAGATCGCGGAGTGCGCAAAGAAGCACGGAATGGAAAATATCGTTTTGGCGGACAGCTTTGAAGAAGCGATGGATACCTGTGTAAAGGCAGCGTGTCCGGGCGACGCGGTGCTGTTGTCCCCCGCATGCGCGAGCTGGGGAATGTTCCCGAATTATGAAGTGCGCGGTAAAATGTTCAAGGAATATGTAAACAGCCTGAAGGGGTGAGCAAGTGGCAGGACGGAGAAAATCTCAGAAAACAGAATACTATTTTGATTACAGTCTTCTGTTCATCATCCTGTTTCTGACAGGCTTCGGACTGGTTATGATTTATTCCGCCAGCGCTTACGATGCGACGACGCAGAATCTGAACGAGGACTATTATCTGATGCATCAGGCGTTTGCGGCGGCGCTGGGGCTGGTAGGGATGTTTTTCGTCTCCCACATCCCATATCATTTTTGGGAACGGTTTGCGGTAATCGGCTATGTGGTTTCCCTGATTTTGATTGTACTCGTGCTGTCGCCGCTGGGCGTCGAGGTCAACGGTGCAAGAAGGTGGCTGAATCTCGGTATGTCGATTCAGCCTGCGGAGATCGCAAAGCTGGCGATGATTCTGTTTCTGGCGACGTTTATCTGCAAGATGGGAAGAAACATTCGGACGTCGAAAGGCTTTTTGACGGTTATTGGAGTTTCCCTGCCGCACGTTTTTTGTATTTGGCAAATCACCAACAACCTGAGCTCTGCGATTATCGTGCTGGGAATTGCGGTCCTGATGCTGTTTGTGGCGAGTCCGCAATACAAACCATTTTTCATCATAGGAGGAATTGGAGCACTCGCAGTTATAGGCGTAATTTTCGGTGTCAAGCAGCTGCAGAGCATCGAAGGGCTGGATTTCCGTTTCGCCCGTATCATGGCGTGGCTCGATCCGGAAGCCTATGCGTCCGGCAAGGGCTTTCAGACGCTGCAGGCACTTTATGCGATCGGCTCCGGCGGTATTTTTGGAAAGGGGCTCGGGCAGAGTATCCAGAAACTGGGCTTTTTGCCGGAGCAGCAGAATGATATGATCTTTTCGATCATTTGTGAGGAGCTGGGGCTGTTCGGCGGCATCGCTGTGATCCTGATTTTTTTGCTGTTGATCTGGCGTCTGATGATTATTGCGAACAACGCGTCGGATCTGTTCGGTGCGCTGTTAGTTGTCGGCGTGCTGGGGCATATCGCGATTCAGGTCATTTTAAATGTTGCGGTCGTAACGAACTCAATGCCGAACACCGGCGTGTCCCTGCCGTTTATCAGCTACGGCGGCTCATCGATCCTGTTTTTGCTGATCGAGATGGGGCTCGTCATGAGCGTTGCCCGCGGCATCAAGGTCCGGGATGTGTAATGGTGTATGCGCGTATCGTGCCTTCGTCGGGAGCAAAGAAGACGAGTGTGTTATCTGGACACGGGGCAGCAGTGCAGCTGCATTTGTCACGTATGCGGCATCTTTGCCATAGTATAGGGTAAGGGCAGCGCGGACGGTGGTTTTGTGGATTCAATCTGGATCAGAGGCAAAAGACCTCTTTACGGGGAAATGACAGTGCAGGGGTCGAAAAACGCCGTGCTGCCGATTCTGGCGTCGACCATTCTGATCGCCGGAAAGACGACACTGCGAAACTGCCCGGATATTTCGGATGTGGACTGCATGTGCCGCATTTTGCAGAAAATCGGCGCAACAGTGACAAAAACCGGTCACGAGATCTGCGTGGACGCTTCCGGTGCGCTGCAAAGCAGGCTTCCGGCAGAGGAAGTGGTTCGGATGCGTTCCTCCATCGTGCTGACGGGCGCGCTTTTGGGGCGGCTTGGGCAGGCGTCCTTCTGCGATCCGGGCGGCTGTGTCATCGGCGACCGCCCGATCGATTTGCATCTGAAAGCCTTTGCGCGCTTCGGTTGTCAGATAAGGCGGGAGGATGACAATTTTTTGACGGTATTTGCAAAGCGACTGAACGGCGTACAGATCCGTTTTCCGTTTTCGAGCGTCGGTGCGACGCAGAATGCGATTTTATGCGCGGTCTGTGCAAAGGGAGAAACAGTGCTGACAGGTTGTGCAAAGGAACCGGAGGTCGTTTCGCTGTGCCGCTTTTTAAACGGTGCAGGGGCAAAGATCGAAGGAGCCGGAAGCAAAACGATTCGAATTGAGGGCGTAAAAAAGCTTTGCAGCACAGAATTTTCCATCGATGCGGACCGGATCGTGGCAGGAACCTGCCTGATCGGTGTACTCGCGGCAGGCGGGGAAGCGTTTTTGCGGCAGGCGCCGATCGGGCAGCTTACAGCGGTGATCGCAGTTGCCCAAAAAATGGGCGCACAGATTGTCCCGGATTCAGAAGGACTGTTGGTAAAACGTGCAGGCAGGCTGGTTTCCCCGCTTTTGCTGGAAACGGACGTATATCCGGGCTATCCGACCGACTTGCAGTCCCCGATGCTGACGGCACTGTGCTGCGCAGAAGGAAACTGTATGGTGTCGGAGCGCGTTTTTAATGGAAGGTTTGGTGTGCATGAGCAGTTAAACCGTATGGGTGCTGCGATCGTCGCCGGACAAACAAGCGCGGAGGTCACCGGAGGCAGGAAACTGCACGGAGAGCGGGTTTTTGCAAAAGAACTGCGGGGTGGTGCGGCACTCGTGCTGGCGGGGCTGTGCGCAGAGCATAAGACGGTCGTGGAAAACTGTCATTTTATCCGGAGAGGATATGAAGATATCGTAAGGGATTTCAGAGAGTTGGGAGCAGACATTGGCACAGAAACAGAAATATAAGCTGCTGGACGGCGGAAAATCTGAAAAAAGTCGGAAGAAATCAGCTTCCGGCAAAAAAAAGAAAAAAAGCAGCGGCAAAGCTGCCGGGTATTCCTATGCAGTGGCAACGCCGGGCGAGTGGCTGCGTGCAAATCTCGGTGTACTGATTGCCAGCATCGTGATCGTCTGTTTGGCGGCGGCTGCCCTCGTCGTGGTGTCCGTGTTTCGGGTGCAGAACGTTTCGGTCGAGGGAAACGTCCACTACACGAGTGAAGAGATTGAGGCGATGGTTCTGACTGACCGGCTTTCCTACAATTCGCTCTATCTTTCGTTAAAATACCGGAATAAGGAAATCCGGGACATTCCGTTTATCGAAACGATGAGTGTCCGGGTCGATTCGCCGGACAGCATCACGATTCGTGTTTATGAAAAGTCTGTGGCGGGCTACGTGGAATACATGGGGCGTTACATGTATTTTGACCGGGACGGTATCGTGGTGGAATCTTCGGAGACGAGGACAGAAGGAATTCCGCAGGTGACGGGAATTAGGTTCGACCATGTTGTTTTGTATGAGGCGCTTCCGGTGAAGAATACCGATATTTTTCAGGAAATCCTTTCGATTACGCAAATGCTTTCCAAGCATCAGATCACGACGGATAAAATATATTTCAACGAATCAAATGAAATAACACTTTATTTCGACAATATCCGGGCAAAGCTGGGAAAGGATAACCTGGAGGAAAAGGTGATGCGCCTGGAGCAGATTTTACCGAATCTGTCGGGCGAAAGCGGAGTACTCGATCTGCAGAATTACTCGGAAGACCGTAAAAATGTGACGTTTCAGAAAGATGGATAACCGCAAAGAAATTGAAAAAATGGGTTGCGTAATTCTGAAAATGATTATATGATAAATATTATGAAGTTTGTCAGGAATGAAGGAGGAAATACCCTTGCTGGAGATTAAAGTAAATGACGCAGAAGCGGCAGCGCACATCCTTGTCATTGGAGTTGGCGGTGCAGGCAATAATGCTGTAAATAGAATGATTGATGAGAAAATTGACGGTGTGGAATTTATCGGAGTCAATACAGACCGACAGGCTCTGCAGTTCTGCAAAGCGGAAAAGCACCTGCAGATCGGCGAGAAGCTGACCAAGGGACTGGGCGCAGGCGCAAAGCCCGAAATCGGTGAACAGGCAGCTCAGGAGAGTGCAGAAGAAATTTCCAAATCCTTAGACGGAGCAGATATGGTATTTGTTACCTGCGGTATGGGCGGCGGAACCGGAACCGGTGCGGCTCCTGTTGTCGCAAAGCTCGCCAAGGACAAAGGAATCCTGACGGTAGGTGTTGTAACCAAGCCGTTCCGCTTTGAAGCAAAGACCCGTATGAATAATGCGATGTCCGGTATCGAGAAGCTGCGTGACAGCGTGGATACTCTAATCGTTATCCCGAATGACAAGATTCTGGAAATTGTGGACAAGCGTACCAGCATGCCGGAAGCCCTGATGAAGGCCGACGAAGTCCTTCAGCAGGCAGTACAGGGAATTACCGATCTGATCAACGTCCCCGCAGTCATTAACCTCGACTTTGCAGACGTACAGACCGTTATGCGCGACAAGGGAATTGCTCACATCGGTATCGGCGAAGGTAAAGGCGACGATAAGGCTGTCATGGCAGTCAAAGCCGCTGTAGAGAGCCCGCTGTTAGAGACAACGATTGCAGGCGCAACCGATATCATCATCAACGTGTCCGGCGATATTTCCATGTTCGACGCTTCCGATGCGGTGGATTATGTCCGTGAGATCACCGGCGATGACGTTAACATCATCTTCGGTGCCATGTACGATTCCAACCAGGCAGACTACTGCCGGATTACCGTAATTGCAACCGGTATTGAGGAGACACCGGCTTCCCGCTTCGGTACTTCCTTTGCAAGAAAACCGATCACTCCTTCCGTAGGCCAGACCGGTATGAAGACCACAGTGAGCGCGACGGGCGCAAACACGACAAGACCGTATAACAGCGCACTGCAGCAGCCGGTTCATCCCGGAGCTGCTTCCAATGCGGAATTAAAGAAGCCGGCAGGCATAAATGGCATTCAGCCTGCTCCTACGGTACTGCGCAGCAAGGTACAGGAGAGAGATTTAAAGATTCCGGATTTCCTTCAGAAAAAATAAATAATTTTAGTAACGAAACAGAAAACACCGCGAGGTGACTGAAAAAGTCATTTCGCGGTGTTTTTTTGTCGAAACTTTCCCCGGCAGTGCACAGCGTTTCGACAAAATCCACGCGCCAGCATTTTTATAATAAGGACATACAGTTTTGGAAAACGTGCGGGAGGAAAGGCTTGTGAGCTATCGGATTTATGCAGACCGGGTCTGGATAATGCACACCTGTATCAATGTGCTGCTGTTATTTCTGACAGCGAAACTGTCTGGGATGGCAGTAAGGGTTCGACGGATTATCGAAATAGCAGCCGGAAATGCGCTGTGCTTTACGGCAATCCTGTTGCTGCCTGCTCCGGCGGTTTTGCAGGGAGAAGTAGGGATAATTCTGGCAGGAAAAACGTTTTTTTGCCTGATTGCAGCACTTTGGTGGGTACAGCGATGCTTTCAGGTCAAAAGCCGGGAAGGAATGAGGCGTGTCTGGATCTGCTATATGTGTTGTGCCTGCGTGCTCGGCGGCGTCTGCAACGGCATTTCTGAAGTCCGGGAGCTGTTTGGAACCGATCAAAACGGTTTTGGGACCGGCGGGCAGGTTTCCATGATGCAGCTTTTGGTCTGGTGCGCGATTGTCGTCTGGTATGGCGCAAAGCTTCTGGACCGGGAGCGCAGGCGGCAGAAACATCCGATCTGGAAAGTCTCTTTTTTCTGGAAAACGAAGTTTTTTTCCGGAAGCGCGTTGATGGACAGCGGAAATTCCCTGAAAGATCCGTACACAGGGCGTCCGGTCTGCATTCTGGACGAAGAGACGGCGAAAAAGCTTGGAATTTCGACGGAAAAGGCGGTTCGGCTGATTCCCTATCACAGCATCGGCAGGGCCCACGGACTCCTTCGGGCGGTGACGGTTTCAGAACTGTATCTGGAAGAGGTAAAAAATGTACTGTCCCCAACGACACCGCCGCCGAGTGCGAATACACGCCGGGTGAGATCCTGCCCAAACTCTCCCCGCCGGTCCCCGCTCCGGAGGATTTTCAAAAGGCAGTGGATTCCAGAAGGGTGGATTTCGTGATAAGAAGGTGTTTGTGAAATCTGCGAAGATGGATCTTGATGAGTCAGGTTTGATTTACGGACGTCCATTTGACGATGAGCCGATTGAACTGTCAACCGTGATTGGTGAGATGGGAGAAATTACATTTCGTGGAAAAGTCATTAGCTTTGATACAAGAGAAATCCGCAATGAAAAGACCATTGTCATGTATGCAGTGACAGACTTTACTGATACGATCATGGTCAAGATGTTCGTGCGTAATGATCAACTTGCAGATGTACTGTCTGAAATTAAAATGGGTGCATTCCTGAAAATTAAAGGCGTGACCAATATTGATAAATTTGACGGCGAACTTGTCATTTCTTCTGTGTTTGGAATTAAGAAAATTTCTGATTTTACAGAATCCAGAAAAGACAATGCGGTAGAAAAGAGAGTGGAGCTCCACTGTCATACGAAAATGAGTGACATGGACGGAGTTTCCGAGGTCAAAGATCTTGTAAAGAGAGCACATGACTGGGGGCATAAGGCAATTGCGATTACAGATCATG
>ERZ826146.1385-NODE-1385-length-22479-cov-3.956386_pt1 | contig 22479 bp, 20 predicted proteins | sample MGYA00519857_ERZ826146 | MGnify/ENA primary metagenome ERZ826146 (study PRJEB31778, sample SAMEA3449222) | human gut metagenome | biome: human gut; feature: human-associated habitat; material: faeces | place: United Kingdom | collected 2010/2012 ...
CTTTGCCCACACCCACGACCTTTGAAAAGGTCGACCAAACTTTTATAATTGATTGCCAAATCAATTTGCTAAGCCATAATTTATCCCAACTTTTGATAAAGAATTTACTTCCAAACTTCTTCTGCAATTTCCTTTACAAGTGCGAGTTTAGCCCACTGCTGTTCTTCGGTGAGTTTGTTGCCGATTTCGCATGACGCAAAGCCACACTGCGGACTTAGGTAAAGTCTGTCAAGCGGAATGTATTTGCTTGCTTCTTTAATTCTTTCGATTACTGTCTGCTTGTCCTCAAGTTTCGGTGATTTTGTAGTGATAAGACCGAGAACAACTTTTTTGTTGCCGCTTACATATTTTAAAGGCTCAAAGCCGCCTGAACGCTCATCGTCAAATTCAAGGTAATAAGCGTCAACATTTTCTCTGCCGAACAGTGGCTCTGCAACTGAGTCATATGCACCGCTTGAGAAATATGCGGAATGATAGTTACCTCTGCAAATGTGTGTTGTAATAACCAAATCTTCAGGCTTGCCCTCAATTGCAAGATTATTTACTTTTAAGAGCTTTTCTTTAATATCTTCAAGGTTGTTTTCTTTGCCGTAACGAATTACACTGCCCTCGGCAACGAGTACACCCCAGGTGCAATCGTCAAACTGAATGTTTCTGCAACCTGCGTTATATAAATCGTTAATAACCTTTTTATAACCGTTTGCAATGTCAGTAATAAGCTCGTCATCGGTTGCATAGAATTTTCTTGTTGTTTCAATATTTGCAGGAATAATCATCTGCTGGAAAAACTGAGCAGGTGCAGGAATTGTCTGCTTGGCAACAGTGTTTTCGTCTTCAAAAGTTTTTATAAATTTGTAGTGCTCAACAAACGGGTGGTTGTCAGCCGAGATTTTACCTGTAAGCCATGTATCGTCAATCAACGCAGGTTCGCCGTGGAATGCTACGCCCTTTTCTGTCTTTTTGTGTGCAACACCGTTAAATCCCCACATAAAGTCGAGATGCCATGTTGCTCTGCGAAATTCACCGTCTGTTATAACCTTGTATCCTAATTCTTTCTGCTTTTTTACAAGGTCTGTAATGGCTTTGTTTTCAATTTCTGTAAGTTCTTCTTTTGTTATATTTCTTTTTTCAAAATCTGATCTGGCTTTTTTTAGATAGTCCGGTCTTAAAAAACTTCCTACATAGTCAAATCTGAATGGTACATTATTTTTACTCATAAATATTGCCTCCTTGTTCATTTGATAAAAGTATAAGGTAAAAATCAATATTTGTAAAATACATAAAAAGTACAGTTGGCTATAGCTTTTAACTATAACCAACTGCACCTGTCGTTAATAAAAATATTAGTTTTTATCGTCGGAATTTGCCGAATAAACATCGGCTATTTCATTTATGGAGATATAGGCTTTCGGGTCAATATCGTGTACAAGTCTTTTCATTTTATCAACTTGAAAACGGTTTATTACAAAGTAAATCATTGTCTTTTTTGAACCTGAATAGTAACCCTTGGCGTCTATCATAGTAATACCGTTTTCAAAGGTTTGCGAAAGTTTCTCACAAACAGCATCTGACTTGGTTGTAATAATAAAAGCGCCTTTTGCACGGTCAAAACCCTCTACAAAGAAATCTATCATTTTAACAGCCACGGCATAAGTTACTATGGAATAGAGCGGCAATATCCAACTGCCTATTACTATGCCGCAAATGATATAGAGAATTACATTGTAAATCATAATGAATGTGCCTATGCTTAAGTGAAGTTTTTTTGCAAACATTACGGCGAGAATATCTATTCCGTCCATAGCGCCGCCAAAGCGCATTGCAAGACCGCTGCCGCAACCTGAAATTACACCGCCGAATATTGCGCATAAGAACAGGTCATTGCCCGCAAGGGGAGATATAAAGCTGACATCTATCGGTAAAATATCAGTTATTATCCATGCAACCAAAGAGTAAATGAATACCGTGTAAATTGCATATACGGTAAACTTTAGTCCCTCTCGTTTAAGACCGAGCAGAAACAGAGGAATGTTAAGTAAAATAAGTATAAGTGATAAACTGCACCATGCGGGAGTTTCTTGCGAAATAAGCATTGATGTACCTGAAATTCCGCTGTCGTAAAGTTTTACCGGAGCAAGAAACACAACTACGCCAAAAGCATTTATAATGCCTGCAAGCGTTAAGAACAGGAAATTTACTATTTTTAATTCTTTAAATGTACTGATAAAATTTTTCATTTATGCCTCCTTGTATTAAATATCACTTAATGTATTTGTTCAAGTGATTTAAGAATTTTTTGCAAAGCGGACTTAAAACTAATTTTTTATGACTGATATATCCTATACGCATATCTCCTTCCTTGATTAATGGGATTGAAATAATATTCGAACCGTTAAGACCGCTGTCAATTACTCCGCTGCAAACCGTATAACCGTTAAGACCTATCAATAAATTGAAAAGTGTGGCTCGGTCTGTTACACGAATATTTTTTTTGCGTTCTACAGTGCTGAAAATTTCTTCCGAATAATAAAAAGAGTTATGATTGCCCTGTTCAAAAGAAAGATAAGGGTAGTCTGCAAGCTCTTCCATAGTAACGGATTCTTTATTTGCAAGCGGATGTTCCGCCGTTACAAAAATATGAGGCTTTGCTATAAAAAGCTCATTAAAGCACAAACCTTTTGATTTAATGATTTTCGTAAGAGCCGCTTCGTTAAAAGCGTTTAAATAAATAATTCCGATTTCGCTTTTCATTGTAGCTACATCGTCAATTATCTCGTAAGTTTGAGTTTCTCTGATTGAGAAGTCATACTCGTTTTGAGGCAACTCTTTAATTAAATCTACAAACGCATTTACAACGAATGCATAATGTTGAGTGGAAACAGAAAAGCGCTGCTTATCCCTTACCGAGGTTTTATATGCACTTTCAAGCAGGTTAGCCTGTTCAAGCACCTGTCTTGCATAGCCTAAAAATTGTTCACCCTCGGTAGAAACAGCAACGCCTTTGTTGGTTCTGTTAAATATTGTAATGTTCATTTCTTTTTCAAGTTCACGGATTGCATTGGTGAGGCTCGGCTGTGAAATAAAAAGTTCCTTTGCCGCCTCGCTTATTGTACCTTTTTGAGCAACCGTGATAACATATCTCAGTTGTTGCAGAGTCATATTAATATTCCTTTATTTAAAATTAATGTTTACTGTTTTGATAAGAATTTACTATATTATAACATAAAATATAAATTGTGTAAATCTCTTATTTAAAAATAATTGTGATTCTTTGCGTGAAATATTATATATAATAAACAAATAAGCAAAAAAGTATATATATTAAAAATCAGTTATGATAATATTACCTTAATTATGACATTTTATTTTATTTTTGTATAGACAACAGCAAGAAATAATAATATAATTAATATTACTGTTATATTAGTTTGCATATGGCAGGCAGAATTAAAAAGGAGAAAAAATATGGGCGGATATATGGGAGTAGCAGCCAAAGAAGACTGCGTTTTTGATTTGTATTTTGGTATTGACTATCACTCACACCTCGGCACAAGAAGAGGCGGTATGGTAGTTTACGATGACGAAAAGGGGTTTGACAGATCTATTCATAATATTGAAAATGCACCTTTCAGAACTAAATTTGATAAAGATATGCAGAGTATGAAAGGCAGACTTGGCATCGGTTGTATTTCCGATTATGAGCCGCAACCGCTTATGGTGCGTTCACATCACGGTACATACGCTATCACAACCGTAAGTAAAATTAACAATACAGATGAGCTCGTTCAGGAGATTTTCTCAAACGGCAATTCTCATTTTCTTGAAATGAGCGGCGGTGAAATCAACCCTACAGAACTTGTTGCAACACTTATAAATCAGAAAGAAAATCTTATTGACGGTATTAATTACGCACTCGAAAAGGTAGACGGTTCACTTTCACTTTTACTTATGAATCCAAACGGAATTTATTGTGCAAGAGATAAGTACGGCAGAACTCCTATTGCTATCGGCAAGAAAGAGGACGCTTTCTGTGCCGCTTTTGAGAGCTTTTCATATAAAAACCTCGGTTACAGCAATTACAAAGAGCTTGGCCCTGGTGAGATTGTTGTTATTACAGATAAAAACTGCGTTACCTTAAAACAGCCCGGAAATGATATGAAAATATGCACATTCCTTTGGGTTTACTACGGCTACCCTGCAAGCTCATACGAGGGAATGAGCGTTGAGCAGATGCGTTACCTTTGCGGTACAAAAATGGCAAAGCGAGATAATGTTAAGCCTGATGTTGTTGCAGGTGTGCCGGATTCGGGTATTGCACACGCAGTAGGTTATGCAAATGCTTCCGGTATTCCGTTCTCAAGACCGTTTATTAAATACACTCCTACATGGCCACGATCATTTATGCCGACAATTCAGAGCCAGCGTAATCTTATTGCCAAGATGAAATTGCTTGCAGTTGAAGATTTAATCAGAGATAAGAGCCTGCTTTTAATTGACGATTCAATCGTGCGTGGTACTCAGCTTAGAGAAACCACAGAGTATCTCTTTGAAAGCGGTGCAAAGGAAGTTCATATCAGACCTGCTTGTCCTCCTCTTGTTTACGGATGTAAGTATCTCAATTTCTCACGCTCATCTTCTGAGATGGATCTTATTACAAGACGAGTTATCGAAAGACTTGAAAACGGCAATGTTACCGATGAAGTTTTAAAGGAATACACAAATCCGGATTCCGAAAAATATGAAAAGATGGTTGACGAGATTTGTAAGGAACTCAAGTTTACTTCACTTCGCTTTAACCGCCTTGACGATATGCTTGATTCCTGCGGTATAGATAAATGTAAACTCTGTACTTATTGCTGGAACGGTGAAGAATAAAAATAATCAAAAGTGAGCTGTAAAAAACAGCCCAAATAAAAAACGACTGCATTCTAACCTAAAGGTAGGAATGCAGTTCAGCCTGTAGAAAAACTCGAAATTCAGATTAACCGGATTTCGAGTTTTTGAAATTTTAGAATAAATTTTAAATAATTCCCTCATCACGGAAAAATGTTAAGAGAGGAAGGCTACAAGCCGAGGATACTTGCTGTTGATGAATTTGCAATCCATAAAGGACATAGTTACGCAACCTGCGTGATGGATCTGGAGCAGGGAGATATCTTATGGGTTGGAAAGGGCAGAGCGATGAAGGATTTTGAAAAATTCTTTGAAGATGTGCCCTCCGACTCCTTGTCGGCAGTCATTGCGGTAGCGATGGACATGAACGCATCTTACAACAAGCTTGTAACAAAGCATTTGCCCCAAGCACGGATTGTATATGATCGGTTTCATATGCAGTCGCAATTTGGCAGAGATGTTCTCGACGCTGTTCGTCTGGATGAAGCTCGAAGGCTTCAACAACAAGATCAAGGTCGCTAAACGAATCGGATACGGTTACCGTGACGACGACTTTTTCTTCACCTTGATTCCGCTATCTTTCTATTCCGTCTGTCCGTTCACCATCCCACAAAAAATCGTGATGAACCTAATATTTACTAAAAAACGCCGACCGATACAGTCTTTATGTATCGGTCGGCGCTATATTATAAAGTGTTTAACTATCCTTAAGCGGTTTTACCTGTATAGAGCTGATAATACTTACCCTTCTGCTCTATAAGCTGTTCATGTGTGCCCTTTTCTATAATTCTGCCATGCTCAAGAACAATAATACAATCTGAATTTCTTACGGTTGAAAGTCTGTGAGCAATTACAAATGTTGTTCTGCCCTTCATCAGCTTATCCATACCGTCTTGTACAATCTTTTCTGTACGGGTATCAATTGAACTTGTTGCCTCGTCAAGAATAAGTGCAGGCGGATTGGCAACTGCGGCTCTTGCGATTGCAAGCATTTGGCGTTGTCCCTGGCTAAGGTTTCCGCCGTCACCTGTAAGAACCGTATCGTATCCGTGCGGAAGTTTACGGATAAAGCTGTCTGCGTTGGCAAGTTTAGCCGCCGCAATAACTTCTTCATCGGTAGCGTCAAGTCTGCCGTAACGGATATTTTCCATTACTGTATCTGTGAAAAGATGCGTTTCCTGCAATACAATACCGAGAGAGCGTCTTAAGTCAGCTTTCTTAATCTTATTGATATTTATGCCGTCATAACGGATTTTACCGTCCTGAATGTCATAAAATCTGTTGATAAGGTTTGTAATTGTAGTTTTGCCTGCACCTGTAGAACCTACAAACGCAATCTTCTGACCAGGTTTTGCATAAAGGTCAATGTTGTGCAAAACCATTTTATCATCGGTATAACCAAAGTCAACATCGTCCATTACAAGGTCGCCCTTGAGCTGACGGTACTCTGTTGTACCGTCCTCGCTGTGAGTATGTTTCCAAGCCCACACACCTGTTCTCTCTTCAGACGGTTCGATTTTGCCATTAACAATTTTAGCATTGACAAGATTTACATATCCGTCGTCCTCTTCAGGTTTTTCGTCAAGAAGTTTGAAAATTCTGTCTGCACCTGCAAGAGCCATAATAATGCTGTTGAGCTGCATACTGATCTGATTAATTGGCTGACTGAAATTTTTGTTAAATGTCATAAATGCCACAAGTCCGCCAAGTGTAAGTCCTGCAAAGTGATTAAAAGCAAGCACACCGCCGACTATTGCGCAAAGCACATAGCTGATATTACCGAGCTGTGCATTGATAGGCATAAGAATATTTGCAAATTTATTTGCATTATATGCGCTGTCAAAAAGTTTGTCGTTGAGTTCGTTAAATTCTTCAACAGCCTTACCCTCGTGGTTAAATACCTTAACAACTTTCTGACCGTTCATCATTTCTTCAATGTAGCCGTTTACCTTGCCGAGGTCATCCTGTTGAGCCGTAAAATATTTACTGCTCTTGCCGCCGATTTTGCCCGATACAATAAACATTACGGCAACCATAACAAGTGTAAGAAGTGTAAGCGGAATACTGATTGAAATCATACTTACAATTACAGATACGATTGTAATTGTACTTGAGAAAAGCTGAACCATACTCTGGCTAATCATCTGACGGAGAGTATCAATATCATTTGTATAAACCGACATAATATCGCCGTGAGAATGAGTATCGAAGAATTTAATCGGTAAACTCTCCATATGTGAGAAAATATCAATTCTCAAATTACGCATTGTACCCTGTGTTACATAAACCATAAGTTTTGAATACGCAAAAGTTGAAGCAGCACCGAGCAAGTAAAAACCTGCTACTCTTGCTATTGCGAAAAGCAAGGGAGTAAAATCAGGCGAACTTGTATTCATAAGCGGAGTGATGTAATCATCAATAAGCGACTGAATAAACAAAGTACCCTGAACATTAGCAAGAACACTTACGATAATACAGATAAACACGATTATCATATGAATTTTATAATTCTTAAAGGTATATCCTAAAATTCTTCCGAGAATTTTACCCGGATTTTTAACCTTGGGTTTTGCACCCATCTGGCGTCTTCTGCCACCCATAGGACCCGGCATTACATCTCCCCCTTTGCGTCAAAGTCACCGCTGCCCTTAGTTTGGGCCTCATAAATTTCGGTGTAAATATCATTTTTGTTCAAGAGTTCATCATGCGAGCCTACTCCGCTGATTTTACCGTTATCAAGAACTATAATCTTATCGGCATTCTGAACACTTGAAATTCTCTGTGAAATAATAAGCTTTGTTGTATTAGGAATTTCCTCTGCAAAAGCCTTTCTTATCTTTGCATCCGTTGCTGTATCGACCGCACTTGTAGAGTCGTCAAGAATAAGAATTTTAGGCTTTTTAAGTAATGCTCTTGCAATACAGATACGCTGTTTCTGACCGCCCGATACATTAGTACCGCCACGCTCAATAAATGTATTATACTTTTCGGGGAATGTCTGAATAAAATCATCAGCGCACGCAAGTTTGCAGGCATTTACACATTCCTCTTCCGTTGCGTTTTCGTTACCCCAACGGAGGTTATCTAAAATTGTACCGCTGAAAAGTACATTTGACTGAAGAACTACAGATACCTCGTCACGGAGCTTTTCAAGGTCATACTCTTTAACATTTCTGCCGCCGACAAGAACTTCACCGCTTGTTACATCGTAAAGTCTGCCGATAAGGTTTACAAGACTTGTTTTAGAGCTGCCCGTACCGCCAATGATACCGACTGTTTCGCCTGACTTGATCTTTAAGTTAATATCGTCAAGTACAGGTTCTGCGCCTGTTTTGTTATAACTGAAATATACATCTTTAAATTCAATACTGCCGTCAGGCACATTTTTAACAGGATTTTCGCCGTTTGTAAGGTTACTCTTCTCGTTGAGAACACCTGCTACACGCTTTGCACTTGCGGCACTCATAGTAATCATTACAAATACCATACCGAGCATCATAAGTGACATAAGAATGTTCATACAATATGTAAGCATACTTGTAAGCTCACCTGTTGTAAGTGTTGAACCGACAATCATATTTGCGCCAAACCAGCTTATTGCAATGATACAAGCATAAACGGTAAGCTGCATTATAGGCGTTACAGATACCATACAGTTTTCAGCCTTAACAAAAAGTTTGTAAAGGTTGTTTGCGGCTTTTGAGAATTTTTGGGTTTCGTGATCCTCACGAACGAAAGCCTTTACTACTCTGATACCGGATACATTCTCCTGAACGCTTGCGTTCAAATCATCGTACTTTTTAAATACCTGATTAAAGTATTTCATAGTAAATTTCATAAGGGAAGCAAGAACAATCGCAAGAAAAATAATTGCAACGAGGTACACACTTGCAAGTTTTGCGTTGATTATAAATGCCATAACCATTGCACAAATAAGGCTTGTCGGTGCACGCATACACATTCTGAGTATCATCTGATACGCATTTTGTAAGTTGGTTACATCGGTAGTAAGTCTTGTAACAAGACCTGCGGTTGAGTATTTATCAATGTTTGAAAACGAAAATGTCTGAATATTCGCAAACATTGAGCGGCGAAGATTTCGTGCAAAACCGGCTGATGCCTTTGCACCGAAGCTGCCGCCGAGAATACCGCAGATAAGTCCGCCGATAGCACAAAGAACCATTCCTCCTCCGACAAAGAGAATATGATTCATATCGCCTTTGTTGATACCGTCATCAATAATTGAGGCCATAAGAAGCGGGATAAGCGTTTCAAAAACAACCTCAAGTATCATAAAAACAGGCGTCAGTACAGATTCTTTTACAAATCCCTTAATCTGTTTTGATAAAGTTTTTATCATACTTTTTCTCCTTTACCATATTATTGTCCCGAAATGCCTGTCTTAAGTTTTCGTATTAAAAACAAAAAGGTTTGCTTTTCTTCGGGTGTAAAAATACTGTCAAATTCCTGCTCGTTAGATATAATTGCTTTATCTATCGAGCTTTTTATGCTCATTCCCTTTTCGGTAAGCACAATTTTTTTAAGTCTTGCATCATTTTCAACAGACTCTCTCTTTATGTACCCCTTTTTTTCCATAAGCTGTAAAATATTAGTTACGGATGAGCGTGAAATTGAAAACTCGCTTTCAAGATTTTTCTGGAAAATATCGTTGTCCTGATTATTGTAAAGATACGCGATTATCCAGCCGTGCATAATCGTTACCTTATCCACACCGTTTTTTGCCGCACTTTCAAGCATTTTCCTGTGCATAAGGTGGTTTACCGCCTTAATTTCGTGACCTATTGCGTCACATATATGGCAATCCTTTTCAAAATTTTTCTCTGTATCCGCATTTAATTTTTCGTCCTCCCCAAACATATCACACACTAAAAAACACCTCCGAATCGTAACTCAATATAAGTTCGGTATAAAACTGTTATATATTAAATTGTTTGATACCGAACTTTTATAACATTATAGTCTTTTTGTTTTTATTTGTCAAGAACTAATTTTAATTTTATGTAAGACAGCTTTACGCTGTCATTTTTTGTTGTAGCGCTGTAGCGTCATTTATATTAATTTTTCCGTTATCATCTAAATCTGCCGAATATAACACAAATTTTTCTTCATCAGAACATTCTGTTTTAATAATATCCGCACTCAAATTCTGCACTGTTTTAACATCGTTATCGTTAATTTTACCGTCGGCATTTACATCGCACTCTTTCAGCATAAATCCTGTTCCCACAATCACAAAATCCGTATTGCTGTCATCAAGCATTTTTTGCACTACGGTTTTTTTAGCCTTAAAAGTGTATGCGCCTACCGTTGAAAACCTGAGTTTATTCTGTGAAATTTCATTTTTATAATTACTGAAAAACTCGTCCGACTTGCCGTTTACAATACCTTTTTTCTCAAGATATGCGTTAAGATTACCGATTATCTGTGTACAATATGCGGGGTCTGCGGTTATTTTTTCCGTATCAATATCATTTGCAATATAAAACATTGATAAATAAAACATTATTTTCGGGCTGCTTAAATCAAGACCGCAATATACAATTGCGTCTACAGTATCTTCGTCATTATAATTTTTCAGAGCGGTCCTTGAACATCCGTTCATAAGTGTAAAGTATTCTTTGGCATTTTCAAGTGAAAAATCTGCCTTTGAAGTTGCAGATACGCATATCATACCGGAAATCATTATTAAAACAGCAAGTGCCGTACAGGTAAATTTTTTTAACATAAAAAGCACCTCCTGAGTTAGTATAACTCAAAAAGGCGCTTTAACACACTTATTATTTACTTTTCCTTTTAACTTTCCGTTTTATCAGTGAAACTAACTTTTTAAATGAAAATTTCTTTATAGTATCGTGATAAACATAATTTATTTCAGCACATATCATTAACAGCAGCATTAAAAAATACAGCAAAACCATTATGATAGCAAGACCTGTAATTACGCCGTAAACAGAAAAACCGTTAAAACTTTTTACATATATTGAGATTCCGAGAGCCAATACAAACCACGAAATTGTACACAAAACCGCACCCGGGAGTTGAGATTTAAAATTATATTCCTTTTTCTGCTCTTTGGAAATACACGGGAAATTCCTGTATATAGACGCAAAAGTAAAAGTCAGAATTAAAAATACAAGTAAATATCTTGATCTGAAAATTGCTGTAATTATGTTTGGCAAACTGCTTATAAACGGTTGGATCCAATCGTCAAGATATGAACCGAGAGCAATTATTACCAACGACGCAGACATTAATATAAAGAAAATAACAGTATAAAACATTGCACGAAAGCGCAAAACTATCCACATACGGTTTTCATATGCATCATAAACTCTGTTAAGTCCGTTAGTGATTGCATGTATTCCCTGCGATGCAGACCACAATGTAACCACAATTGAAACAAAAGAAATTCCTATAGTATTCTGATATGTTTCGGTTAAAAAATACTTTATCTGTGTAAGAAATACATCTGTAAATACACTTTGCAACGCCTGTTCAATAAACGAAGTCGATATATGCAAGCCTTGCAGAATCGACAAACAAAACGCTAACAAAGGAACAGATGAAAGCACAATAAAAAAAGCAGACTGTCCGGCTATGGCAAAAATATTATCGTGAATACATTTGCTTATTATAGGATCATATTTTTTCATTATTTTATCATAAAAAGCAAAAGCTTTTTTTACTGCTTTCATAGCAAATCTCCTGTTTTATGAGTAGATATAATGTAATGTATTTATATGACACTTAGGACTGATTTAATCTGATTTAAAAAAATTATCGAGCCATAATCACGCTATCGGTTTTAATTTCTACTATGTTATTGATTTTTTCGTCATCTTTTAGAGGTACTTCAATAAGCATAAGACAAACGCCCTTTGATTGATTGCTGTCCTTTGATTTCTGATATTGAACACACGGAACCTGCGAACTGATTGCATAGCTAAGTCCCCTAAAGCTGACTCTGTCTGCCGACGATTCAAGCTCAACAGGAGCAACATAAAGGCAATTGCTGTTAAAAAATCCGTCACTGTAGTTGCGGCTGAAATTAAGCAATTCACTCATATTTACCGAACCTTTGTAAGAGTTGCAAAAATTTTCATACTCGCTCATACTGTATATTCCTTTTGTGCCGTATGACGGGAGCTTTGAAAAGTTTGTTACATTAACAGACTCTGTGTAGTAAAAATGAGCCATATCATTATTGCTCACATCATTATAATAACCATCGGAAGAAAGATAGACATATCTTACCGTAAATATTGATGTATTTATACTCAAAAAACCTGCCGCAACAAGCATTACAAGCGGCAGAGCGGCAAAAGTAACTCTTTCTTTTATTTTTGCCTTAACAAAAAGCAGAATATACAAAATCAGTACAAATGATATGCCTGCAATGACATACATATAAAACGGCTGTTTGTATACATACATCATAAATTCGGAAAAACCAAACAGCAATTCCGCTATTATCAGAACCGCTAAATCAACCGAACGCAAGTCAATTGACATTTTTCTGTATCCATGTACTGTGGCGGCAACAATTATTAATGTAAGAGCCTCAAGAATTACGCTGAGCAAACCGACATACTCCGAACTTTTAAGCATTAACTGAACCGTAACAAAAAACATAGTTTCGACTATTGCAAGTACCAACAGTACAAAAGAAAGCACCGTAAGTCTGTGATTACTGCGAATACGCTTTACCTGCTCCTGATACTGCTGCATTTCTTTTCCGCTAAACGGAAATCTGTCAGTAGTATCTCCATAAAAACTAAATCCTCTCATTTTTTCCGCCTTTCAAAACTTCATAAAATATTTATCAACAAACGACAATTTCATATTATCATTTGCCATATCATATTATCATTTGCAATATAAATTATATACAATTTTGCTTATAAATTCAAGTATAATTGCTATTAAATATATTTTTCTTGATAATTTGACAAAAAGCCTCTATTGTGATAACATATTAGTCAAGCAGTTCGTAACCATCCTGCTCGAGCAATTAACCAAAAGGGGCTTGCTCAATCAAAACTAAGGAGGAAAGGCATAGGACTTACTGTGTCCGTACACCCCCTGTGGGTGTTTTTTTATGCCAAATTTATGGAAAGGTACAGTATAATTCACAAAAAAAACAGTCGTGAAATTGTCCTTCTGCGTGGCAGTGGGTGTGTTTATACCAAATGCACATTCTGCGACTATTACAGTGACAGCTGTAAAAATGAAGAAGAAAATTTCAGGCTGAACAGCAAGGTGCTTGAAAATGTAACAGGCATCTTTCAAAACCTTGAAGTAATAAACTCGGGGTCGGTGTTTGAACTTGACAAAAATACCGTCGAGCTTATAAAAAAGGTTTGCAAACAAAAGAATATCCACACAATTCATTTTGAGTCGCACTATCTTTACAACAACAGAATTGCTGATTTGAGAAAAGAGTTTTCCGACTTTACGCTTAAAATGAAACTCGGTCTTGAAACCTTTGATTATGATTTCAGAGAGAATGTGCTTAAAAAGGGAATCAATGAAAAAAATCCCGAAAAAATCTCTGAAAATTTCGATGAAGCTAATTTCCTTTTTGGAATTAAAGGTCAGACCGTTGAGTCTATAAGAAACGATATTGAACTTGGACTCAAATATTTTGAACGAATTTGCATTAATATAATGTGCGAAAATTCCACAAGCGTAAAACCCGATAAAGAACTTATAAAGGCTTTTATAAAAGAAATTTATCCTATATATAAGGATAACGACAGAGCCGATATTTTAATTAACAATACTGATTTTGGAGTGGGTGACTGATATGCCAAACGAACTTATACTTATATGTTCCGTAGTATTTATTTACGGTGCAGCACTTTTAGGATACAAATTTTTTGGAAAAACAGGACTTTATTGTATATCTGTAATTGCAACTATTCTTGCAAATATTGAAGTTACAATAATGATAAACGCATTCGGAATGGAACAAACACTCGGTAATGTTCTTTTTGCCGTAACATTTTTGATAACCGATATTTTGTCGGAATGTGAAGGCAAAAAAGCCGCACAAACCGCCGTATATGCCGGTATATTCTGTTCAATATTCTTCCTTGTGCTTTCGCAAAGCTGGATGCTTTATACACCAAGCGCAACAGATACAATTATGCCGTCAATAAAAGCAGTGTTCTCAAACACACCACGAATGATTCTTGCTTCTCTTGTTGTATATGCCGTAAGCCAGATGTTTGATGTTTGGCTTTACCATAAATGGTGGAATTTTACAGAAAAGAGGTTTGGCAGCAAACGCAGATTTTTGTGGCTTAGAAATAACGGTTCAACACTTATCAGTCAGATTCTTAACACTGCTCTTTTCACAGCATTCGCTTTCTGGGGCACATACGATATTCCGACACTTATTTCAATTTTCATTTCAAGCTATGTTATCTATATTTTCACAAGTTTGCTCGATACCCCGTTTGTTTATATTGCAAGAAAAATTCATGATAAAAAGCTCAGCAAGGAAACTGCTAAAGCATAAATACAAAAAATTTCCTGACAGTTCTTATGAATTGTCAGGATTTTTATTGTCATAAACCAACATAATGTGCTATACTTTTGTTGGTGATAAAATGTACTACACATATATACTCAGATGCAGTGACAACTCGTTATATACGGGAATTACGGCTGATATTAACAGGCGAATGTCAGAGCATTTTTCTCAAAACGAAAAATGTGCAAAATATACCCGTACCCACAAAGCCGCAAAACTTGAATCCGTATGGATAAGCGAAAACAGAGCCACTGCCTCAAAGCTCGAATATCATATTAAACAGCTGACTAAAAAGCAAAAAGAAGAAATCATATCCTTAAAAAGCCTTGATGTATTAAAAGATAAACTTCCGATTGAAAATTATAATTATTCCGATATGAAATTAAATTCCGTAAACTAAGCAAAAAGTCCGACCGTCGAAGTCGGGCTTTTATTTTTTATCAGCTTTATAAAAGTTAAGTAAATTATAGTTTAGTATAACAGGTTTAAACAAAATAATTAAAACTTAGGTCAAGTTTTTAATGATTAAAGGCAGTAACTTATTTACAATGTAATCTTAAAAGTAATTGAATTTTCGTCATTGCTATAGCAAGCTGCCTTGCCTTTATGGGCATTAGCTATTGCTTTTACTACCGAAAGTCCGATACCGTGACCTCCTGTTTCGGAATTTCTTGACGAATCGGCACGATAGAATCTTTCAAACAGTTCGTCGTGCTTTCCTTTTTCAATTTTATCAACACTGTTTGTAACGGTAATAACACGGCTTTTTCCGTTTGATTTTAAAGAAACTGTGATTTTTCCGTTTTCATCGGAATATTTCATAGCGTTATCAATCAATAATGAAACAAGCTGTCTGATTGTTGTTTCATCTCCGCAATAGCTCAAGTTATTGTCTATGTCAAGGTTAAGTGTTTTACCTTGAGAAGTCGCAACTGCCTCAAAACCTTGTGCAACCTCAAGTACGGCATCGGAAATTGAAAAATCAAGCATAATAAGTTTTGTGCTTTCCTCGTCCATTCGTGAAAGAAAAACAAGTTTTTCCGTTAAAGCGGTCAGCCTCTTTACTTGATTTTTAATACTTTCGGTCCACTCATTCTCGCCGTTTTCCATTTCAATAATCTCGGTCGATGCGTCTATAATGGTAAGCGGAGTTTTTATCTCATGACTTGCGTCTGTAATAAATTGCTTTTGCTTTTCGTAGCTTTCTGCAACAGGTTTGAAAACTATTTTTGAAAAAACGAGCACAAGCAGATACACAAGAATAATTCCGCCAACGCTTGCAAGAATGCTAACAATCAGAAAATTATAAAAAGTAGATAGTTCTCTTTCACAATCAAGAAAAATGTACATTTTTCCGTCATCGGTATCAACGCAAGTGTATTTGTAATTATCAATAAATCCGCTTGTCTTGTTCTTTTCGGTAAGCTGATTGGTATAATTTATAGCCTTTTCGGTGGAAACCGCCGCAATCATACCTGTGTTTACAGAAACAATTGTATTTTTATCTGTAACTTTTACGGTAAAATATCTTGTGTCAAAAGGAGCTTCTGCCGTCATTTTCTTTTCAAGCATTTTATAGTCAAACGGTTTGTACGCCTTTTCTCCGTTTTTTTTTAGGAAAAGTACCGTCATTGTCAGCAATTACCGATATTTTTTCATCGGCTCTGATATTCACGCTGTGATAGTTTTCAATATTTATGGCAGACATCATCATACCAAGCACCAACGCTATGGAAATAAGCGTTATAAGAATAAAATGCCGTCTTAATTTTTTAATCATTTACAGCCTCCAACGCATAGCCACGGTTGCGTACTGCCTTTATTGCAACATTAGCATCAAGTGCCGCAAGTTTTTTACGAAGATAAGAAACATACACCCACACAACATTTTGATTTGTTTCGGTATCATATCCCCATATTTTCTCCATAAATCTTTCGGTAGAAATTATTATACCTTCGTTTGACATAAGCATTTCAAGCATCTGAAATTCCTTATTTGCAAGTCTTAGTGTTGCTTTTGGAGATGAAACTTCAAAGGTACTGCGGTTAAGCGAAATGTTGCCGCAGTTAAGCAACGAGCCTGTATTCTCCCCTTTTCGTCTTGTCATTGCTCTGATTCTCGCAAGAAGTTCTTTTATGGCAAACGGCTTGGTAAGATAATCGTCAGCACCGCTGTCAAGCCCCGTTACTCTGTCGTCAATCTCCGATTTTGCGGTAATAAGTAAAACAGGAACGGAATTTCCGCTTTCTCTTACCTTTCTAAGAACTGTGATTCCGTCCATTTTCGGCATCATTATGTCAAGCACCACACCGTCATAATCACCGTTTGTTATGTAATCAAGGGCGTCTTGTCCGTTATAAACAGCGTCAACGGAATAATTACTGTGTTTTAATATTACAACCAGTGCATTTGAAAGCTCCTTTTCGTCTTCTGCAAGTAATAATCTCACACTTATTCCTCCACTCATTATCGTTTTTTTAATTATACAGTCAAAACCTTAAGATTAGTTTAAATTACCTGTATTACCCTCTCATTCGGGAAATTAAATTTCCACCGTTCTGCTTTAGCCAAAGTTCGGCTCTTTGGTAGTCGGGCATAATTTTTTCTACCTCTGCCCAGAATTTTTCAGAGTGATTCATTTCACGCAGGTGACAAAGTTCGTGCACAACAATATAATCAATTACATAGTCTGGCGTGAGCATAAGCAGGCAGTTAAAATTAAGATTACCCTTAGTTGAACAGCTCCCCCACCTTGACACAAGATTTTTAATTGTTATTTTATTATAAACAAAATTTTCTTTTTCGGCATAATATTTAACTCTCTTTGGAATATACTCAACTGCCTGATCCGCAAGCTCTTTTATTTGTTCAAATGTTATTTTTTCAAGTTTACTTCTTTCGTCAATTGTACTTTGTACTTTCAGCATATGCTCATCTATCCATTTTGATTTTGAAATTACCATTCTTTCAATTTCATTGTCGCTGACATACAGAGGTACAAATACAACAATTTGCATATCCGCAGTTATTTTTATTGCTGTGCTTTTTCTTTTGCTTCGTCTTACCTCAACATTATATTCACCTATCTTCATTTTCATCATTCCTTTATACACAAATTTTAGCATAACCGCACCTGCTTAGCAAGCTGTTGCAAATAAAATTTTTTTGGTATAAAATTATTAATAAATATTATTCTTCACACAAAACACAAATAAAAAAGTTACTTTATATATGGTGATTGCAATGTACAAAATACTTCTTGTAGAAGATGACAAAAACATAAGAGAAATGGTTGTTGAATATTTTTCTAACAAAGGCAAAGGAAACTTTCCTGTTTCTGTTGCGGCAAACGGAGAAATCGGACTGCAAATGGCATATGAAAATCCATATGATTTACTTCTGCTCGATGTAAACCTGCCCAAAATGGACGGATTTTCTATCTGTAAAGAGGTCAGACGATACAGCGATGTGCCTATTATGTTCATTACCGCACGGGTAAACGAAGAAGATGTGCTTAACGGCTATGCCCTCGGATGTGACGATTACATAATAAAACCTTTTGCCCTGCCTGTTCTTTTTGAAAAGGTAAAGGCTCTTATAAAGCGGTCAAAGGGACTTGTGCGTTCCTCTGTACTTACGGCAGGAACTCTTACACTGAATCCAAACAACGGAATCGTAATTTCCGACGGTGACGAAGTTGATTTGACAGCTAAAGAATACAAAATACTTAAATTTCTTTTAGAGAACAAAAATATTGTAATCTCCAGAACAAAACTGATAGACAAGCTTTGGGGCTATGACTCTAATGTTGACATTCGTGTACTTGACACGCATATAAAAAATCTCCGAAAAGCATTAAAAGATAACTCAAAGCTGATTAAGACGGTAATCGGCAGAGGTTACAAAATTGAGGAATAATTATGAATAAAAAGCAAAAAAAAGAAAACCGTAAAATACTTATAAGCATTGTCGCAATAGTTTTGCTTATCTGCCTGCTTGCAATGGGTACTTTCTCGTATCTTACATATAATTCCACAAAAGAAATTGACAAGTATCAGGCAGAGCTAAAAGCTAACAACATTATAGATAATGCAAATTACATTGATATAACCAATTTCGGCGAAGTCAATTCATTCGTTGTCGGACATCTTCACAATTACTCAGACACAGATGAAAACAGTACATATGTAATTCTTAAAAATGACTACTATAATCTTTCGGTAGACAATGCAAATAAATTATACATTAAAACGGAAAACTACTATACAAGTTTAGATTATTTCACAGCCGATTCAAGAGCAACTTACAATTACGGGCTAGGAAATTATCTTGACTATTTTACACTTAGAAACAGTATGACTGATGAGCAGTATAATAAAATATGCGATTATCTAAATACAGAGCCTGACGAAAACGGCAACTATTACATTTTATCTGTCAATCAATATGCGATTGATATTTTCAGCGAGGCAAGCAGCGAGGAAATGATACCGATAAGGTTAGAGATTTTGCTCACAAATGAAAACAATGTATGGTATGCGCAGGACAAGCATATAGAATATTTTGACCTTTCATCTGAAAAAATAAGCAAGATGAAAGAAATTCAAAAAGAAGATGAAGAAAACTACAAAAAATATCAAATAGAAAGCGAGGACGATTTATACTCGCTACCAGTACAAATCGGGCCTATACTGTCTGTCGGAAAAATGTCAAAGAACGAAGTCACTAAGGACTTTTTCATAAACGGCGGCAAAGAAAACGAATTAAAAAAATTCAGCGAAAGCAATTCTTTAGATGATGAAAATTACGAAACATATATTCCACAAGATAATTTTTCATTTATATACACACAAATCGAACACACAAACCCCAACTATGTTTTGGCAAGCAATTATCATGAGGGCGAAGTAATAACAGAGAATGATTTAACTGCATATGAACAAAAGCAATGCAAAATTATAAGCTATCAAAAATACGAGCCTCTAAAGGAAAGTATGCCTACACTGATAATCGGCAACTGCATTATCCTTGTTTTCTTTATTGTAATCGGAACTATGCTCATACTTATTGTGTGGAAAAACATTACCAGCAGAGCAATTCGTGAACAACAGCGCATTGCAATGACCAATGCGGTAGCGCATAATCTCAAAACTCCACTATGCGTTATTAACGGTTTTTCTGAAAATCTGCGAGAAGAAAGCGGCTACCTTACAAAGCAACATTACATAAATGTTATTCAGGAACAGGCAAACGAAATGGATATACTCGTGCATAAAATGCTGAATTTTTCAAAACTCGAATCCGACTCTGCAAAACTTAATATAAAATCGTTCAATATTAAAACAGAACTTGAAAATATTGCGAAGAAATACAATGATATTTCAAGTAAAAATATTATCGTAACTGCAGATGACAAGGAAATTTTTGCAGACAAAGAACTTATGGAGCTTGTGTTTGAAAATCTGATTGAGAATGCTGTTAAATACTCAAAAGATAATTCCGATATTAAAATATCCTTTGCAAATAATAATTTTAATATTTCAAACGAATGTGAAGAAATTTCTAAAAAAGATTTAAAAAAGATATGGAAACCGTATAACCGTTTGGAAAAAGACGAAGAGGTGCGTGGCACAGGTATAGGACTTTCCATAGTAAAGCATATTCTTAAACTGCATAGAATAAAGCCGTATACCGAATATTCGGGCGGCAGATTGATAATCGGATTTTATATTTAAGGTTATGTCTTGAATTTGCCGATAATCTTAATAAATTATGGTTTAACGCACAAGTTAAGCGGAATAATTAAAAAATTCAGGTCAAGCCTTTTTAAAGGTTTACCAAACTTTTATAATTGATTGGCAAATCAATTTGCTAAACCATAATTACTCAACTTTCATATAAAAACCGCTCTGCACATAAAATACAGAGCGGTTAATTTTATAAGTTAATTATTCTCTTTTGGTTTTCTTCTTTTATGCTTTTTCTCTGTGAGCGGAGTCATACTCTTGGCACAAATAAGCATAGTGGAAAAATTATGCAATAATGCAGACATAGACGGAGAAATAAGACCTAAAAATCCCGAAGCCATCAGTGCTGAATTAAAACCTACAATAAATCTGTAATTGCGGTTAATTCTATCCATTAATGTCTGACTTATTGTTCTTATTCTCGCAAGTTCGGTAAGGTCGGAGTTTTTGATTGTAATATCTGCGGTTTCTCTTGCAATATCAGACGCATCTCGCATAGCAACAGATACATTTGCAGCCGCAAGCGCCGGTGTATCGTTAATACCGTCACCAACCATAATTACGCCCTTGCCGCTCTTCTTGAGTTCTTCAACATATTTATGTTTATCCTCGGGAAGTACCTGACATTTATATTCGGTAATGCCAAGCATTTCTGCGGTCATTTGAGCCGCTTTCTGACTGTCGCCGGTAAGCATTACAACTCTTTCAATACCCTGATTTCTAAGCATTTGAATAGCTCTCGCAGCCTCTTCTCGTGGTGGGTCACTTATACATAACGCACCGACAAGCGCACCGCCGATAGCAAGATAAAGCACAGAGCAAGCGCCTGATTTTTCATCAATAGTTTTCTGCTGTTCTTCGGTTACAGAAATCTGCTCGTCCTCCACTACAAAATGCTTACTGCCTATTACAGCCTTTTTGCCGTGCAGTGTGGTTGCAATTCCGTGTGCAACAATATACTGAACATCAGAGTGCTCCTCTATGTGAGATAATCCTCTTTCATTCGCTGCATTTACAACGGCATTCGCAACGCTGTGAGGGAAATGTTCCTCAAGACAAGCTGCAATTTTGAGTATTTCTTCCTCTGAATAATCACTGAAAGAAATTACTTTTTCAAGCTTCGGCTCGGCATTTGTCAGTGTACCTGTTTTATCAAATACAATGGTATCTGCGTGAGCATATGCCTCAAGATACTTACCGCCTTTAACGGTAATATCGTGGTCGGCCGCCTCCTTGATTGCGGAAATAACCGCAATCGGAGTAGAAAGTTTGATAGCACAGGAATAGTCAACCATAAGCAAAGAAACAGCTTTGGTAATATTCCTTGTAAGAACCAAAGTAGCCAAGAAACCTAAAAAGCTGAATGGTACAATTCTGTCCGCCAAGGTTTCGGCACGGCTTTGTACTCCTGCCTTAAGATTTTCCGAATTATCAATAAGGTCAATAATCTTACTTATTTTGGTGTTTGAAGAAAGAGCCTTTACATTAACTACAATGTTTCCCTCTTCCACAACAGTACCGGCAAATACGGTTATGCCCTCACGCTTTGCAACAGGGAGCGGCTCACCTGTCATAGACGACTCGTTTACTGTTGCCTCACCCGATACAACAACACCGTCAACAGGAATAACATTGCCTGTCTGTACTCTGATGTTATCACCCTCTGTCAAATCAGACATAGGAATAAGTACTTCTGAATTATCATCGGTTACAAGCCATACCTTGTCCGCCTTAACAGCAAGGCTGTCCGTAAGCACAGCTTTTGTACGGGCATGAGTATAATCCTCGAGCATACCGGATACGGTAAGCAAGAACATTATTGTTCCTGCGGTTTTAAAGTTTCTCTGTAACAAGCAGGTTGCAATTGACGCACCGTCAAGCACATCAACATTAAGTTTGCAGTCCCAAAGTGCCTTTAAAGCCTTTTTTATGTATTTTATACTTGTGTAAATTGTGACTACCATTCTGATAGGTGCGGGCAAAAGCCATTTTTGCAAAAGTCTTTTTGCCACGCAAGAAATCAGATTATGTTTAAAATTATTGTCAATATCTTGAACGCTGACAGTTTTCTTTGCTTCAACTTTTACAAGAGAACTGCGCTCTATTGACGCTATAACATCAATTACATTCTGACGATAACCTTTGTCATACATAACAAGGATACCGCCATTTTCAGAATTTACTTCAACCTTTTTTACATAATTTTTTTCTATAAGAAAATTATAAATACAACCCTCATATGCCTTATCAAAAGCATATGCGCCGCAGCGGAATCTGAT
>ERZ826146.1394-NODE-1394-length-22417-cov-4.477998_pt1 | contig 22417 bp, 21 predicted proteins | sample MGYA00519857_ERZ826146 | MGnify/ENA primary metagenome ERZ826146 (study PRJEB31778, sample SAMEA3449222) | human gut metagenome | biome: human gut; feature: human-associated habitat; material: faeces | place: United Kingdom | collected 2010/2012 ...
GCGTGAAAAGATTCGTACAGCATTGATTCTTTCCGGCGGGACTCCGATTGACAATGATGAAGTGTTTGATATTATCCGGCATTTTTGTGTGAACTGCAATCACGCTAATAATGGGATGCCAATCCAAGAGTTTGTTGAATCGGGCATTATGCTTGGGGAGCGGGTTTTTGTCAGGGCTAAGGTTAACTTAAAAATGTGATTATGTTTATAGATAATTTTGATGTCATTGATTCTGACGATATGGCTACGCCAGATTTTACTACTGATGATATGGGATTAGTTGAAGAATTCCCATTGAACCTTTCCGGGGATGATGCATTTGAATCATTCAAGATTACAGATGACGATATGTCCTTCATGGAAACAGATATGAAGATGTATCAGGATGATTCATTATTCCCGTCTGAAAAATCAGATTTTTTAATGATGGGGCAGCCGGCATCTGGGAACTTTGGATCTAATAGTGACAATTTGTCTTTTATGGGTAGAGATACATTATCTCCCAATGTCCATTCTGAGGGCTATATACCGGATGGTAGAATAGAACTGACTTCTACGATAGGTGATGTACCTAAAACATTTAAGCTCTATACAAAAGACGGCCACAGTTATGTTCTTGATCATGGATGCTATTATAAAATAGATGGTCCGGGGACTGTTACGATAAATGGAATTAAATACGATAAAATATAATTTTAAAAGATGGAAAATAGTAATATAAATAATGTAAGAAAGAACAACGAGACAGATAAGGCAATGGATGAAGAAATGCAAAAGTCTTATCATAATGTCATTCGACAAATGATAACAAATGAAAATGAAATAAGGAACCAGCGTACTAATTGGTTCCTTGTCATTCAAGGTTTTTTGGTCGCAGGTTGCTGTGAATTATATGCCAATAAAAGCCTTGATGAAATATTCCTTATATTGTTCATAATTTCCATAATAGGTATGTATTTCATATTTCTCTGCAAACTCTCTGGCTCTTTCTTCTGATCTCGCTGCTACAGCAGTCACACAGACCTCTTCTGTCTTCTCTGCTGCATCGCAAAATTTATTTGAAATATTTCCGGCACCCATAACGCCAAAACGAAAAGTTTCTTTCTTTTCCATCCCTTTTCTCTCCTTTACAAGTTATAATCTTGTCATGGCAATCGTTCCTGCAGTCAGAAGTACCAGCCCGGACTTTCTAAACATTTCTTAAATTTTTTGCTTTTTACCTAAGAGGATCGGCATCACCGTCAGAAGCATTGTTCCAAAGCTTGCGATCCCACCAATATAATTGCTGACCGGCTCTGCAACAAAGACTCCCTCAACTCCCATAAAATATGGGAGTAATATCGTCAATGGCACAACGATCACAACTTTTCTCAACAGACTGAAAAAAATTGCCTGCTTCGGGAATCCCAGTCCCACGAATGTCGCCTGTCCGCAGAACATAAATCCCATCATAAAAAATCCTGCAAAAAAGAGTTTCAGTGCCGGTGCTGCAATCTTAGCCAGTGCTTTGTCAGACGTAAAAAATCCCACCAGGAAAGACGGGAAGAAATGAACCGTCAGCCATGCCAGCACCATATAGCTCAGAATCATACCGCACGTAACAAAAATTCCTTTCCTGACCCTCTCATATTCCTTTGCTCCGAAATTATAGCCAAGCACCGGTTTCGCACCTTCCGCCACACCGTTTGCCGCAAGATTGAAAATTTCACGCACCGAATTTAAAATCGTCATCGCACCGACATACAGATCTCCACCCCAGCGTGCCAGCGTTGCATTGCAGGCGATCTGACTCAGACTGTTCGTAACGCACATAATAAAGCCTGACAGTCCCAGACCCAGGATGGAAAGAATCATTTTTCTGTCTTTTAGCTTCATATACTTTCTCTGCAATGGGTACTGCACCTTTTTCCCAGTCAGAAACCACAGAACCCACATACATCCTGCCATCTGACTGAGAACCGTTGCGATCGCTGCTCCCCGTACTCCCAGTTTCCACACAAAAATAAAAAGCGGGTCAAGAAAGAGATTCAGAACAGCCCCGATACAGACTGTCATCATTCCCATTGTCCCGAACCCCTGTGCATTAATGAACAGATTCATCCCTGAACTGATCATGATAAAAAGTGTCCCCAGCAGATAAATCTGTAAATAGGATGCTGCCACAGGATAAGTTGCATCCGATGCTCCCAGAAGATACAGGATCGGCTTCATAAAAATATAAAAGACACCCATCAATACAACTCCGGTTAAAATAAGAAGTACAAAGCTTACATTCTCAAGCTTTAATGCCTTTTCCTCCTCTCCTGCACCTCTTGCGATAGACATCAGTGGTGCTCCACCGCCTGAATAAAGCTGCGTAAATGCACTCACGATCGATATAATCGGAAATACCAGCCCCACACCGGTCAGAGCCTGATCTGCTCCCTGACCGATATGTCCTAAATAGACCCGATCTACCAGATTGTATAAAAGCTGCACCGCCTGTGCAATCGTGACCGGAACTGCCATGGACAAAATATTCCGGATCATTGATCCTTTTGAAAAATCATGCTCAACATTCTTTTTATTATTCATCGCTTTCATACTGACTATTATAGTCTTCTTTTCATAAAACACCAGTACCAACTCATTTATCTTCTTTTTTACTTTAACGTGCTTTCTCCAACATTTTATAAAGAATCAGCCCGATTCTCACATTCAACATTTCATTTGGATTCTTAAAATCCATTCCTGTCATTTTTCCAATCTTGTCAATTCTGTACGTTGCAGTTTTATAATGAATAAATAATGCCTGTGCAGTCTTATTCAGACTTTGATTATTATCAAGGTAAGTTTGCAGCGTCAGAATCAGATCTTTCCGCTGCGGTTTATTGTAACTGTATAACCGTTGCAAGGATTCCGGGATATAATCCATTAGTGTGTTCAGATCATCAATATCTCCAAGGAGTTTAAAAAATCCAAGATCTGAGTACAGTGTAACTGTCTGATTTTCATTTCCAGAAATAACTTTCGCAATATCCCGATAGGAGATCGCTCTTTTTGCCTCATAATAAGAATCTTTCAGATTATAGATCCCTTTGACCATCTTTCCGATTCCGACCTGGATCTTCTCTGTCTTATGGCGGTAACGGATCGCATTCTGCAATGCCGCACACATCTCTTCCATTTTATTCAGATATACCTCGCGCTTCTGCTTTTCATCCACTCTTTGAATCATCACGATCTGATCTATATTCCGGTATACATGCTGTCCCGGGCAAAGTGTCATGATCTCCCCTTCAATAATTCCGGTTTCCCGCAACTGTTCACTTGTATACATATCTCCCCGTTCTTTTTGGAAAGTATAAAATGTCACAACCCGGTAATATTCCTCAGAATGGATCTCCAGCAGATTTGCTGCTTCTTCCATTTCTTCTTTTCCAAGCATCCCGCTCAGTACATTATGCACAATATCTCTGTGATATTTCTTTTCAATCTCATTTTGCACAAATTCTGTAACAAAACCATACTGCAGTGTAATAATCGCATTCTCGATCGCCATGCAATCCATTGCTGACAACTTTCTATTTTTCTCTGTCACCACCAGATAAGCTTCCACCTCTTCCATAACACTGATCTTGATTACGTACTGGATTTCTCCTGTCCCCTTTTTCCGTTGCCGCATATAAGAAAATTTCGTAATGACAGATGGAATATACTCTTCAAGATCTTCCCGTAATTCCAGACGCGAATGATCCCCTCCACTGGTCACATAGCAGTTGAGATTACTGTAATAAAGTGTAACTGGATTATCCACCATGTCACTGAGAAGTTCCAAAATATCCTGCGTCTTACTGGATGTGATATCTCTTCCAAAAGAAAGTGTATTGAAATTATCCTGCGTCAGTTTAAAATACCTAAGCCGTGCAACATCTTTTGTAAAAATCCGGTTCATGACAAAACTGATCATTACCCAAAAGCTGATTTTTTTTGGCATTTCAATCAATGGAATCTTTTTACTTTCGCAATACGTTTTCAGTAATTTGATTTTCTTCTCTTTTTCGCTGATCTGTTCCCGTTCTTTCAAAAGGATTCCACTGATATGCTTCTCCTCAAAAGCGATCAGATACTGATAAAATTCCTCCGCACTGCAATCTCTGTATACATACAGGCTGGTCAGGAGCAGTTCCCCTCCCGTCAGATATCTTGCCATTTCCGGTACTTCTATAATGCGGATGCCTTCAATTTTTCGTTTACAGGACTCTTTACCCTCAATCACATTTAACTGCTTCCATTGTTCCTCTGCCAGCAATTTTTCAATCGTATATTCCATTTATTCACCTTTCAGTTTTCTTATTTTTCTGCGACAAACTGAGCCGATTGACAAAATGATCATAATAAGACTGATCCATTGAGATGTTGAAATTCCCATCATACTTCCTCTGACCGCATCATATCGCAAATTTTCAAGTACAAATCTTATCATACCATATGTCAGCAAATAAGTTTCTATTGTATAATACCACTTCTTTTTAATGTGTCTTTTTATTGATATATCTTGCCTTATATTTTGAATAAACGATCGTCTGGTCTTTATACAGACTGTAATATCCTGACAGGGCATAACTGATCGAAATGGCGATCAGATAATACGCTGCCCCTGAAAATCCAAATAATTCAAATGAGATCAGCATGGATGCGATCGGACAGTTCGTCACTCCGCAGAATAATGCCACCATGCTTGCCGCTGCTGCAACTTCCGGAGAAAAACCAAGCAGTCCACCTGCCACACAACCGAATGTGGCTCCCACTGAAAATGCCGGAACGATCTCCCCACCACGATAACCTGCCCGCATCGTGATCGCTGTCAGGATCATTTTCCACAAAAAGTCCAACGGTCTTGCTTTTCCCTGTTCCACTGCCTTTGCGATCAGTTCATTACCTGCTCCCATATAATCTCCTGTTCCAAGAAGCATTGTGATCCCGATCACCAGACATCCTGCCACACAGACACGAAGATACGGGTTCTTCAAATATTTTCCATAAATCCCGGATACTGCCTTTAATGCCACGCAGAATAAAATGCTCAGCAATCCACAACCGGCTGCGATCACTGCCATCTTCAAGCCGCTCTCAACACTTAATTGTGGAATCCTTGCAACCGGAAATGTCTCCGGGTTCAGACCAACTCCTGTCGCAAACTCTGCGGCAATGATCGATGCGATCACACACGGCAGTAATGCTGCATAATACATCACCCCCACGCTGACAACTTCCATCGCAAAGACTGCCGCTGCCATCGGTGTTCCGAAAACTGCAGCAAACGCCGCACTCATTCCACACATGATCATCACATGATGATCTGTCTCATCCAGATGCACCAGCTTTGCCAGCCAGCTTCCGATACTGCCTCCAAACTGGATCGATGCACCTTCCCTTCCTGCAGAACCTCCGGTCAGATGCGTCAGTAATGTAGAAATAAAAATCAGCGGGGCAGAGATAAAGGGAACATTATCTTTTGACTTGATCGTTGATAAAACCTGATTCGTTCCTCCATCCTGTCTTCCCAGCCTTTCATACATAAATACGATCACGATTCCTGCCAGCGGAAGGCAGAGAAATACCCATAGATGACTGTTTCTGTATTCAGTTGCCGCACTGATACAGGCTGCAAATGCACTGCTTGCCCCACCGACCACCAGTCCGGTCAGAATTGCCAGTAACATCCATTTGATAAAATTAGTAACATCCCGCCTGATCCGTTCGTAATAATATTTTATAAGAATTTTCTTTTTTGAAGATCCGATCGATAACCCTTTTTCTTTCTCTGTCTGCATGATATTCCCCTTACCTCTTTTCTATTTTCCAGTGTATCAAAAAAGCGGAATAAAGTGAAGTGTTAACAGCACTTTCCGGTCAGCTTTCCAGTTAGTTTCCTAAAAATTTTCCAAAAAAAGAACCCGGAAATCTTCTTTTATCAAGAAAATTTTCGGATTCTTTTTTCCTGCTTAGAACCGGTTAAGTTTCCTTTGCAACAGCATTATTTCTTTTTGCATTTATCATAAAATGCAAACATTCCTGCCAGTAATGTTCCTGAAATTGAATGCCATGTACAGGATACTGCACAGATGATCGCTGACTCCGGTGTAGATGCAAACTGAGCTGTCGTTGTGGCAAGATTGGTTGCAAGTCCTGCATTCTGCATACCGACCTCGATCGCAATCGTTCTCTTCTTCGCTGTATTCATGCCAACCAGTCTGCCTGCCCCGTAACCAAGCAGATAACCAAGTCCGTTGTGAAGGAAGACTGCAACAAAGATGATAACTCCTGACTCAAAGAATTTTGCACCCTGAGAAGATACAACTCCACCAACCACGCATGCCAGTCCAAGTACGGCGATTCCCGGCATTATTTTCTGCAGTTCACCAAATGTCTTTTTCTTTCCGAATAAATAGTTCAGCAAAAATCCAAGTGCAACCGGAAGAATGACTGTCTCTACGATAGACACCAGCATTGGAAGTGCCTTAATTGAAATATGCGTTCCGCTGGCAAGGAATGAAACCAAAAATGGTGTCATCACTGGTGAAAGGATCGTGGAAACCGTTGTCATTCCAACAGAAAATGCCACATCCCCTCCGCACAGATAAGACATGATATTGGATGACACTCCTCCTGGACAGCATCCGACCAGAATCAGGCCAAGTGCGATTCCGTCCGGAAGGTTCAAAAGCTTTGTCAGTCCTAATGCCAGAAATGGCATGATCAGATACTGGGCGATCGCACCCACACAGATATCAAAAGGTCTCTGGGCAAGAATCTTAAAATCCTCAGTTGTCAATGTCAGTCCCATACTGAACATAATGACTCCGATGATGATCGACTGGCACGTAAACTTATTGGATACCGGATCTGTAAATAACTGGAGATTAACCCATCCCATCATTCCCGGTACAAAGAACGTAATGACTGCAATCGCAATTACTACGATTGAAGTATAATCTGATAAAAATTTGCTGACTTTCTGTAATGCTTTCATTACATTTCCTCCTTACTTCTGTCCACTCAATAAAAAAGTCCCTTTTCAGAAATCAATCTGAAAAGGGACGAATATAATCCGCGTTACCACCCTGATTCCGCAAAAAATCTGCGGCTCTTCACATACCAGCATATGCTATCCATATAACGGTGGATACCGGCGAGGTTTACTGACGTGCATCACGCTTTCAGCCCGCTTCTTAGAGAGGATATCCTTATCCGGTTATTACCTGCTCACACCACCCACAGGCTCTCTGAAAATAATCTCGAATATGACTTTGTTCTCATCAACGAATTTGGTGAACAATATTTTCTTTACGGGGATTATTATAGTCCTCTCACGAAATAAGTCAAGTGAAAATTTTTACTCTTCGCTCTGCTGATTTTGTTCAATTTTTCCAACTGTCACATGATGGATCATTCCAAGAACTGATTCATTTGCATTTACCGGAATTAACCGGATTGATGGATGTCGATTCTGAAATACCCGGAATATTTCATCTGCAAACCCCTGCCCCATGAAATCAATTCCCTGAAAATCAAAAATGATCTCCTCAAACTCATCCAGCCGACGCAGAATCCTTCTTGCCTGTGAACGTGCCACCGGATTTCCCAGCGGACACATCTCTCTCATTGGGATTTCGGTTCTCACAAACCCTCTTTCGATCGGTGCAAAACGGTCAAATATATCCTTTGATGTATGTGCTGGCTGATTTTCCAATTTCATCACTACCATCGTCCCCACTTTCTCTAACCTCGTATAATATGCAATCAGATGCGACCGGATAAAACTTTCCCTGTTTTCGCTTTTCATGGAAAAAATCGCATGATCTGATAATATTGCAAACTCTGTCAACATCCTTGATGAAAAAAAGATGCCTTCTCCTGAATGTTCTTTTAAATTTGTCGTAAGCTTTCCTTTATATAATTCAAGAACTGCCTGTTCTGTACTGACATTTTTTATCCCATGAGCTAAGAGATACTTCTGTATATTCTTAAAAACTCCAATCCCATCATCTACAATAGAAATCTCTGTATACAGGCAATCTCTCTTTACTGCATAACTGATCTTTTCTGCTTCTGAATGCTCGATAGCATTATTCATGATTTCAGCAAATGTATATGCCCATATATCTTTTGCATTTTTCGAAATTTCCTTCAGTTCCGGTAAAATCTCTGCGTAAAAGATTTGATCCTCTTCTAAAGTTCCATCATTACTGACACTCCATTTTTTCTCATAAGTTACAAGTCGATAACCACACTGATTTTTATTTGATACTTCAATCAACTTTTTATCTATGCACATCTTTACATAACGCCGTACAGATGTCTCTGAAATAGAAAATACTTCTGCTGTCTTTTTCAGAAAAAGTGTATCATCCATACGGATTTTTTCTAACATATATAATTGTATCGCTTTTCTCTTCTCTTCACTGAATGACACGCTTCCTTTTCCTTTCTTTAAATCATAATTTTAAAACTATATTTTCTATTTATTAAACTATAGCATTTCCTGATTTAATTTTCAATACACAAAAAAAGACCTTCTCCGGTGTTCGGATTTTTCCACATTCATCCACCGGAAACGGTCTCTTTTTCACTTTTCTCTAAAGTTATCCACTTTTTATTTCACTTCTACAAGTTCAATCTTAAAGTTAAGCTCTTTGCCTGCCATCTCATGGTTTGCATCAAAAGTGATCGTCTTCTCTTCTTTTTCCAGTACTTTTACCGGAAATGGCTGTCCGTACTGATTAGAAAGATAAACCTGCTGTCCAACTTCCAGATTCTCTGATCCCGGAAGCTGTGCGATCTCAAGTGTAAAAATTGCCTCCGGATCCGGCATACCATAAGCTTCTTCCGGCATCAGATGAATATCGACAATCTGTCCCACTTCCATATCCGCTACAGCCGCATCAAATCCTTTAATCATCTGACCTGCTCCACAGACAAATTCCAGTGGCTCTCCACGGTCATAAGAAGAATCAAACTGCGTTCCGTCATTAAAAGTTCCCCGGTAATGAGTACGGCATGTCTTTCCGACATTACGTCCTGTCAGTGTGTTCTCATTTGTTCCTGTATCTGGCATTTACAAATCCTCCATTCATTTCATTCAGTCTCTGTGGAACCAGTATAAGCTGATATGGCTGTAAAAGCAAGCCCCAAACCTTTACTGCATACCACTGTATACACTGCACTGAATACATTTGCTCCGATCCTGAGTGCCACCGCATACGGCATCCCGAAAAGTCCTGAAGCGATCGACAATGCACCAAATGTGTTAAATGCAGTCTGCCATGCGTACCCCGCAGAATATCCTACTCCGATTCCTCCGATCATTCCGATATATGGATAAAATGATTGGGGAAGCAGCAGATACAGTCCGGCAAATAACAGACATCCTACTATATTAAATGCAGCTCTTTTTCCGGCTCTCTCCAGCCCATCCTCCGGGAATGGAAGACATACCGACATACAGGCGATTCCCGCCCACATTGCCCTGGGCAATCCTGCCAGCGACATAAACAGCATTGCACTGGAAGCGATCAATGCCAGCCGGATATACCATCTGTTTCTTGCGGAATGGACATCAAACTCCCTGAACAGATCAAGGAATGTCCTGCGATATGGTCTGTTCTTCTGATTTTTATAAAATATGATCATACAGAGAATCATTCCGACCAACAGCCCTTCCACTCTGCGGACATACATCCTGCCTGTTACGTCATATCCCTGGAGCAGAAGATACCCCAGTACAAAAGTAGAATGATTATACATGATCACATTATGACATCCAAGGATCATCAAAAGTAAGATGCAGATTACATTAATAAAAAATGCAGGAACCGGAGAAAACAGATTGCTGATCCTCGGTCCTGTCATCAAAATCGTAAAAATTCCCAGGATCGATCCAAGACCATGTGTAGTCCGTATTCCAAAATCTGCCTGTCGCAGTACAAGCACAGCTAACAGGACTGTAACTCCTACTACACTGTTATCCTTTCCCGTCAGACTACTGTACAATGATACCACTGTCACGCAAAAAGCCATGACCAGATATACCTTAAAATTATAGATCAGAATATGTCTTCTTTTTTCCTTCTTATCTTCTGTTGCTCGGATCAGTTGCTTCGACCCAACCGAACTAAGCTGTAATTCCTGATAAATTGTCATACTGCCATTTCCTCCTGCTATTTTTCCAAAGCAACGAGAAACTATAATACAATTTTGCAGATACGTCAAGCGGTATCTGGCATAAAAATACCCCCGGGAACTTGACTCATCCCCGGAGGCATCCATACCTGTTCTGCTGAATCCATTTGTCAGGCAACTTATTGATGTCGGGGTCAAAAGCCCCCGACTTTGATGCTCATATCGGGGCGGGTCCTAAGGTCTTTCACCCACCTATGAGCAAGCTCATGTGGGCTTAGACCTTTTGACCCTGGCATCAACTTATTTTATTAAATTTACTCTTTTTCCCTGTAGATTACAACCCTATCTTTCACGCTTTTTTGTAAGCTGCACGATGCTTAATCCTGCTCCAAAAGAAAGAACCAGCATGGTCATCCAAAGAGCAAGATCCGCAGTATCTCCCGTCTTCACACTCTTTGCCTGCGTAACTGCCTGGGTCTGGCTGTTCTTTTTGCCATCTGCACTGACTTTATTTCCATTCGTCTTATCAGAACCATTTCCCTTATCTACGGCACCGTTATTTCCTGCATTGGAATTATTATCCTTACCGGAATTAATTCCGTTGTTGCCGTTATCTCCATTTCCGGAATTATTTTCATGATCGGATGAATCCTTTGTAATGTTGAAAATAATCTCTTTTGACATGCCTGTATAATTGCCGATTCCGGTAATTGTCAGTACATATTTTCCGGCTTCAACAAACTCTGCTCCCTCAAACGGTCTTGCTGTAGCGTCATCACCAAATACATAAGTAATGACATAATCTGTTCCTGCGACAAGCTCTTTATCTCCGTCTTTTACGGTAACAGTCGGAATTTGATTATTTCCGTCATAAATAACAGAATCTACATCTGCCGTTACCTCAAATAAACCGGCAGATGGTGTTGTCACAAATTTTTCCAGTGGCGGAACTGCATCTACACCGGTTGTCCAGTAAAGATCTGCCAGCGGATCATTTGTAACCTCATTCCCGATCAGCGTTCCATCTGCAATATGTCTTCCGGAGCCGGTAACTTTGATTCCGTCTTCCAGAGCCTTACCCGGTGTTGCCTTATTGGAAGTGCGGGCTGTTGCTCCCTGAAGGAATACTTCATTTGTAGAAATAGTTCCATTTCCTGTCACGGCATTTCCACCGTCACCCCAAAGTACATCGCCACCGATCGCAACGACTTTTCCATTTCCTGTGATTGTTCCGTTATCCAGTTCAATGGCTGTACCGCCCTGTGCATAAAGCTGCACATTTCCGCCACCGCCATAAGTAACAAGTACCGCACCGTCTGCCAGATTCAATGTGCCGTCTTTCACTCTAAGGGCTGTCTGACCTTCCTCACGTCCTGCCTCATCACCTTTAATAAATACCTGTCCCTTTACTGTTACATTTCCAGTTGTCGTAACAACCGGCTCTGCACTGCTACGATCAGTCAGATCTCCATTGGCAAGGTAATTAATATGCGAATAAATTGCTGCATTTTCCAGAATCGATCCATCTTCCATACGAAGCTGTCCACAGATTGAAGAACCTGTTGTAAATTTCTGATTAAAGGAATCATAATTCATAGAAAATGTACCGCCGCTTTGTACTTCTATCATTCCCTGGACTACAGAATCTGAAAGTGTCAGCTTTCCGCCGTTTTCCACAACAATACGCACACTACTGAGAATTTCCATATTAGTCAGTGTCAGACTGCATCCTGCCGGAATGTAAAGTGTCTGAGGAATATTTCCTTTCTTCACTTCTTTCCATGCAAGATCATAACCAAGATATCCATAAGTTCCGCTTTCATGGGAACCGAACCATGCTTCTAATGCTGCCGGTACACGAACACTGTTCTCTTCACCGTCTACATTACTTCCAAAATTTTTGATCGCCCATGGCTCCATGATATCCCATGCGTACAATCCACTTTCATACTGTCTGAAATTCTCGACTTTCAGGCGGTCTGCCAGGGTTTCTTCTCCTGTATAAATGCGGAATGGAAGTGTATTGCTGACAGCCGTACGTCCCTGCATATCAGTAATGGAAACCGAAATCTTGTAAGTTCCTGCATCCTTTGGCGTACCATTCAGTGTCAGGTCACTGCTGAGTGTCATATAAACACCTTCCATACCACTGTCACTGTTCTCCGGTGTTCCGGCTTCTGTGTCCGGTACAATGCTTACTTTGCACTTACTTCCGTTCAGACTGATCTGAGAGGAATGATCCAGCTCTTCCCAGTCACTCTCTGAAGGCTCTGTTCCTTTTTCCGTAATTGCTCCATAAACCTTTACGGCACTGTTCTTATTGCCCGATGCCCCACCAACACTCGCACTGGATATTCCGTCATAATCTTTCTGTCCTACAATCGCTGCCTCAAAAGAGCCATCGATCTTCACATGAAGTTCATATGGATCACCCTGTCCGTCATCCGGCTGTAAAGAAATCGTTCCATTCTGATCTACAACAAATTTGAACGAAAGATCTTCATAACCATTTGCTGTGATCGCCACAGAATCTCCGCTTTTTAAAACCGGTGAGTCTGAACTTCCACTGAAATCTTTCGCAGAAAATACAATCTGATTATTTTCTGTATCAATAAAATATTTTCCTCCGGCCGACGGTTTGAAAGATGATTTCTCCCAGGATGTTCCGTTGACTTTAACATCGGTAACTGCTGCCACATAACCATCTGCATTTGCAAAGACCAGATGCCACTCATTTCCAAAAAAGTCAGTCTCCATACTTACCTGGCTTAAATCAATGCTGCCCGGCTCTACCGGTGCAGTTTCCCTGAATGTTGCCGCTACCGTTACATTTTCAGATGGCATTGTAAATGTATAAACGCCTTCTGTATTCTGCACATCTACAGAAGCACCGCTCACTCCATTAACATTCACCGCTTCTACTTCATATCCTGCATCCGGTGTAGCTGTTACAGTAACCGTTGCTCCTGCCTGAATCCCTTCCGTTGCACTTAAGCTGACGGTACCATTTGTGGCTGCTGCCGCAGTTGCCGTATAAGTTTTTTCTCCTGACGGTGTACTTACGACTGTCGCTGTATAAGTATAAGGATAACTCGATGTATCTTTCGTTACCTTAAAAGTCACATCCTCATATCCGTCTGCTGTCACAGCGATCGTCATCGGATAAGTTCCCGGACTTACGATCTTCAGAGCTTTATAACTTCCAAATGTTCCGGTCGCATTCCCAATTTCCCACAGATTTGTATCACTTCCAAAGGAATTGATCGTTCCTTTCGTATATTGAATCTCATTAACTGTTACACTGTTGATTTTATCCATCCAGGCAGTATCTTCAAATCCCAGACTTAAAACCTCTGTCCAGAAACCACTGGCTTCACAATTTGTAACTGTCGTCGGAGCCGCTTTTTTCTCCGCTGCCATGACAGGTGTTCCTGCTGTTGTCAGGATCACCATCACGGACAGAACCAGTGATAGTAATTTTCTCCAATTTCTTTTCATAAATGCCTCCTTAAAAGTTCGATAATAATTTTGTCTTTCTGATAAGGTTTTCGCTATGAAATTTCCCCTTTACATCAATCAGATACCTGACGCCTTTCCTTTTCAACTCTTTTCAAACGCCGGATATCATATTGAAATATGCCTCCTTTCATGCTATACTTTCAGTTGATTTTCTTTGGTTAGTCTGTGCTAATCACCGTTGTGCAATACTAACACTGTTCATTTTCTTTGTCAATCAAAGAAAAAAAATTCTCTTTTTATTGAAAATTTTTACCATTAATTACCATTTGGAGGCTTTCATTTATGAAAAAACTTTTATTTTTTTTCGCTCTTTGTGCCTTTTTGCTCTGTGGATGTTCCGAATCTTCCACAAATTTTTCTTCCGGGCTACAAAAAAGCAATTTTTTTGCTATGGATACTTCGATTGAATTTAATATTTACGGGGATGCTTCTCTGTTAAAAGAGGCACAGAATGTGCTGACCGATCTGGAATCTGAAGTTTCTGTCACAGACCCTGACAGTGAAATTTATAAGATCAATCAGGATGGAACTGGTACACTGACCGGGAATGCTGGCAATCTGATGCAGGAAGCTCTAGAAATGTGCAGACGCACAGACGGTGCATTGGATATTTCTGTTTATCCGATCGTACGTGCATGGGGATTTACTACGGAAGAATATCAGGTTCCTGAGGAAACAGAGATTGAATCCCTTCTCCCGCTTGTTGATTATACAAAGATCCAATATGATACTGCTACAGGAAATGTATCCATTCCAAAAGGAATGACCATTGATCTTGGAAGTATTGCAAAGGGATACGGTGGACAGCTCGCTGCCCAGTTGCTCCGCGAAAAAGGTGTGACTTCCGCCCTCCTGAACCTTGGCGGGAATGTGCAGACCATTGGAAGTAAACCGGATGGATCTCCATGGCAGGTGGGGATCCAGGACCCGACCGGCGATACTCCCATGATGGTCCTTTCGGTTTCCGATCAGGCAGTCATCACTTCCGGTGGTTACGAACGCTACTTTGAACAGGACGGAAAGACTTACTGGCACATTATGGATCCGTCCACCGGCCACCCGGCAGACAGCGGGCTTTGTTCGGTCACGGTGGTTGGAAAAGACGGTGGAATCTGCGATGCTCTTTCTACTTCTCTTTTTGTTATGGGACTTGAGAAAGCCGCAGCACTCTGGCAGCAAAGCAATGACTTTGAAGCTGTTTTTGTGACCGATTCACATGAAGTCTACATTACTGAAGGATTAAAAGACTGCTTTGCCCTCACAGAAGATCATGCGGATACCAATGTAAAAGTACTTGAAAAATAGCTTCTTTTCGCAGAAGCTTCACGATTCTGTCATCCCAAGTTTCACCATCTTTGGTGCATGCTTCAGTGCCGGGATCACTTTCCCGATCAGATCTTCCGTCGTAAATTTCAGACTGGAGGTATTGATGCAGGGATGACAGCCAAAATATCTTTCTGTCAGTACATCTTCGTCAATCAGAAGCCGTACTTTTCCCTCTATATCATTCATCAATCCCAAAACGCTGACCGACCCCGGTGTGATGTCCAGATATTTCTCCATATATTCCGATTTCGCAAATGAAAGTCTTGAAGACCCGATCTGTGCCGACAGTTCTTTTGTCTTAAACGGCTTGTCTCCCGGCATCAGGAGCAGATAAAATTCCGTCGCCTGCCGGTTACATAAGAACAGGTTCTTACAGATTGCTGTTCCATCTCCCAGTACACGGTCAATTTCTTCACACGCCTCCATCGTCATAGCTGCCTCATGATCAACTCTCTGATATGCTACTCCCAGCCTGTCCAACAGGTCATATACCCGGAGTTCTTTTTCCAGTCTACCTTCTGTATTGTCCGGTCTTCCATTTTGTAATTCCATTTTCATCCTCTTTTCTCTATAAACAATTTCTTATAAAGCAGTATAGCAAAAACTTCCCGGTCATGCTATAGTAATAAAATGATGATGTCGGGGTCAAAAGCCCCCGACTTTGATGCCTACGGATTGCTCCGTGCTACGCACTCTCTGTGATCAGCAACTAAAAAGGAATGTACAGACTATGAAAAAAGGAATGAAAAAAATACTAAAATATCTCGGGATCATCGTGTTGATCGTCCTGGTTCTTCTCCTTGCATACATCATCTATCTTTTTGCAAGTTACCACCGGATTCCCGATAATCAGCCACTTCAGGTTGAACAGACAAAAGAGAGTATTTCATCAGGAGATACCCTGACAACAGAGAAAGAATACTCTGCCCTGACTTACAATATCGGCTTTGGTGCCTATACCCCGGATTTCAGCTTTTTCATGGATGGTGGAAAATCCTCCTGGGCCAAAAGTAAGGAAAGTGTAAAAAAGACCGTTCAGAGTGCCGGAGAGCTGGTTGCTTCTAAAGATCCTGATTTTGCACTGATCGAAGAGGTGGATCTTAATTCTACCAGGAGTTACCATGTGGACGAGTATTCAATCCTCAAGGAAACGATTCCAAGTTATAATACCGTATTTGCACAGAATTATGATTCCGCTTTTCTCTTCTACCCATTGAATCAGCCGCATGGAAAAAGTCGGTCAGGACTTGCACTTTTTTCAAAATATCCGGTTACAGATTCTCTGAGAAGAAGTTTCCCGGTATCCACCTCCTTCAGTAAATTTTTTGATCTGGACCGGTGCTACAGCATTTCCAGAGTTCCTACAGACAACGGAAAAGAGCTGGTTATCTTTCTGCTGCATATGTCGGCCTACGGAAACAGTGATGCAATCCGTGAAGGGCAGATCCGTATGCTGAGTCAGGATATGCAAAAAGAATACGAAGCCGGGAATTATGTTCTCTGCGGAGGTGATTTCAACCATGATCTGAAAGCCTCCAATGATGACAATGATGATGCCGCTGATTATGAATCCTGGGCTTATCCATTCCCAAGAGAAGAACTGCCGGAGCATCTTTCCTTCTGCATCGATCAGCTTTCTGACACTGAACGTAACGCTCTCTGGAACAGTGCAAGAAATGCTGATATGGAATACATTCCCGGTGAAACTTATACTGTAACGCTGGACGGCTTTATCATTTCCGATAATATAGAATGTCTTCAGTATGAAAATGTCAATACCGGTTATTCTTATTCCGACCATGATCCGGTATATATGAAATTTAAACTCTTAGACAACTGAAAAAGTTCTTGTCGTATACCTGACAGCAAAAAAGGAACAACTGATCCTTCACCGATCAGTTGTTCCTTTTTTTAATACGTCTTTATCAAATTTTCCACCATTCTCCCAGCCGCTTTCTTCAATTATTTATTCTTTTCAGCTATTTTCTTTTATGATTTTCTTTAAGATCTCCGCAGAACTTTTTAACTGTGCCAGCTCCTTCTCACTTAACTCGATCGGAACGACCGTTTCGATTCCATTTGCATCTACCACTGCCGGAATACTCAACACCACATCCTCCAATCCATACTCGCCCTGCATCAGACTTGATACTGGCATAATGGACTGCTCATCACGGACGATTGCTGCACAAATCCTGCACACTGCCATCGCAATTCCATAATAAGTCGCATGTTTTCGGGCAATGATCTCATAAGCACTGTTCTTCACATGATCGAAAATCTTTTCCATGGATGCATCATGGTCAAAATGACCTCGCAGCTCGCAGAAATCATTGATCGGAAGTCCGCCAACTCTTGCATCGCTCCACGCTGCCAGTTCACTGTCCCCATGTTCTCCGATAATATACGCATGCACACTCCGGCTGTCTACACCTAAATGCTCACCAAGCTCATACCTGAATCTTCCTGTATCCAGAACTGTACCCGAACCAATGACCCGGTTTGCCGGATACCCTGACTCTTTCAATGCAATATAAGTAAGAATGTCTACCGGATTCGACACAATCAATAAAATGCCCTCAAATTCCCGTTTCTTAATCTCTCCAACGATCGACTTCATAATCCTGCTGTTTTTTTTGATCAAATCCAGCCTTGTCTCATCCGGTTTCTGATTTGCTCCTGCTGTGATGACGATCACAGCAGCATCACTGATATCATCATACGTTCCTGCGTAAATTTTCATCGGACTTGCAAATACCATTCCGTGACTGATATCAATTGCTTCTCCCTCTGCTCTTTTCTGATCCGCATCAATCAGTACCATTTCTGAAAATAACTGACTCTGCATTAAAGCAAATGCAGAAGATGATCCTACAAATCCACAACCTACAACTACTACTTTTCTACTGTTAATTCCCATATATGTATCCTCCTTCTCCTAAAATCTCCAAATTTATAAAATTATTTCTTTCTGATCCAATTATATCGTAATATTTTTCTTATGTCAATATTAATAATTATTACTATTATTAAATATTAAGGCTATATTGTCTTCATTTTGAATCGGGACTATATCATATTTTTTGAATTGGGGCTATATTCCATTTTTAAGTAGCTTCTCTTTTTTGTCCCGGCACAGATTCAGGCTTGTTACTTGAGTAAATAAAAGGGACTATCTGTCATCCATGAAGCCATCTTCATGTGACAAATAGTCCCTCACTACTTTTTATCCTGCCTCTGTATTGCTGTCCTGTTTTCATTAACTGGCGAGGTAAAGCGAATGGAGTTTTTATACCCATTGCCCGGTCAATGCCAGCCCCGCTTTCATTAACCCTGCCAGCACCATCACCCAGACAGGATTTATTTTTGTCTTTCTTAAGGATATCACACAAAGGATAAAAATGACAACCATACTCCATTTTGTTTCTTCAAAGGATATTGCTGATGCACTGCCCCAAAATGCCGAGATCAGGATCAGAATCCCTGCTGATGCGATCATCGCCACCACCGCAGGACGCAGAGAGCCAAGCACACCCCGAAGCAGCTCCATATTCCGGTATTTCAAATACAATTTTGCAATCACCGTAACAAGGATACAGGATGGAAGTATACACCCTGCTGTCGCAGCTATCGCACCGGGCAATCCCGCAACTTTAATTCCGACAAAAGTTGCCGAATTGACCGCAATCGGTCCCGGTGTCATCTGCGAAATTGTGATCAGATCCGTAAACTCCGACATGCTCAGCCACTGGTGCATTGTAACAACCTGTCCCTGAATCAGCGGCATAGCGGCATAACCTCCACCAAAGCTGAACAGTCCCACCTGCAAAAAGCTGAAAAATAACTGAATGTAAATCATTTCATTTCCCTCCTTTTTGCAAAAAGAGTGCGAATCACACCCAGAAGACCACAGACCAAAATGATAAGGACTACATTGACTCCGAAAATACAGGAGACAATAAAAGCTCCGATCATGATTCCGACCGAAACGGCATCCTTCTCCTTTACGATTCCCGCTCCCATCTCATATGTAACCGACGCAATTACAGCACCTACTCCTGCCTGCATCCCCTCCAGCATCTGACTGATAAAAAAATTACTGCGAAATGCCTGATAAAAAGCCGAGATCACTGATATGATAACAAATGGCGGAAGCATTGTCCCCAGGATCGACACCAGCACCCCTGCAATTCCTGCCAGTTTATATCCCACTACGATTGCCCCATTCACTGCGATCGCTCCAGGCGAAGACTGTGCGATTGCCACAAGATCCAACATTTCTTTCTCATCAATCCAGTGCAGATCATCTACGAATTTTTTCTTCATTAACGTGACGATCACATAGCCGCCACCAAAAGTAAATGCACTTAAATATAAAGTTGAAATAAAAAGTTTCCATAAAACTTTCGCTTTTGCTTCTTTTCCTTTTTTCTCCATGAAATTTCCTCCAACAAAACCAGTATATTACTGTTCGGGGAGGATGTAAAATATTTATAACACTTCACCACTATCTCATTTTTCTAAAATCAAATTCATCAGTACGATTCAACAGTTGTGACCATCTTGCCGAAACCAGCTTTGCATACTGGATTGGAACGAGTCCATAACTTCCAAGTGAATAACCATCATTCATTTCCAGAAACACAGTCTGAAGCTTTCCATTCTTTTCAATTACAGCAAAATCCAGACTTCCTCCCATGGGTCTTTCACGGATTGTTCTAAACGCTTCTACTATCTGATCCACTACTTCCGCATCAAAATGATAATGGTAGTCTCCCCGATACGGTCTGATATCTACCAATTCATCATAAATAATAAACCCTCTCCATTCCATCTTTGGAGCGATAACATCGCAACAAAGTACTTCATAATTTTCATAACAGCTTCCACAGCCTATCAAATCCTTTGATGAGCGAATCACATGTCCGGTAAATGCTTTGCTTTTTACCGGTTTTACAAAAACCCCCCATTTTTCCGGATGAGTATTGATTGAATTGATTGTATCTTTCCAGACATTTCTTCCCATAAATTTTCTCAACTCCACTGGATAATCTTCGCAAGCTGGAACTACACCAAATTTTTTAAGAATCATTTCCACCTGGGTAATATAATCAAGTACAATATCTTCCTTTGTGACACTTTCATAAATATCACTGATTTTTTGATATCTGACTATTTCTGCTCCCATTTCACGGAATCCATAAACTGCCTGTGAAATATTCTGCGAATGATATTCCCCATTCTGTCGAATTTTTGCATAGACTTTCATTTTTCTCTCCTCGTATTTTTTCTTTTTCATATCATTGAATTATGTAGCAAACTGCACTATGTCCTCTCTTTGTACCACAAGAATCTCATCAATCGTAACATCCAGTACTGCTGCCAGCACAACCAGATTGTCAATCGTCGGCATTGCTGTCCCATGCTGCCACTTATAAATAGCCTGTGGTGTCGTAAATCCAAAAATATTCTGTATTTCTCTTACTGACAAGCCTGCCGCCTTTCTCAACTTCATAATATTTCTTCCTGTAGCTACCATATCAATAGCTGGTATCGTCATCATTTTTCTTCCTTTCCGCTTCCGGCAGGAAAAATTTTTCCATCTATTTTTCCTGTCTGAGTACATCACCCCAGCCAGGTTTCCCTGCCGGCAGATGCACTACTCAGAAGCTTTAAAATTATAAATTGGTTTCATTACATCAATCACATCTACGGACTCTCCAATCACATCAATGATATCGTCGAGTCTTTTATATGCCATTGGTGCTTCATCTAAAGTATTTTCATTAATCGATGTTGTATAAATTCCTTTCATTACATTTTTATACTCATTCATATTAAGCTCTGTTTTTGCCTTTGTCCGTGACATCAATCTTCCTGCTCCATGTGGTGCAGAAAAATTCCACTCAGCATTTCCTTTTCCGATTGCAAGCACACTTCCATCTCTCATATTAATCGGAATCAGCACTTTTTCTCCTTTATGTGCTGCAATAGCTCCTTTCCGCAGAATCATTTCTTTTATGTCAATATAATTATGGATTGTATGAAAAGCCTCTCTGCCCAGCATGCCCGTCCTCTCCAAAATGATCTCTGCCATTTTTTCTCTGCTTCGCTTTGCAAATGCCTGACAGATTTCAACATCATACAAATAGTCATCAAGATATTTTCCTGATAAAAAGCACAAATCCTCAGGCATATTTGTCTCCGATTCATATACCTGCCAGTGGAGCTTCTCTAAGGCCTGTTGAATCTCTTTTCTACGCCCCTGTTCTTTGTAAGTTCTGATAATCTCATCACGTTTTTCAAGATACTCTCCATATCCCCGGTCAAGATTAACTGCAAGTTGTTGATAAAACTCTGCAACCTGCTTTCCAAGATTTCTCGATCCAGAATGAATGATCAGATATTTCGTACCATCTGCTGCTTCGTCAATCTCAATGAAATGATTGCCTCCCCCCAGCGTACCGAGCGATCTTTCCAACCATTTTGTATTTTTTAACTCCCGATAACACCGAAGTTTCGTCAGATCAAATTTCTCCTGTCTTCCTTCCCAGACGTTTCTCCCTGACGGAATAAAATGTGCTGCCTCATCAACCTTTTCAAAATCAATTTTGATATTTCCGAGATTTACAGTGTACATCCCACATCCAATATCAACACCTACCACATTCGGCACTGCTTTATCTTTGATCGTCATTGTAGTTCCAATCGTGCAGCCTTTTCCGGCGTGAACATCCGGCATAATACGAATTTTCGTCTCTTCCGTTATCACATAATCACACATTCGACGAATTTGCTCAATTGCTTCCGGCTCTACCACTTTCGCATAGCAGATTGCCGTATTCACTTTTCCTTTTATTTCAAATCCACTCATTTTCTTTTTCCTTCCCTTATGATGTCGAGGTCAAAAGTCCCCGACTTTGATGCCCTGATATCAAAAAACCGCCTATCCAGTGCATCCACACAAGATAAGCGGTTCTGAAATCTATATGGTTATCTGTTGCCATTCTCTACCCGAACGACCTCACACCCCTGACTACAGTATTTTCTTCAAGCTTACTCTTATCTGAATACACAAAACTGACACCACACTCTTCACATTTGAGTGCCGCATCATCTATAATTTCCAGATTTAAATAACTTGAACGAATGACTGTAAACATCTTTTTCTCCTTCCTGATAAGCCCCATTATAACAGTCCTATCCCCTCTCTGCTGTATACATTAACATAAAACTATTCATTTGTCATTATACTCGTGGTATATAAATTTGTATTGTTGTGGTGATACGCCTGTAAAGCAGAAAACTTCTTTGTAACGAATCGGACGCAGAAAGCAGGGATATTCCTTCGCGGTGCAGGCCCGCTTTACCTCAGCCCGTTGACCGTTTGTAACTCGAAAGTGGAAAT
>ERZ826146.1399-NODE-1399-length-22357-cov-4.623845_pt1 | contig 22357 bp, 29 predicted proteins | sample MGYA00519857_ERZ826146 | MGnify/ENA primary metagenome ERZ826146 (study PRJEB31778, sample SAMEA3449222) | human gut metagenome | biome: human gut; feature: human-associated habitat; material: faeces | place: United Kingdom | collected 2010/2012 ...
ACTGACCGGTGCAATGGCAGTAGGTATGCTTGCAGGCTGCGGTTCTTCTGACCTACGAGAAAACCGATATTTCGGAAGAAATCGCACCTGATCTGGAAAGTTTCAAGTACACGGATGTGGCTGAATCCAAAAGCGACAGTGTGAGCATTACAGTCAATGCCAAAGCTGCCAAATGGAAAAATGACTGGATGCCGGAAAAGGGCGTGAAGCTCTACCCGGCTATTGTTGTAAAGGACTGGAATATCGGGGGCATTGAGAGCGGCTACAGAGATTACAGCGCCGAGTGCGGGGCATTCGTGCTGGATGATCTTAGTTTTGCCGGTGCACCTGATTCGCTGACGATGGGCGGCGTGGCAAAGCCGAACGACACCAGCTTCAGCGAGAGAAACCGGACCTTTACATGGAAGAACACCAGCGTAAAGAAAATCGCTGAAACCATTGCAGGCCGTTACAAATTGGAGCTGAAGTTTGAGGGAGACGACCACGGCATTGATGCAAAGGAACAGGACGGAACAGATAGTGCATTTCTGCAAGATCTGTGCAGCACCTATGCACTGGTTATCAAAGTCTACACTTCAAAGCTCTGGGTGTACGACCGGGAAAAGTACAAGGCGAAAGATCCTGTATGGACGGTATATGAGAGCCGGCCCTGTGCGTAGAGCCGGGAAGTTTCAAGTGGAACACAAAGCTGACTGGAACATACACGGGCGGCCTTTATACCTACACCAACAAACAGAAAAAAATCAATATCAACGTCAAGGTGGGCACGGACGAACGCCAGCTTAAACTTACTGGAAAGGTAAGCAGCGAGGCAGACGCAAAAGCCCGCCTGATAGCGGCCATCAAGAATGCCAACCACGGAGCAACCCAGATCAGTTTTACGATGTTGGGCTATCCGGCCGGCGCTTCAGCGCAGTGCTTTAACCTAGTTGGCTATGGAAAGATGGACGGAAAGTATTTCGTTGATCAGATGGAACACAGCATATCTCCATCCAGCGGCTACAAAACACAGGTCAAGGCCAGCAAAGTGGAAAAGGAGGATTTCGCATGAGCAGTGAAGTGAGATTCGGCAATGTGAGTTCTATCGACTATGAGGCTGGAAAGTGCGAAGTTACTTACCCAGACAGGGACGACACCGTTACGGAAATGGTGCCGTTTCTGTCCAATGGTGAGTACCAGACACCGGAAGTTGATGATCTTGTGCTTGTCCTGCATCCAGGAGAAAGCCCGGAGGATGCTGTTGTGGTGGGCACCGTCTGGAATGAAAAGAACAAACCGCCTGAAGGAAAAGAAAAAGTCTACCGAAAGGATTATGCCAACTCACGAGGAAAGGCATATCGGAAGTTTGATGCAAATGCAAAAGAACTGACCGACTATGTGGACGGAAAGAAAATCCTGAAGGCGAAAAGTCTTGAGATCCAGGTGGGCGGTGCAACCGTGACCATCAGCGAGGGCGGAGAAATCAAGGTGACATCCCCGGCGGGGATCACGCTTGCAGCATCCGGCGAATTGAAAATGACGGCATCGACCATCAATGCGACCGCTGGAACAGTGAACATCCAGGGCGGAGGTGGCGATGTTGTTGTGTCCGGCAAATCGCTGGTATCTCATACGCACACCGGAAACCTTGGCAAGAAAACATCCGCACCCCTGTAAGGAGGTTTTGGAATGTATGTTGGAATTTTCGGCGATGTGATTTTCTCCGTGGGACACCTGCGTGTGCTCACCCCGTCAAACTTCAAGGGAACGACCGGCGCAAACTGGGCGGAACATGAAGTTCTGGGAGGAAAAGCACGAGCAGAGTATTTATCACCGAAACTGAGAGAGTACACCTTTGATATTCTTCTGGATGCAGCACTCGGCGTGAATCCTCGCAAGATGCTGAACCGTCTGACAGAAATGTCAGAGAACGGAGAGATTCATTACCTGATTATCGGGTTTGCACCGGTATCGCAAAACAAGTTTCGGGTCACTGAAATAAGCGACAGCTGGGATTCGGTGATAAAACACGGGCTTTTGATGCAGTGCAAGGTGAGCCTGACCATAAAGGAGTACATATGATCGACTTCAGCAGCACGGTGGTTGAGCTGTCCGGTGACAGCGAAAAACAAAAAGAAGTGCAGGACATTGCAAAGTGCCTTCGCACACTGTATTCCACACCAATCGGGAGCCAAGAGGGCGACAGAGAACTCGGAATCAATCCAAACATATTTGTCGATAAGCCACTTCCGGTGGCAAAGGGATTATATGTGGCTGAGGTAACAGAGAAAACCGCATCGTTTGAGCCGCGGGCAAGAGTGGTGCGGGTGGACTGGCTGGACAGTGATGTGCTGCATGGCGTTGTAATTCCAAAGGTGGTGTACGAGCTTGTCTAAAATAAAAGAGTTTGAGAACATCCCGGACATCGACATTGAAGGCGAAGAAACGCTGGAAGAAGCTGTGGCCGATTGCAAGGCACTGTTTGGCAAGTACAACAAAGAACTTTTCAACGGTGAGGTATCGTTGGAACGGTGTTCTGAAGCACGGCTTGTCCTTTTGACACTGGCACATCGTTCGCATCACAACATGGAGTACAGCACGGCGTGTCTGAAAGCGGAACTGCTGCCTACGAGCACGGGGCCGAATTTGGACAACCTTGCTCCGCTTGTTGGAGTGGAACGCCTGGAAGCCGGAAAAGCCACGGCGGTTATTCGATTCACACTGTCTGCGCCGAGAACGAGTGCAACCGGAATCCCGGAAGGAACACAGGTGAGAACGGCAGACAAACGGTATTTCAAAACCGAAAAGTATGCGGAGATCTTACCCGGCGAACTGACCGTGGACGTAGTTGCCGTGGCGGATGAGGCAGGAAGCAACAGCGATGGGATTGCCGAAGGCGAAATCAATGTGCTGGTGGATCCTATCCCGTATGTGTCCGGGGCAAAAAGTGTTTCGGCAAGCACGGGCGGTACGGATACGGAAGGTGACGATTCATTTACCAGACGTATCAACTATGCACCTTCGATTTTCTCCGTGGCCGGTCCGGTGGATGCCTATGAATACTTTGCATCGAGCTGGCGGTCCGATGTGGCAGATACGAAGATCGTTTGCAAGGAAGGATACACGATCCACATTTACTTCCTGATGGCCGGAGGCAGAGTTCCGACAAGGGAAGAATGTACCGGAATGCAGGAATATTTCGACACGGTAAAGCGCCCGATGGGTGATCTGGTTCTTTGCCATGCGCCGGAAGAAATCCCGTATGACATCGAGCTTACTTACCATATTGCCTTGAGCAATGTCAAGAATGCATCGACGATTCAGGAAAATGTGGAAGCAGCTGTGAAGGAGTATGAAACCTGGCAGAGAAAAATCGGCCGGGACATCGAACCGGCGGAGCTGATTATGCGTGTACGGGAAGCTGGTGCGAAACGCCCACGTCTGTTGGCACCGGTCGAAACAACTGTCTCCGAAATTCAGGTGGCAAAGCTCCGAAGCTGCAAGGTGACATACGGAGGAATCGAAGATGATTGAACTCCACGATGTTGGCCTAGTCGAAGGGCTACCGCCTGATGTTGCCAAAGAGCCATGGGTACAGATTCTTGATGCAGTTTTCAGGGAGCGGCGCAAGAAGGAACTGGAAGCTGCCGAACGCTTGAAAATCTACACGGATATTGACCGTGCAGATGAGGCGGTTCTGGATATTCTTGCGGTTCAGTTCCGCGTTGACTGGTACGACACCAGCTATCCGATTGAAACAAAGCGCAGGATCATCAAAACTGCGCTGGAAGTCCGTCGGTACTGCGGAACGGAGTGGGCAGTCCAAAAGGCGCTGTCCTCGATTTATCCGAATGTGAAGATAAGTGAATGGTATGACTACGGAGGAAGGCCGGGCTACTGGCGAATGAACGTAGACATTACCGATGATGGTGTCATTTACTACACACCGGAAGAAATTGAAAAGCGCCTTGGTTATGCCCGGCGCTGTACCGCTCACCTTGAGCACATCATCTACATCGTCGAACCGCATGAACGGTCGCCTGCCTACATCGCCGCCGCACCCAGCGGCATGGCGACATCCTGCACCGTAAAGGTCCCCGGTAGGATCAAGCCGCGGGAAATCGGCGCAAAGGCGTATGTTGCCGGTGCGGTCGGAAGATCGAAAATGCAGGTTGCCGTGGCGCTGCCCGGTGCCGTTGAAGCAAAGGCAGTGAAAGCACGAGCCTTTACGGCGGGCACCGTTGAACGGTCGCACACGGCGATAAACATTGTTATTGGAGGACAGACAACGTGAGTTGGGAAAAATCTAGCTACACCGCCGCCGGTGCCGCCCTGCTGTCGGAATCTCTCTCCGGTGGTGCGCTGGTAATCACCCGCGCTGTGAGCGGCACCGGTACGGCTGACGCAGACCTCTCGGGGGAAACCGGGGTAAGCGGCGAAACACATGACCTGAAATTGCTGGACATCGAAACCGTTGAAAGCGGCGGTGAGACGGCTCGGCGGGTAAAAATCCAGATCACCGGTGCGGATGAAACGTACATCATGCATCAGGTGGGCGTTTACGGCAGGCTGAACGACGATGCAGAAACACTCCTGTTTATTATGCAGGATGCACGCGGAGTGGAGGTCCCGTCCACGAAAGTGAACGGCGATTTTGAGATTGAGCTGTCGGCGCTGCTTGCTGTGTCGAACAAGGCCAATATCAGCATTACCGTTGACCCTCAGGTGCAGGCGTTGATGAAGCTGGTCAAGGCCGAGATCGAGAAGCACAACGCCGACGCCAGTGCCCATGCGACTACCATCACGGCAGCGGTCAGCGCAGCCGTGAAGAACCTGTCTGAATCCGGGGAAATCCTGAACGAAGAACAGGTAAAGGCTCTTATCAAGGAACAGGTGGACGGCGGAACAGGTGGCTACTATGGCTCCTACGAACTCACCCTTGCGGCTGACGGGTGGAAGCCCGCCCGCAGCGAGGATGATTACGAAAACGCTGGCGGTATGGATTACTACCAGTGCATTTATGATGCAGAACTGTCGGACAGCACCAGTGAGCTTGTACCCGTTGGCGTTGTATCTCCCGGCAGCTTCTATACTACGACCAAAGCGGGCGTCCTGAACGGGTGCGAAACGCATGATGGTTTCATCAGATTTTTCGCTCAGCGCATCCCGGAAGCAGATATTCAGGCGACCGTAACCCTGTTCGGGAAAGGAGGTGGTTCGGGTGAAACCGGTAGCGTAAGCATCGGTCAGGGCTTGAAGCGCGACGCAAGCGGCGCTATTGCCGTCCGCATCGGCGAAGGCCTTGACTTCGACAGCGCAAACGCGCTGACTGTCCGCAAAGAAACCGTTATGACGAGTGAAGACCTGCTGAACGAGGAAGAAACGCAGCAGGAAATCGTTGATATGCTGAAATAATTTTAGGAGGACACTACTATGTCTAAGCAGATTTCTACCAAGACCACCATCCGCAACCTGACCGCTGAGATCAAGAAGACTTTCGTCAAGAAGGACGCCTTTACCCCTGTGCAGGCCGCAGCTAACGCTGCTATCAAGTCTCTTGGCGTTGACGGCAACACCGTGAACTTCTACACCTCTACCGACAAGAGCGGCACTGCTGCTTTCTCCGTTGACTTCCCCTCTGAGCTGTTCCTCGACCAGACCAAGACCACCTTCGTGGCCAAGTTCAAGTTCGATGCTGCGACCTACCCCGGCGCTACCGACCCCAAGCTGGACGGCAAGCCGGTCATGGTTCTGGCCGTCAAGGGTGAGAACCCCGACAGCTGCACCTACTCTTTCCTGAACATGGCTGCTCTGGTCGATACCTACGCCGCAAAGACCACCGGCAAGGATGCATCCACCACCGTTACCATCGCTGGTTATGAGGTGGATGTCAAGGTCAATGTTTCCGCTGCTGCGGGCAACGCTCTGACCCTGAAGGACGACGGTCTGTATGTTCCCACCCCTGAGGAAGTGGACGTCTCCGGCAAGGCCGATAAGGTCACCGGTGCCACCACCGGCAACTTTGCTGCACTGGATGGCGAGGGCAATCTGACCGACAGCGGTAAGAAGCCTGCCGACTTCGTGGCTGCTGAGACCGGCAAGCGCCTGATGACCGATGCCGAGGGCGAAAAGCTGGCCGGTGTCTCTGAGGGTGCCACCAAGACCGCAGCCAGCTCCACCAACGGCAATGTGAACATTGACGGCAAGGAAGTCGTCGTGTACACCGAGCCGGAGAATGTTCTGCACGACGAGGATGTGGAGGACTTCTCCGCAGAGGAGATCGCCGCTCTGCTGGCTGACTAAGACATGAGGAGGTAAGCTCTATGGCAAAAGCGAAGATCAAAACGCTTTTGGGCACAGGGCTTGCCGCGCTTTGCAGCCACATCAAGCAGTGCAACACCGCACTCGGAGACCTTTCCGAAGCAACGGCAAACGGATTCGAGGAAACCGATGACATCCTGCACGAAAAGCAGGATGTCACGGCTGCGGTGTCTTTTACGATTCCGGTCGATGGCTGGGGCGAGGATGATTCCTCCCCCGGCTATTTTTATTGTGACATCCCCATTGCGGGCCTGTTGGCTACCGACATTGTGGATGTTACGGTACTGCCGGAATTTTACGATGTGGCGGGTGCGGTGGGCTTTATTGCGACCGAAAGCCTCGAAGGAAAGCTGCGGCTGAGGGCCGCCAAAGCTCCGACCGAGAAAATTTCTGCACAGTATCACATTACAAGCACCGTGAAATACACGGCTGCACAGGAAGGGGGAACCTAAATGGCATACGGTTCTTTTAACGCAGGCCCCGGCAAGGCGCCGGATGAAGATGTTGTCCGCACTAACCAGATCGGCGTACCGGGCGGCGTGGCAACGCTGGATGCGGATGGTAAGCTGTCTGAATCGCAGCGTCCGGCGGTGGACGCATACACCAAGGCTGAGACCGACCAGCGCATCAGCGCAGCCATGGACGCTCACAACGGTGCGGAGAATGCCCACAGCGACATCCGTGCCAGTGTGGCAGCTATGAACGCCAGCATCAAGGCCATTGAGCTGAAGTTCGGCACGAACGTCACCAAGAATCCTTTTTCTGCCACGTTCGGCAGCCTTGACGGCCTGACCGTGACCGGCGCATGGAATGCCGAGCAGGCAAGGGTGGAGTTCTGACGATGGCTGAAACGTTCAAGGTCGGCGCGAATGCGCGGGAGCTGCTGCGGTACACCCAGAGGGCAACCCGCATTGTCACCGACGACATCAGCCGGAGCGATGCCCGGAAGATCATCCAGAAAGTCGCGGCGCTCGAAGATGTGCGCGACATCCAGAAGGTGTGCGGCACTGCCGTCCATGCACTCGACACACGGGACAGGGAGGGCTTTTCCAAAAGCACTTTCCGTCTGTACGGTGAGGGCATCCGGCTGACTGCCCGGCAAATCCTGCTGGATGCACACGCGGCGAACAATGTCAATTTCCAGACCGACTACGACAAGCGCATCGAGAAGATCGGCGCGGTCGTGGACAGCTGCTCTCTGCTGCTGGAATACCTGACCATCTGCACGGAGGAAGGTATCATCAGTGCGAAGAAAGCCGGTATCTGGACAAAGAAGGTCACGGACGTAAAATACCCGGCGATGAAGTGGCTCACGTCGGAACGCGGACGTGCCGAAAAACTCCGGGCAGAAGCGGAACGGAAACGGCTGACCGAACAGGCTGCCGCCCTGAAAGCCGTCCTTTACCCGGAACCGTAAACGCACAGCGGGCAACCGCTTTGCATAAAGGGTGCGGTTTGTTTGTCTGACGCTGCCATTTGGTGGCTGCGCTCTCCGAACACCAACAATAACAACAACGTCTGGAACGTCAACACCGATGGCTCCAACAACAACAACTGGTACAACAACTCCTATGGTGTTCGCCCCGCTCTGATGGAACCGTGTGACGAGTAGGCATAAGCTGAAAGCAGTGCGCCCATCAAAGGAAACCGCATCCTGTCGCTTGCCGATGCAGGCAAGTGATAAATACATCCCGCTGAGGTGGGCCATCCCTGCCGGATGCAGCCCACTACCGTAACGCGAACCAGCGGAGGGTCATTTTGACATACGAAGAACTGTGCAGCTTTGAGGTACTTTACAAAGCCTACCTTGAAGCCCGGAAGGGAAAGCGAAGTAAAAGCAAAACAATCGAGCACGAGGCGCAGGCGCTGGCCTGCACGGAAAAGCTCTCCCGTAAGCTGGCTGTCTGCAATGTGCGGCAGCCAGACGGGAGCATTCGGCAGCAGATACGCTATGTGCCAAGTAAGTTTGAGGTCTTTGCCGTCTACGAGCCGAAGCGCCGCATGGTACACGCCCCCGCATTTGTGGACAAGGTGGTGCTGCACGCTCTGGTCGATAACATCCTGTATGATGCCCTGACAAAGAGCTTTATCCGGGACAGCCACGCCAGCCAGACCGGAAAAGGCACAGACGACGGCCTGATGCGCCTGAAAACCCACATGGTGGACTATTACCGCCGTGAGGGCCACGGCGCGGACGGCTGGGTGCTGAAAGGCGACGTGCGGCATTTCTTTGCCAGCATCGACCACCGGAAGTTAAAACGCAAGCTCAAGGCCGTGCTGGACAAGCGCGGCGTTGACCCGCGTGTCTATGAGCTGCTTTGCATCTACATCGACGTGATGGAGGACGGCTTGCCGCTGGGCTACCAGACGAGCCAGCTCTTTGCACTGATGTTTTTGGACGAGTTCGACCACATCATCAAAGAGAAGTACCGCATCAAATACTATGGCCGATACATGGATGATTTCTATATCATCTGTTCGGACAAGAAGAAATTGCAGTGCATTCTCCGGGATGTTCGGGCGCTCATGGACAGTTACGGCCTTGAGCTGAACCAGAAAACCGCCATTTTCCCGCTGCGGAACGGTATTGATTTTCTGGGATTCCATAGCTACCTGACCGACACCGGCGCGGTCATCCAAAAGCTGCGCCGGGATAGCTCCAAGCGGATGAAGAACAAGATCAGATATTGGGAGACGGCATCCCCCGCAGGCGAAGTGACCAAGCAGGAAATCCTGCGGAGCTTTGATGCGTGGGATGCCCATGCCGCCCATGGTGATACTTACTCTTTACGCCGCAAGTACGCTGACCGGCTCGAAAAATTGCTTGACTGTAAAATCCCTATCCATCGAAAAATCAACTCGAACAAACTCGCGCGTGACAGACGGCGGGCGAGGCAATGCCGCTGCATCTACAAGAAGCAGCACAAAGCCCTGTCCCTCTCTGTATCGCAGAACACGCGGCCCGCGGAGATCATGCCGTGGGCCTGAACGAAAACAAGGAGGTAACAATGGCAAACGTAAAACTGGGCACGAAAGCCGTTGGCAGCATTGTCAAAATCAAAGTCAACGGCGCGTCCAAAGATTTTATTGTTGTGCAGCAGGGCAACCCGAACACCAGCACCTATGATTCGAGTTGCAATGGAACGTGGCTGCTGATGAAGGACATCTACACCACGTCCACGTTCGGCAACAATAACTCCTACAAGGATTCCAGCATCCACACATACCTGAACGGAACGTTCTACAACCTCATCGACAGCAACATCCGGGCAGCTATTAAGCAGGTGAAAATCCCGTACCAGAACGGCACTGGTTCCGGCGGCAGCCTTGCCACCGGCTCCAACGGCCTGAGCACCAAAGTGTTCCTGCTGTCTGGTTATGAGGTTGGTTGGACGACCAGCGACAACGGCTATTTCCCGAAGGACGGTGTGAGGCTGGCATACTTTGGCAACAGCTCCAGCGGTAACAGCAAGCGTATTGCATACAATGGCAGCTCCGCTGCCATTTGGTGGCTGCGCTCTCCGTTCACCGGCAGTGGCAACGGCGTCTGGAGCGTCAACACCGATGGCTCCGGCGACAGCAACTGGTACAGCAGCTCCTATGGTGTTCGCCCCGCTTTCATTCTTCCCTCTACACTCGTGGTCTCTGACGATGGCACGGTCAGTGTCAACACTGCACCTACCGTCAGCACGGACGGCGCAGCTCTGGGGCGGAAGAACGCGGCCTTTGCGTGGAAGTACACCGTCAGGGATGCCGACGGCGACACCTTGACCGTCACCGAAAAGCTGGACGGAAAGACCGCCAAGACCCGCACCGGCGTTGCCAGCGGCACGGCCCTGACCTTTGAGCAGACGGCCAGCGCTGCCGGATTCCAGAAAATCCTGAACGGCAACCACACCATCACCGTTGAGGTGAGCGACGGCAAGGAAACCGTCAGCACGTCCGCGACCTTTACCAAGGCCGTCCACGCCGCAAGCGTGACGCTGGCTGAACCGTTGGCCGTTGAGGGCGACATTACCGTTGCCGTGCTTCAGGTGACCGGCTCCATCCCCGATGATGCGAAGTTCAAAGCCGAAGTGACCAACAACGCACTCGACAGCTCCCCGGTCTGGCAGGATGCCACGACCGAGGTAAAAAAAGGCGTGAACATCGTCTTTGAGAATAAGACCGCCACCAACGGCGCGGCGTTTAACTTCCGCGTCAGCGTGGAGCGCGGCGAATCCGGCGAGGGCGGCTACATCGAAGCCGTCTCCGGCGCATTCCAGTAAGGAGGACAGTCACCATGATTCAGTGGAAAAAGGACAATCTGCCCACCCGGCAGGAGAAGGAAGCCGCAGCCAAGAAGCAGCAGGAGCACGAACAGTTGCCCGACCGTGTGGCTGAAATGGAAGATGCCCTGTGCGAACAGGACGCGGCCAACGAGAAGCGCTTGACCGACATCGAAACCGCGCTGTGTGAGCTGGACGCAGCGCTGAACAAGGAATAAGGAGGTATCACCATGAACATTATCTGGGCAAACCGCCTGATTGCAGGCACTAAGACTTGGGCAGAGATGCCCGCATCCCGCCGCGCCGGTGTCAAGAAAGTTCTGGCCGAGCGCATAAACAAGGGCGAGATCACCGCCGAGGATTACAAGCGCATCACCGGTGACGACTATGACGTGGCCTGAGCTGTGTGAGAAGCTGTTGACCCGGCTTGAAGCGCAGGGCGAGAACATGAGCACCGAGCGTGCAGAGTTCGGGGTGCTCATGGTGGACTGTGCCATGCGCGGGTGCGGGGCTGATCCGGGCATGAAGGGAGATGGTAGCAATGGCGATTAAAGCCTATTCGTATGCGAAGGACGGGAACAGAAAGCTCTCCGCAAATTTTGCGGTGAAGGAGTTCCGCTGCAAGGATGGGAGTGACCCGATCTTTATTGACGATGAGCTTGTGACCCTGCTGCAGAAAATCCGGGATCATTTCGGGAAGTCTGTGACGATCACGAGTGCATACCGTACCGCCGCCCACAACAAGGCGGTGAAGGGGGCGACCTACAGCCAGCATTGTTACGGCAAGGCTGCGGACATCCGGGTGCAGGGCGTGGGTGTTGAAGCTGTGGCTGCCTATGCCGAGACCCTACTGCCGAATCGTGGCGGCATCGGGCGCTATCCTGTAAAGGCGGGCCGCCCTGCTGGTTGGGTACATATCGACACCCGCGCGGCAAAGAGCCGGTGGGTAAGCTGAAAGTAGGAGGAAAACAGTATGGAGAACATTCTGAAAGTTTTTCTGATGGCATTCCCTGAATGGCTGGCCTGCATCTTCATGGTGGTCGGCCTTGTGGTCACGGCGCTGGCGGCGGTACGTCTGGGTTACGGCCTTGTGGTCGCAAAGACCGTGTACAAGTGGATCGTCAACGCGGAAGAAAAGTTCGGCGCGGGTGCAGGCGCAGAGAAGAAAGCGCACGTTATCGCGGTGCTGCGCGGCTACACCCCGGACTGGCTGGACTGGGCAATCAATGAGCGGACGCTGGATTGGATCGTACAGCTTGTGTTCGACTTTACCAAGAAGAAGCTCGAAGATTACATGGCAAAGAAATCCGTGGAAACCACCACTGTGGCCCGTTTCGGTAAGGCGGGGGAGGACAAGCGTAATGACTGACGAGGAACTGGAACATCGCCTGACAGCGGTCGAAAACCGTGCACAGAGCAACACCCACCGGCTGGACGAGCTGGGGAAGCTGACCGATGCAGTAAACGGCATGAACACCAATATCAAGTTGACCATCCAGCAACTCGAAAACACAAACAAGAGCCTTGAAATTGTAACGGCTCAAAACAAAAAGCAGGAGGACCGCCTGACCGCGCTGGAAAAAGTCCCCGGAACATTTGGAAACAAACTTTGGTGGGCTGTGATTGCGGCGTTGGTTTCCGGCCTTGTGGCCTATGAACTGACGATGCTTCTGCACTGAAATGAAAATCCCCCGCTGGCATCCTGATGGATTGCTGGCGGGGGATTTTTTGTTTGTCTGGAAGTTTTGCACAAAGGAAATGTGCAAAGTGTGGAAAAATTGCGAATTGACAACGGTATACCGTATAATTTACGCTTAAAACGAAAATAAACGCCATAGTCGAAAGGAGGAAAACGGCGTGCGAGTGTTCAAACAGCTTACGCTTACAGACCGAATCCGTATTGAAAAGTGGTTGAAAGATGGGCTGAGAGTAAAGGAAATCGCAGACAGGTTGCGGGTTGACCCGTCCACGGTGTACCGGGAACTGAAACGCGGCAGCTACGACAAGTTGGACGGTAAGACGTGGAAGCTGATTCCTACATATAGCCCGGATATTGCAGAACAAAGGTATCAGGCACATCTTCGGGAGAAGGGACCAAACCTTAAGATTGGCAAGGATCATGAGCTTGCAAGCTATATCGAGCAGACCATTATAGATAAGGATTGTTCACCGGCTGCTGTGTACGGTTATGCCCTGGAAGAAGGACGGACATTCAAAACGCATATATCGGTGCCTACCATATACAGCTACATCAAAAAGGGCGTGTTCCTGAACTTGACGCAAAAGGCTCTGCCCAGACATGGAGTGCATAAGGGCGACTATAAAAAGGTGAAAACAAAGGATCCTGCTCGTGCGCCTGCCGGTGAGAGCATCGAAAAACGCCCGGCGGAAGTAAAAGACCGTGAAGATTTTGGACACTGGGAAATGGACACGGTGTATTCTGGCAAGAAGAAAAGCACGGTTGCGCTGCTAGTGCTGACTGAGCGCAAGACCCGGAACGAAAATATTATAGTGGTGCCAGATCGCCGCGCAGAGACGACCGTGCGGGCAATCAATGCACTGGAACGGAAGTTAGGTGCAGAGAAGTTTGGCATTATCTATAAGAGCATCACAGTGGACAACGGCAGTGAGTTTGCATTGGCCGACCAGCTGGAACAGTCCTGCATCACCGGAGATAAGCGGACGAAGGCGTACTATTGTCATCCGTATTCTTCTTGGGAACGCGGGAGCAATGAGAATGTGAACGGCATGATTCGCCGCAGGCACCCGAAAGGCACAGACTTCTCAAAGGTCACGGCAGAGGAAATCGCGGCTACGGAGAACTGGATCAACAGCTATCCCAGAAAAATTTTCGGCTATAAGAGCGCCGGCACAATGTTCCGCGAATGCCTGCGGGAGCTTGGTTTGACAGCATAAAGCACATAGAAAGCAGAAAATCGCTGGTAAAAATGAACAATAAGGGATAACCGCAAGCGGGGTGCGCTTGGCGGCTTGTTTGCTTTACGCTAAAATCCACAAAAACAGAGCCGAAAATTTGTTGCATTTAATGCTTTACTTTTCATTCCCGGGAATTGGTTGAAAAAACAGTACCATTCCGCAGCATTTCGTGGTACAATGAAACTGTATTGGTCTCGCTGCTGTGGGCAGATGGGAGCAAGCGGCCAGACCGGGCGCGGAAAGGAAGCCAGAAAAAACCATGCAGGAAACGACCATTGCAGCCATTGCAACAGCGCCGGGCGCAGGCGGCATTGCCGTCGTGCGGCTCTCCGGTGCGGAGAGCTATCCCATAGCAGCCCGGGTGTTCCGCCCGGCCAACGCCGCAAAAAAGGTGGAGGATGCCAAAGGCTACACCGCCATGTACGGCACATTCCGGGAAGGGGACGAAGCCTTTGATGAGGGGGTGGCCCTGTTTTTCCGCGCGCCCCACAGCTATACCGGCGAGGACGTGGTGGAGCTTTCCTGCCATGGCGGCAGCGCCGTGGCCCGCCGTCTGGTGGAAGCCTGTCTTGCTGCCGGTGCTCAGCCTGCCGCGCCCGGCGAGTACACCCGCCGCGCGTTCCTGAACGGCAAGCTGGGTCTGACGCAGGCCGAAGCGGTGATGGATCTGATCTCGGCGGATGGCCGTCAGGGTGCCGCGCTGGCCAATGCCGCGCTGGGCGGTGCGCTGGCAAAGAAGATCAGTGCCCAGAAGGAAGCGCTTACCGCCATTCAGGCTCACCTTGCCGCATGGGTGGATTTTCCCGAAGAGGATGTGCCGGAGCTGGACGGTGACCATCTGCACCGCGTACTGAGTGGGGTAAAGGCAGAGCTGGACGAGTTGATCCATAATTATCAGGCGGATACCGTCCTGCGCGAAGGTGTGGACTGCGCCATTGTGGGCAGACCAAATGCGGGAAAATCCACACTGCTCAACCTGCTGGCCGGGTTCGACAGGGCCATCGTCACGCCGGTGGCTGGCACCACCCGTGACGTGGTGGAGCAGGCGGTACAGCTGGGGGATATCCAGCTGAATCTGTTCGATACCGCCGGTCTGCGCGAGACCGAAGATGCCATTGAAGCCGAGGGCATCCGCCGCAGCTGGAAAAAACTGGAGGAGGCAGGCCTGATCCTGGCTGTGTTCGATGGCTCTGAGCCGCCCACGCGGGAAGATCTGGAGCTTGCACAGCGTTGCACAGGCCGCCCAGCCATTGCACTTATCAACAAAGAGGATAAACCGACGCAATTTGACGCAGAGTTGATTACACCCTGCTTTGCCATGGTGCTGCCGGTGTGCTGTCAGGAGGAGGAGAGCCGCAAGGTGATCTCCGCTGCGGTGGCCCGCCTGCTGGGTACCAGCCAGATCGACCCCCATGCCGCCAGTCTGTCCGGCCAGCGTCAGCTTTCCGCCGCACTGCGTGCGCGGGACGCTGTGGCCGGTGCACTGGATGCTGCCGCAGGCGGCTTTGGGCTGGATGCCGTTTCCGTCTGTGTGGACGACGCACTGGCCGCCCTGTGCGACCTGACCGGTGAGAACGCCTCGGAAGCTGTGATCGAACAGGTGTTTGAACGTTTCTGCGTGGGAAAATAAGAGGAAAACCAAGGAAAAGTATATGAACCACTTAGGAGATTATGACGTTATCGTCATCGGTGCCGGTCATGCCGGCATCGAGGCAGCTCACGCCGCCGCAACGCTGGGCGCGAGAACGGCCGTGTTTACCATGAGTCTGGATGCCATTGGCAACATGCCCTGCAACCCCAGCATTGGCGGCACGGCAAAAGGCACGCTGGTACGTGAATTGGATGCGCTTGGCGGCGTGATGGGCCTTGCTGCAGATGCCACTTATCTGCAGAGCCGGATGCTCAACAAGGGCAAAGGCCCGGCGGTGCACGCCCTGCGTGTGCAGACCGACCGCAAGCGCTACCATGAATATATGAAGCATGCATTGGAACTCACGCCCGGCCTTGCCATCCATCAGGCTGAGGTCGTGAGCATCGAGACCGAGAACGGCCGTGTGAAGGGCGTTGTGACCCAGCTGAACGGGGAATACAGCGCCAAATGCGTGGTCATTGCCACCGGCACGAACCTTGGCGGCAAAATTTTTGTGGGCGATGCGTGGTACGCCTCCGGCCCGGACGGGATGCACGCCGCTAACGCCCTGACCGACAGCCTGAAGGCTGCCGGGCTGCCGCTGCGCCGGTTCAAGACCGGCACCCCTGCCCGGGTGCACCGCCGCAGCATCGATTTTTCCAAGCTGGAATGCCAGCCCGGCGACCCGGACAATGAGCTGCAGCCCTTCAGCTTTATGACCGATGCACCCATGCACAACAAGGTGGAGTGCTGGATCGCCTACACCAACCCCGAGACCCACAGGATCATTCTGGATAACATCCAGCGCAGCCCGCTCTATGGCGGCATGATCGAGGGCGTTGGCCCGCGCTACTGCCCCTCCATCGAGGACAAGGTGGTGCGCTTTGCGGGCAAGGACCGCCACCCCATCTTTGTGGAGCCCTGCGGCGAGAACACCGAAGAGATGTATCTGCAGGGTGCTTCCAGCAGCCTGCCGGAGGATGTGCAGAACGCCTTCTACCGCAGCATCAAAGGGTTTGAACACATCGAGATCATGCGCCCGGCCTACGCCATCGAGTACGACTGCGTGGACCCCACCAGCTTGGAAGCTACGCTGGAAAGCAAGCAAGTTCGCGGCCTGTATGGAGCCGGGCAGTTCAACGGCACCTCCGGCTACGAGGAAGCCGCTGCGCAGGGTCTGCTGGCGGGCCTGAACGCCGCCCGCAATGCGCTGGGCGAAGACCAGCTCATCCTGCCCCGCCACACCAGCTACCTCGGCACCTTGGTGGATGACCTTGTGACCAAGGGCGTTATGGACCCTTACCGGATGATGACCAGCCGGAGCGAATACCGCCTGACCCTGCGGCAGGACAACGCCGACCGGCGGCTGACTCCCATCGGCCGGGAATACGGTCTGGTGCAGGACGACCGCTGGGCCAAGTACCAGCAGACACAGGCCGTTTTGGACGCGGAGCGCCGCCGTCTGCACGAGACGCACCTCCGTACCGCTGACCTGCGGGCCGCCATGGAAGCAGCGGGCCTTGCCCCGGCAGCAGAGGGCGGCATTGCGGAAGAGCTGCTCCGCCGCCCGGAGATCAGCTACCCGCTCATCGCCGGTCTGATCGGCTGGGGGGAGGGGATCACCCCGATGCTGGCCGAGCGGCTGGAAACGGAGATCAAGTATGCGGGCTACATTGCCCGGCAGGACCGGATGATCCGCGACGTGGCCCGCCACGAAAAGACGCTGATCCCGGAGAATTTCGTCTACGAGAACCTGACCGGTCTGACGCTGGAAGCCCGCGAAAAGCTGGCCCGCATCCGCCCCAAGAACCTTGGGCAGGCGGGCCGCATCCCCGGCGTTTCGCCCTCGGATGTCGCCCAGCTGAGCATTGCACTGGCTGCGAAAACGCCAGCCGAGAGCGATACCTGATAAAGGGACGATACAATGGAACTGACGCTTTATAAGGGCCGCCCCCACGACTGTGCCGGGCGGCTGGAAAAAGAGGTGCGCACCTACGACCTGCTGGATAAGCTCGGCATGGAATACTGGCGCACCGACCATGCCTTTATGAAAGCTGACACAATGGAGGATTGCAAGGTCATCGACGACTGCCTCGGCGCGACGGTCTGCAAGAACCTCTTCCTCTGCAACCGGCAGAAGACGAACTTTTATCTGCTGATGATGCCGGGGGATAAGCCCTTCAAAACGAAGGAACTTTCCCATCAGCTCGGCATTGCCCGCCTGAGCTTTGCTTCGCCGGAGGATATGGAGCAGTACCTCGACTGTACGCCGGGTTCCTCTTCCATCATGGGCCTTGCCAATGACCCGGAGAACCATGTTCAGCTTCTCATGGACGAAGATGTGGTCAAGGGCGAGTTTCTGGGATGCCACCCCTGCATCAATACCTCTTCGCTGAAGCTGCGGACGAAGGAAGTGCTGGAAGTGTATCTTCCCGCCGTGCACCATGAACCGATTTACGTGAAACTGACGGGAGAATAAAAATGATCGACAAAAACAGATTGGAACAAAAGTGTTCCACATGGAACATTTCTCTGACCGGCACCCAGCTCGACCAGTTGGACGCCTTTGCCGAGATCCTTGTGGAGTACAACCAGAAGGTCAACCTGACCGCCATCACCGACCCGGAGGGCATCGAGGACAAGCACTTCCTTGACAGTCTGCTCTTTGCCTCCCAGCCCGAAGTGGCGGGGAAGATGGTGGACGTCGGCGCGGGCGCGGGCTTTCCCGGCATCGTGACCAAGATCTACAAGCCGGAACTGGAGCTGACCTTGATGGAACCCACCGGCAAGCGGGTGGAATTTTTGAAGTATGCGTGCGGCCAACTGGGCCTGACCGGCGTGGAGTTCGCCAAGGAGCGCGCCGAGGAAGCAGCCCGCAAGGTCTGGCGGGAGCAGTTTGATCTGGCCTCGGCCCGCGCTGTGGCGGCGCTGCCCATGCTGGCGGAGTATTGTTTGCCGCTGGTCAAGGTCGGGGGCAGCTTTCTCGCCATGAAAGGCGCCTCCGGCGAGGAGGAGCTGAACGCTGCCCGCGGTGCCATCAAGAAGCTGGGCGGCGAGTACAAGGAGACCCGCACCCTCCACCTGCCGGGCGGCGACACCCGCACCCTCATCCTCTGCAAAAAGATTTCGCAAACTCCGACAGCCTACCCCAGAAATGGCGGCAAAATCGCAAAAAGTCCACTGAAATAACGCTGCAACGATAGAAATATGAAACACCCTGCCGAACGAAACTTCTGGCGGGGTGTTTTATTTTCTGGTACACTGGGGATGGAACAGCGCAGTTTTCCACCTTTTCCTGAGAAATGGTTGAAAACAAACGCAACCTTTGGTGAAAGGAGTCACATTATGTTTGAACGAAAAAAATCAGCCGGGAAGATCTTTCTTCTCCCGGTGGACGACATCCATCCCTCGCCCTATCAGGCGCGGACCAGCTTTGACGAAGCGGAGCTGGCGGGCCTTGCCCAGAGCATCCGGGAAAACGGTCTGCTGCAGCCCATCACGGTGCGGAAGACGGAAAACGGCTACGAACTGGTCGCGGGGGAGCGGCGTCTCCGCGCCTGTAAGCTGGCCAAGATGAGCACCATCCCCTCCATCCTCTGCGATTATTCGGATCACCGCACGGCGGCGCTGGGGCTGCTGGAAAACTTGCAGCGGGCCGACCTGAATCCCTTTGAACAGGCGCAGGGGCTGCGGGATGTCATGGTCCTGTGGGACTGCACCCAAGCCGAAGCGGCCAAGCGGCTGGGGATGGCCCAGCCCACCTTGGCCAACAAGCTGCGGCTGCTGCAATTGACCCTCGACCAGCGGCAGTTCATTTTGGACAACGGCCTGACCGAGCGCCACGCGCGGGCGGTGCTGCGCTTGCCTGAAAACCGCCGCAGCGAAGCCCTCATCATGATCGCCAAGCGGAAGATGAACGCCCGCGCCACCGACCTTTACATCGACCAGCTCCTCAACGCCACAGCGCAGGGCAAGCACCATATCTCCATGGTCAAAGACGTCCGCATCTTCGTGAACACCATCGACCACGCCATCCGCCTGATGACGGACAACGGCGTGCCCGCCACCGCCCACCGCGAAGAGAGGGACGGCTATATCGAATATACCGTCCGCATCCCCACCGCCGCTGCGCAGAAGTAGGGGAGAACCCCCCTCTTTGCTGTTCCACATGGAACAATCTGGGAGCAAAATCAGAGAAAACTGCGAAAGAAACCCTGCTTTTGCGTAAAATTATGAAGAATCGGGTTCAAAAAGCCGCGCTGATGTGCTATACTAAAGAATAAAGGGGCTTGCAGACGGGAAAACGGCAGCCCGACCTCGAATGTTCCACGTGGAACAAATAAGTTTTCCTGAGAGGAAGAAAACGCGCGTGGCAAAAATAGTTGCAGTTGCAAACCAAAAAGGCGGCGTCGGTAAGACGACCACCGCCGTAAACCTGTCGTCCTGCGTTGCGGCGCTGGGCAAAAAGGTGCTGATCGTGGATCTGGACCCGCAGGGCAACACCACCACCGGCTACGGCATCCCGAAGCGGAGCGTGGAGCTGGGTACTTATGAAATGCTGATCGGCGAGGCGAGCGCCCGCGAGGCGGTCCGGCACACTGAGTTCCGCACCGACGTCATCGGCTCCAACACCCGGCTGGCCGGTGCGAGCCTTGAGATGATCGACCTGCCCGGCCGCGAGAGCCGGCTGCGCAAGGCGCTGGCCGAGGTGCAGAAGGACTACGACTTCATCTTTGTGGATTGCCCTCCCAGCCTCGACCTGCTCACGCTGAACGGCCTGTGCGCCTGTGACAGCGTGCTCATCCCCATCCAGTGCGAGTATTATGCGCTGGAGGGTCTGTCGGAACTGATCAGCACCCTGAAGACCATCCGCAAGAAGTATAACCCCTACCTCGACATCGAGGGCGTGGTCTTCACGATGTTCTCCGGGCGGCTGAACCTGACGATGCAGGTCGTGGATCAGGTCAAGAAATATTTCGGCGCGAAGGTCTATAAAACCACGATCCCGCGCACGATCCGCATTTCGGAAGCGCCCAGCTACGGCCAGCCCATCAATTTTTATGAGCCAAAGGGCAAGGGCAGCGAGGCCTATATGGACCTCGCCATTGAGTTCGTGAAGAACAACCGCCCCCACGAGCCCGCCAAGCGGCGCACCAAGGCGGCCAGCGCACCCGCTGAGAAGAAAAACGCGCTGGAAGAAGTTTGAGCAGAAGGGTAGAGGGAGAACATGGCAAAGAAACGAGGAGGCCTTGGCCGGGGATTGGAAAGTCTGTTTGAGGACGTTTCCCCCAGCTTTGAGTCCGAGAACAAAGTCGAAACTCTGCCCCTGCGGGAGATCGAGCCGGACCCCGGCCAGCCCCGCAAGACCTTCGACGATGAGGCGCTGGGCGAGCTGGCCGCCAGCATCGCGGAGCACGGGCTGATCCAGCCCATCGCGGTGCGGCCCAAGGCTGCGGGCGGCTATCTCATCGTGGCGGGTGAGCGCCGCTGGCGTGCATGCCGGATGGCGGGCCTGACCGAGGCCCCCGTCGTCGTCAAGGATGTGACCGACGAACAGGCGATGGAGCTGGCACTGGTGGAAAACCTTCAGCGCGAGGATCTGAACCCGGTGGAAGAGGCAGTGGGCATCCATGAGCTGATGGCCCGGTGCGACCTGACGCAGGAACAGGCGGCGCGGAAACTGGGCAAGAGCCGCAGCGCGCTGGCCAACAGTCTACGGCTGCTGAACCTGCCGGAAAACGTGCTGGAGCTGCTCAAGGGCGGCTTCATCACGACCGGCCACGCCAAGGTGATCCTGAGTCTGCCCACAGCGGAATTGCAGGAACAGGCGGCCCAGATGATCGCCGACAACGACCTGAATGTGCGTCAGGCCGAGGCCCTGTGCAAGAAGTTGGCGAAGCCCCCCAAGGCTCCGGCAGAGCCTGCCCCCATCGACACCCTTCCCGTGGAAGTGGAGGAGAGCCTGAAGGAAGTGCTGGGCAGCGAAGTCAATGTCGCCTACCACGGCGGCAAAGGCAAGCTCACCGTGCATTTCTACTCGGACGAGCAGCTGAAGGCCTTTGCGAACCTGCTGGGCAAGTACCAACAATAACGCGATCCAAGGCGGGCTTCCGCCTTTGAACGGCACGGGGCCGCACCCCGCGCGAATGAAATAGAGTAAGGAGAGTAAATCATGCTTGATATCAAATTTGTCCGTGACAACCCGGACGCGGTCAAGGAAAACATCAAGAAGAAGTTCCAAGACGCAAAGCTCCCGCTCGTGGACGAGGTCATCGAAAAGGATGCCAAGTACCGTGAGTGCCTGAAGGAAGTCGAGTCCCTCAAGGCTGCCCGCAATAAGCTGAGCAAGGCCAACGGCCCCCTGTTCGGCCAGTTGAAGAAGTGCACCGACGAGGCCCAGAAGGCGGAGCTGCAGAAGCAGATCGACGCCAACAACGCCGCCGTCAAGGCCAACGCCGACAAGATGCGCCAGATGCACGACAAGCTGGTAGCCGACATCGAGGAATTGAACGCGCGGAAGGCTACCATCAAGGCGAAGGCCGCCGTGGCGAAAACTCAGTCCAAGGTGAACGAGATGACCTCGGCTGGCGATCGTGCCGAGGGTGCTCGCAGCGCGTTCGACCGCATGGAGGCCAAGGCTGACGAGATGCTCGACCGCGCCAACGCCGTGGCCGAGCTGTCCGAGAAGCCGGCCGATCCCACCGAGGATCTGGCCAAGAAATACGCCGCCGCCGGCGCTGAAGCCGCCGTCGACGACGATCTGGCCCGCCTGAAGAAGGAGATGGGCCTGGAGTAGGCCGTTTCCTGCAAGGTGGAGGCGCGCGGCCTCTGCGGCGGGCGCCCGTGATGCCTGAGTAAAAGAATGGTTTCTCCTTGTGATATCATTGCGTTAACGCAATGATTAGTTTGAAGGAGGATGCCATGTTGTCGGTTGGGGAAAGTGCTCGACAGCTAGGGGTGAGTCCGTCCCGGGTGCGAGCGCTTATCAAGGAGGGACGTCTTCCTGCAGCGAAGAACGGCCGCGAGTGGATGATTCGGGAAGAGGACGTGCTGCAAAGGCTGATGGCCTCCCCTCGCGCGGGGAGGCCGCGCGTGGGTGTGGCCGACGCACTTGGGGAGCACTCGCAGGGATCGGCGGCCGCGGCTCGCGCAGAAGCCGTTGCTTGCGCGCACGATCTGTACGACGCATGTCGGCACGCGTTTGGGCGCCTCCCCCCAACTG
>ERZ826146.1413-NODE-1413-length-22240-cov-32.481587_pt1 | contig 22240 bp, 14 predicted proteins | sample MGYA00519857_ERZ826146 | MGnify/ENA primary metagenome ERZ826146 (study PRJEB31778, sample SAMEA3449222) | human gut metagenome | biome: human gut; feature: human-associated habitat; material: faeces | place: United Kingdom | collected 2010/2012 ...
TGCAATCAAATGTTAAATAAACATAACGACAAGGGTATTGTCGTATATATTCACCAAGTGTAAAAGGCTAATTTATTCTTCACTCTTCATTAGCTTACCGCTGACTTTCAGTTCTTCACTCTTCACTTTCACAGTTATCTTCACAGGCTGCACGCAGCCGCGGTACAGGCTGTCGGCATCGGCTACGGCGGCGAGCCATATCGTCATCGACCGCCGGGGATTGTCCCATCCGGCCTCATACTCCACGAAGCGGAATGTCCGTCCGCCCGTTTTGCGCACCGGGCCGCTGACCACTTCCATGTAAGGCTGCGCCGTTCCGTGGTCGTCGGTAAGGGCGGTATGCGTGGAGTCGGTGTACACGGCCTCGACGGTGAACTCGCTGCCGACGCTGTCAACGACTATTTCCGCTGCCATGCCGCCCTGCAAGCGCTCGTCATACGGCACAAGCTTGCCGCCGAGCCTCACGCCCACATACTGCATGCGCTTGCCCCGGCTCTCGCTGTGGCGTGCCTCGGTGAGCCGCGCCATCTCCTCGTCGAAGTACCAGAAAGCGTCGTGCGGGTCGCCCTTGTACTCGCCGTAAGGCGCAGCCGGCCATACCGACGGTGCCACATACGTGGGCTGTCCGCGGCCGTCGCCATCGTTCTGGGGCAGGTCAAGGCTGTAACGCGATGCCAGCCAGCCGCTCTTCGGGTCAACCTTGCGCAGGCTTCCGTCGCCGCAGAGCCGCCGCTCGATGGCCTTGCGTATGAACAGGGCTATGTATTCGGCCGTGCGCGGCGAGCAGTCGAAGTGGCCGCGGCCCGTGTCACAGAGGAACGACACGCAGCTTTCGGGGTACATCATGCGGAAAGCCAGAGCCGGACGGACGCGCGCCTCCCACCATTCATACTCGCCCTCGACCATCAGTCCGGGTATGCCGTCGATGTTGCGCGTGCGCCCCCACTCCACGTTTGCACCGCCGTAGCCGCACAGGTTGGTGCGCGGCGCGTCGCCGTGGAACGAAATGATGCAGAGCGTCCGCTGCGGATTCCATGCCGCGAAGTTCCATGGGAACGTGGCTTGGGCCGAATGTCCGAAGGGGACGACGGCCACACGGGTCAGTTCCCCGTGGCCGCTCACGGCGGCGAGGTCGGCCATCATGCGCTCGAACGTCTGCTGGCAGCCGCTCCCGGGAGCCCAGTTCTGCGTGAACACGGGGGCTACCCACACCAGGCCTACACCCATTTCAGCAAGCCTTTGGCGGAACGAGGCCATGCGGAAGAGCGCCTCCTCCGTCATGTTCTGCTGCGCCAGCATGACGGCCCTGACCTCCTTGCAGTCATCGGGCAGCCACATGTAAGCCTCGGGGGCGCGGCCAGTCTCAGCGGAAACGCAGCCCTTCAGCCCTACGTGCCAGCCGTAAACGGCATCCGTCACGGCGCAAAAAGCGCCTTGGGTGAAGGCCAGCAACATCAGTAACAGTAAGCAAACATTTTTCTTCATATCGTTGTTTTTATGTGAACCTAAATTCAGCCGTGCGGCAAAAGGTCGTATTTCACGTTGCAAAAGACCATCTTTTGCAATGTAAAAGGCCATCAATTACAACGCGAAAGGCCACCTTTTGCAAGGCTGTTTGCAACACGTTGATACACAAATAGTTACGAAGTGTAATAAAAGACAAGGGGACTTGCACCCCGACAGGCCGCCATTTGCCGCACGGCCGGACGGAATGCAAGTCCCCAAATTCATCTTCGGCTGACGCGGACGCCGCCGAAACGCCGGTCAGGTTACTTGTTCCTTACCAGCACTTTCTTGCCGTTGATGATGTAAATGCCCGGGCGGTCGGCCTTTGCCACGCGCACGCCGGAGAGCGTGTAGATGCCTTCCTTGCCCTTGTTGACGGTCTCGCCGGTAGCAACCTCGTCGATGCCGGTAGCGGTTGTGTACTCGACGATGAGCTGGGGCTTCAATTCGTCAGCCTTGAAAGTAACGCTTTCGTCTTTCCCTACATTTTCAACATCCTGAACATCGCTCGAATAAACCTTGATTGAAGTTGGCGTATCGTCATTGTGATTGCAAAGCAACAAGTTCACATCGTTGCCTTCGCCCGTTTCTTGCACATAAGAAGTAATGTCAAATTCATTCTTCCAGTCGTCAACGTTTTTCATGTCATGCTCATCAGTAACAGCCTTGTTGCTCGCTCCGTTAAGCCTTTGCGAGACTAAGGCAGTAGCCTCACGGGCCTTTTTAATGTATTCCGACTGCGAATTATAGGTGTCTTCGTCACTGATTGAATTGCCGAAAGCATAAATATCCATAGAACCTTTTGCACGCTCTGTGTAAAGTACAAGCGTAGCCTTGATTATGTCATAGCCATCCTTTTCAGGAATATTGAACGACATCAGGCCGACAAGGTCTGCACAAACTTCGTCGCCTTCCTTGTCCGTGTACATTTCAATGGCTTGCTGGTTGGGGTTGGCCTTGTCAGCATTGTCGATGACATGCTGGTTGTTTTCATCATAAACCCACTTGTCTCCGTCCTTTTTCCAATTCCACCTAAGCGAAACATCGTTCTTCACATAATAAGTTTCAGTATTCGTTGTTGGCTGTTCTGTCCCTTGTGCGAAAGCACTTGCGCAGCCGAATATGGCGAGCGCGGCGATAAGTAAATTCTTTTTCATGATTGAATGATTTTTAAGTTGTTAATAATGTTGGTATCGAGAGAGCCTTGGCGGCGGCGTACGGCCATGCCGCCGCCAAGGCTTCAGTCGCTTGTTTACTCTACGCGGTAGAGCATCAGCGTACCCCAGCCGAGCTGGTCGAACGCTCCGGAGTTGTAACCATAACGGTTCTGCGGTTCTCCTACACCACACTCGGGGCGCATCTTGTCGGCGAACTGCTTAACGTAGGTGAAGCCTGACGACAAGCCTTTGATGCCCTTGTAGTGGGTGTAGTATATTTCCCAGCCCGGACGCACGCCTCCGCGGCCCTCGTCGTTGGCCAATGTGGTGTGCGTTGCGCCGTGGTTCTTGTCGCGGCAGGCGCAGTCGATGCAGTATTCGTATGTGTTGAACGGCATGTCTGTCGCCGCGATTACCCACTGCCCGTCCTTGTTGGCGTTGTCGGAGCCGTTGCGCAGGTTGCTCAAAGCCACGTACTCGCCCATTTTCAGCAGTGCGTTGTCGTTGGCGGAGAAGAAGTCAAGCTGGCTGACAGACGGATTCTTGGTGTACAGGGTGTAGGCCATCTGTGCGAGGTTGGCAGCCACCATGGCCGACATTTCGGCGTGTCCCTGGTCGCGTCCGCTCTCCTGGTTCTGGCAGATTTGCTCCCCGGTGCCGAGCGGGTCGTCAAAAGTGCCCTGTATAAGGTTGTTGATGCAGCCGTTGCCCGCTCCCGTATAGAAGTAGTTTACGACGTAGTTCACCATCTCGTCGTTTTCCGTCAGGATGCCGATAGCCAAGTAAGAGCACATGTTAACCAAGTCCCAGTTGCTCCAGTAGTGCAGTGGACAGTTGTTTGAACCGCCGTGGGTCTCAAGGAAGTCGATGTTCTTGGATGCGAACACGTCAACCATCCACTGCTTGAACGTGTTTATATCGGCATCGCTCCAGCCGTCATAATCGAGCAAAATCTCGGCTGCGCAGGCGAAGGTATAGCCTTGAGCACCGGCTGCGAGAGCCTGGTTGGAGTCGTTGGAGGTGATGCCCTTACAGGTGACAGCCCACGCATTAAGCGTCCTTACGGCTGCGGCGGCGTACTGGTCGTTGCCTGTCAGTTTCCACAGGAGTGCCTGCTGGTAGGCCGATGCGGCATCACGCATGGCATAAGCGTAGTTCTCCACACCCGGAGGAGTGCCTGTAGCGTCGCCACGGACAATCCATTCTTGCGGCCGAGCTTGGTACGAAAGCTGGGCAAACTGGCTGTTCGTAAGCTCTGTAAAGGCATCTTGTACTGCCTGCGGAGCCGTGCCTTCGTCGAGAGATGCTTTCACTCTGTCAAAGTCTGCCTGTGAATACATGGCACAGGGGTGGTCGTATGTGTACTGCGCCTCTATGGGGTCGTCGGTCGGTTCGTCACTTGGCATTGTGAGGTCAACCGTTCCGTACTCGTTCTCCCGGCAGGAGGTTTGCAGCGTTACAAGCGCTGCAAATCCTGCGATGAGCATTATTTTGTTGAGTTTCATAATTGAATTATAATTAATTTTATTTGATTATGTCATACGTCAGACCTTCGCTTTCGATGTAGTCAGAAACCTCCTGAAGCGTCTTGAACGTCTGAACCCAGTAAACATTGTACTCGCAATCGTGGCTGATAGGCTCGATGTCGGCGTACTTGAACTGGAATGTGCGGAACAATACTTCTGCATCGGTCGGCATCAATCCACCGTTCTGCCATCCTTGCGTAGCCAAGTCATAGATGAACACGTGGCTGCCGTCGCTGCACTTGTAGTCGTGCAACCACTGATTGTTTGACCTGGGCAAGCCTCCACTGAAACCATCTCCTGAACCATCAAGGGTTATGTTGCGCTTGGTTACACCTTCATCGGCGTACTTGTCAAGCACGTCTTCCATGCGCACGGCGATTATCGGATAGTTGCCTGCATGCAGATAGATGCTCTGCCTGTTCTTTAAGTCGCCGCGACACTTCGTTCCTGACAATGGTGCTATTGCCGTAAGACAGCCATCCTGCCATCTGTAGTTATCGCTTGTGAAGGTCAGGTTGTTCTCGTTATGATATGTCTCGCGGACTAAGCCGGACGGGATGTGGAGCGTAACGGAGCTGCTCTGTCCTGTCTCGGGGCATGTTGCGGTGATTGTAACGTCGCCGCGGCCTGTGAAGGTCACCACTCCGTTCTCTACGGTTGCCACCAACGGGTTGGACGTTGTCCACTGGATGAGCGAGGTTGTACACTGCTCGGGCACGGTGGTGTAGGTCAGGTTGACGCCTCCTTCGTTGAAAGCCCACGTGGTGTTGTCGAACGACGGGTCGATTGTTACCTCTTCGGGCTGCACTATCTGGCGGATGGTGATTTGCTTTGTAGCCGTTACACCTGAGCCGTCGAGCGCCGTAGCGGTGATTGTTACGGGCACTTCGCTCTCTTCGGTCATCTGCGCCGTGAGCACGCCGTTTGCGTCAACGGTGGCCACACTCTCATCGCTGGATGTCCATTCCACGGTCTTATATGTGGCGTTTTCGGGCGAGATGGCGACGGAGAGCTGCATCTGGTCGCCTCCGTAAAGCTCGTCGGCCTCGGAGTTGATTGTGATTGACTGCGCCTTGACAAGCTCGTTTGACACCACTACCTTCAGAGACGCGCTGATGCCGCTGGCCGAAAGGAAGCCGAGGGGCGTGACGCTGACTACCGAGAAGCCAGTGCCGTCGCCGCTGATGGCGGAGACTGTGCCCTCCTGGTCAACCGTTGCTACGGCCTCGTTGGACGAAGTCCACTCCACGTCGTTGAACGTCGCCGTGTCGGGTTCGAGCGTATAAGGCAGCTGCACGGCCTCGCCCTTGATGAGGGGGAGGCACTGCGAGCCTGTGTTGTCGGTATAAATGAGCCTTTGCAGCTCTTCAGGCAGGTTGAACTCCACCGACGACGGCGTAACAGCCGCTATGGTGCTTGAGTTCAGGTCGTCGTCATCGCATGCCGCGAGCGTCATCGCCGCCACGGTAGCCAGCGAGCCGACGAGTGTCGTGGCGGCCTTCCTCATGGCGCGGAAGCGCGGCCTTGACGTGCGGTTATGCTGTGATATTGTTTTCATAATCATTATTGTTGTTTTCGGTTATACGTGTAACGGCTCGGGCGGCTGTTTCCACTTGCTTTGCAAGAGGTGGCCTTTCGGCTTGCGAAAGACGGCCTTTTGCCGTGTAAAAGGTGGCCTTTTGGAGGGTAAAATGCCGTCTTTTGCAAATTGTCTGGTAATCAAGCCGTTACATGTTATTTATTCTTCACTCTTAACTCTTCGTTCTTCACTCTTAATCCCACTCCGGGTTCTGCCCTATGTTGGGGTTGAGCTGCGTCTGGTCGCTGGGCAGGGGGTAGAGATAATTCTTCTCGCCCCACTGGCGGTTGCCGTAGACTATGATGCTGCCGTCGGCGTTGAGCTGGTTGCTCTGGTTGGTCCAGGTGCTCTCCCACTGCGTGCCGGTGTACTGTATGCCGAGCATGTCTTGCGGCATCTCGGTGCCTGCGGTGTACCAGCGCTTGAGGTCGTCAATGCGGAAGCCCTCGAAGGCCAGCTCCACGGTGCGCTCGGCGCGTATTTCCTCGCGCATGCTGAGGCCGTTGTTATTGACGAGGGCGTTGCTTAGCTTCGTCATGTTGGGGTTGATGCGCTGGCGCACGAGGTTGAGGCTGATGTCGAGGTCGGCGTCGGATATAGCGTTGTTAAGCTCGTATGCCGCCTCGGCGTAGTTGAGCAATACCTCTGCGTAGCGTATTATTGGGTAGTCCATGGCCTCGTTGCCGGGGTTGACGCTGCGCTCCACGGCCCACTTGTGGCCCATGTATCCGCTGCCGCTGGCGCATGTCTGCGTCTTGGCGCGGTCGAGGTCGTCGTCGTTCCATGAGAGGCGGCAGTTGTTTGCGTCGCTGCCGTTCCATGTCTTCGTGCCCGGCTTTACGAGCGTGGTGAGCATGCGGTTGTCGCGGTTCTCATACTCGGAGGTGGTAGTCGAGCGGCCCTTGAACTGCTTGCTCTTCGAGATTGGCAGGCCGTCCTGGCAGCGGTACATGTCGGCGAGCTTGCGCAGTGGCGATATGCCGCTTACGAGCATGGCGTGCGAGATGTTGTAGCCGCAGCCGTCCTCGATGCGGTGGCGGCGCGAGAAGATGTACTCGGTGTTGTCGGCCGTGGTCAGCCCGGCGGGGTTGCACTGCACGTCTTCAAGTATGAACATGTAGCGGTAGCTCTCGGTGCCGAGCTGGCTGTTGTAGAACAGGGTGTAGTTTCCGCGCGTGATTACCTCGTTGGCGGCGTTCTTAGCCGTGGTGAGCAGCGACGTTACGCGCTCCGAGTTGGCGGTGGCGTTGGCGCCGCCGGTGTGGAACTTCTGCCACGTTCCCTCGTAAAGGGCCACGCGAGAGAGGTAAGCCCAAGCCGCGTCCTTGCACAGGCGTCCGGCCTCGGTGGGGCTGTCGGGCAGCTCGGCGGCGGCCTCGGTGAGATCCTTTATGCACTGGTCGATTACCTTGCCGCGGTCGTCGCGCTCGGCGTTCATGGCCGGGCTGTCCATGTCGGCAGGCTCGGTCAGCAGGATGCAGTCGCCGTAGAGCTGCACAAGCTCGAAGTAGCAGTAGGCACGGAAGAACTTGGCCTCGGCCACTGGCACCGCAATCTCGTCCTGCCGGCCAAAGCCCTTGGCGTTCTTGAGCAGCAGGTTGGTGTAGTAAATCTGCTTGTACAGGTCGCGGTAGTTATTGTCTTCAGACGGTATTGAGTTTGTTCCGGCGCTGTACACGTTGACGTTCGGCCCGGCCATGAGGTCGCTGCGGAAGTCGCTGTGAGGCCCGTCGTTCACGCGGGCGCGGTAGTTTCCGGCCTGGAAGTCGCTCGTCCATCCGTAGAACTGGTTGGCGAAGAGCTGGAAGTTGTTTGCTTCGCTCCATACGCTGTCGTCGTTCATCTGCGCCTCGGGCGCGAAGTCGAGGCACGATGTGCACAGCAGTGCAAGCCCCATGCAGGCGGCCTTGGCCGAACGACCTATGATGTTTTTGTATGTTGTCTTCATAATTATTATTGTCGCTTATGTTGTTTAGAATGTCAGGTTAAGTCCGAATGTGAAGTTACGTGTGAACGGATAACGCTGCACTCCGCTGGCATCGCGCTTCGCCTCGGGGTCCCATCCGTCTGAAATCTTGGTGCTCTCCCACAAGTCTTCACCCGTGAAATAGATGCGAGCGGACTCGATGAAACCTATCTTCTGAAGCAGGGATTTCGGGAAGTTGTAGCCTACGGTGATGTTCTTCAGTCGGATGTAGCGCGCGTCCTGTGCGGTAAGCGAGCTTGCCTGGTAGTTGTAATTGTTGATGTTGCTGTCCGTAGTGTAGGGCGCGTAGTAAGCGTCGCGGTTGTTTACGCTCCACGTATTGCCGAAGCATGACGTAGTGAAGTTCTGGTACATGTTGCGGAACGGCACCGTCCAGTTGTTTATTCCACGGTAAACGAAGCGGTTGCCAGAGCCTTGGAACACAACGTTCACGTCAATTCCCTTCCACTCTGCGCCGAAGTTGAACGAGTAAGAGATTTCCGGAGTGTCGCTTCCGAGGTAGATGTAGTCCTTGTAGTCGAGGCGTCCGTCGCCGTTCTCGTCGCAGAACATGTTGTCACCTACGCGCAGGTTGTTGGGCATTCCGATGCCGTTGTTCGGATAATACTTGGCCACGTAAGCGGCAAGTTGCTCCTCGTTCTGTATCTTTCCGCCGTAGCGCAGGCCGAAGATGGAGTTGAGCGGATAGCCCTGCTGCGTGCTGGTGTAGCCCGAACTCATCACGCTTGTGCCGCCGTAGTCGGTCAACTCGTTGCGTGCGAAGGTGATGTCGCCGCCTACATGGGCCTCAACCTGCCCCACCTTGAAGTTGTAATTGAGGCTGGCCTCAAATCCCCAGTCCTTGAACTTGCCGCTGTTTGCCGTCGGAGCAGAGTCGCCGAGCACCGCGGGATATGTTATTGCGACAAGCATGTTGTCGTTCTTCTTCAAGAAAGCCTCAACTGTACCGGTCAAATGGTTGTCGAAGAAGCCGAAGTCCAACGCGATGTTGTAGTTCTTTATGCGCTCCCACTGGCGTGTAGTGGAGGCGAACTTGCCGTTGGTAGCAATGTAAGTGAGCAGTCCGCTGCCTACGTATGCGCCGCTGTTGGTATTCAAATTATAGAACTGATAGCCGTCGTAGTTGTCAATTCCGCTTTGAGAACCCATCTCGGCGTATGATGCGCGGAGCTTCAAATTGCTAAGCCACTTCACGTCACGCAGCCAGCTTTCTTGGTTGATGCGCCATCCGGCAGATACACCCCAGAAGAAATCCCAGCGGTTTTCAGGCAAGAACTTCGAGCTTCCGTCGTAACGTCCGTTGAATTCCAATAGGTATTTGCCGTCAAAGTCGTAGTTGAAGCGGCCGAAGTATGACAGTATGGCGTTGCGGTAGTTAGTGGAACCGTCGGTGCTTGCCAGCGTGAGCGTGCCGTTACCGTTGATTACGTCGATGCCGTCGAGGATGTCAGAGTACTCCGCTCCGAAGCCCTCCATGTCCTTCAGCTCGTACTGGACACCGAGCATGAGGCTCGTGTTGTGCTTGTCCCAGAAGGTCTTGTGCGCGTTGACATAGCCCGAGAAGCTGTAGAAGTCAGTACGTGTAGAGGTCTGACGGAAGTAAGACTCGTCCTGAGTAGGGTCGCTCATGATTTCAGTCGTGCCCGTATAATTATAATATGTGATGGCGTTCTGCACGGTGCGGCGGCGTGCGTCAGAGCTGTTGTAACCGATGTTGACGCTCGCGTCGAGCCAGTCTGTGATGTTGGCGCGCAGCGTTTCGCTGATGTTTATCGAGGTTACGCTTAGCTTGTTGTCGCCGCCATACTGTATTTTGGCCAACGGCGACCCCCATGTACCCCATCCGTAGGGCTTCCCGTCGAGCGTCTGGAGCGGCAGACCGGGCTGCGGAAGGTTCACTGTGAGCGCCGCGCCGATTTGCGTCGGGGCAACCTGCTCCTGACGGCTGTAGGCTATGCTGCTCTCAAGCGTGAAGATTTTGTTGAACTTATAAGTGTTGTTGAAACGCAGGTTGAAGCGGCGGTTGTTGTTCTTGCCGTACTGCAAGGGGCTTCCGTCATAGAGGAAACTGCCCGACACACGGTATGACATCTTGTCGTTGCCGCCCGAGAGCGAGAGGCTTTGGTTGGTGCTCCAGCTGCTTCCGAAGAGCGTTCCGAGCCAGTCGGTCGTGTCGTCGAACACGAAATCGGCCACATCGGTGAACGCCGAGCTGCCAAACGGGTTGGGCTGGGTGGCCAGGTCGATGTAATGTCCCTTGTATTGCTGCGCCAACGTGGTGTAAGCCCACCAGTTCTGCCATCCGCCCATGGTATAGTTGTCGTTGACGATGGCCTGGCGTATGCCCGTGGCCCACTGGTCGATGTTCATCAGTTCGGGCATAAGTCCGACGGTCTTGAGCGTCGCGCTGCCGCTGTATTCCACGCGGAGCTTGCCCGACTGGCCTTTCTTCGTCGTGATGAGCACTACTCCTCCTGCCGCACGGCTACCGTAGATGGCGGCCGAACCGTCCTTGAGGAAGTTGATGCTCTCGATGTCGTCGGGGTTGAGCAGGCGCATGTCGTTGACGCTGTTGTAGGCAACGCCGTCGATGACGATGAGCGGCTCGGTTGAGTTCATTGACGATGCGCCGCGCAGGCTCATGCTCCAGCTCTCGTCACCGGGGGCGCTTGACGAACGTGTAATCATCACACCGGGCACCTGTCCCTGCAAAGCCTGCAACGGAGAGGACAGTCCGCCCTTGTTCTCGAACGCCTTTGAGTCGACAACCGTAACGGCGCCGGTAAGCGACTCCTTCTTCTGAACACCGAAACCGACAACCACAAGCTCGTCGAGCGCGGTGTCCTCGGCCTTCATCTGGATATTTACGGTAGGCCCGTTCACGGTGACCGTCTGCTCGGCATAGCCGATGTACGACACCTTGAGCTGGTCGCCGTTGGAGGCGTTGATGGTGAAGTTTCCGTCAAGGTCGGTCACCGCGCCTCCCGTTTTACCTACTATCTGTACTGTTACTCCAATCAAAGGCTCACCCGTCTCGTCGACAACGTGCCCCTTGACCGTCTGCTGTTGGGTTACCACAGGGCTTTCGCCGTGCGCGGCGTACAGCGGCGCACACGGGGCAATAAGCCCTGTAAGCAGACAGATTTTGATAAGATTACGTTTCATAGATGCTACTATTAAAACTTGATTAAATTGATTTAGGCTTGTAATTCCGGTTTTCAAACGATGCCTTGCATCTGCCGCTTCATCTCCTTTGTCGACAGGTAGATGTGCGTCTCCACTGTGCGGCGGCTAATGTCGAGGCGTGCCGCAATCTCCTTGGCCGACAGTTCCTCGTGGCGGTACATCTCATATACACGTGCGCGCTTGGGCGCCATGCGGGCCAGTACGGCGCGCTCGCGTGCCAGCACCTCGTCAACCTCGAGCCGCCTCGCCACGGAGTGCGTGTCATATCGCGACACGGTGCAGGCCAGCTGCTTCATTCCCTGCCGCACGAAAGCCTTGTGGCGCGCGTCGTCGATAATCATGCGCCGCGCCATGACGAAGAGCAGAGCCTCCGCCGTGACCTCGGTCACGACACCAATCGAGAGCATCTTCACGAAGATGTCTTGCGCCATGTCTTCCGCGTCCATGGTGTCGTGGGTGTAGCCCGCCAAGTATGCCAGCAGCTTGCCATAACACCTTGTATATATATTGGCTAAGACATCGTGGTTGTTACATTTTGGCTGTTGTTCCATTTACGGTAAAGTTTTCATGGTGAATTGTCTTCGCAGGCAAAGGTATTGCGAAAATTGATATATGTCAAATGATTTTTAAGTGTATTCAACCACCTGTTTTAGACATCTGATTAAAACACGATAATCAGCTGACAGACAACAACATACATTATGTTTGGCTAATTTAGACAGAATTGAAAGGCATGATTTTTTAAGCAGTTTGCAGCCGTTATGAAGCTTCCGAAGCTTCTCCGCCGCAAAGACCGGCAACCGGCGGCTGAATGAAAAGTTTTCAATGCAAATCCAAAAGGCCACCTTTTACGTTGCAAAAGGTGGCCTTTTACAGCATAAAAGACGGCCTTTTGCAACGCGAAAGGCCGTCTTTTGCAAAACCGCCTGCCACAGGCGGTTTTGCGGTATGGCATAAAGCACACGCAGACCAGGCACAAGGCACTACGCCAAAAGGCACGAAACCGCCAGAGAACGGCGGCCCCGCTATACGCCGATGCCCTTCTTTTTAAGGTACTCGGTAGGCGTCATGCCCTCGAACTTGCGGAACGACGTGAAGAAGGTTGATTTCTTGAAGCCGCACTTCTCGCTCAATGCGGTGAGCGTATAGCGTTCATACTCGCCTGCGGCGATGAGCCGCTTGAACTCCTCTATGCGGTAACGGTTTATGAAGTCGTAATAGTTTTCCTTCATATACAGGTTGAACACCTGCGACAGTTTGCTGGACGAAAGGTGCAGGCGGTCGGCCACCTCGCTCATCTTGAGGTCGGGGTTGGTGAACATCTTGTTCTTTTCAATCAGCCCTTTCATGCGGCGCACTATGCGTTCGCACTCCTCGTCGTCGAGCTTTACACGTTCATATTTGTGCGCATCGCCCCTTGCCGATTGCCCTGAAACACCGAAAATCACCCCCCCCGATGAGATTTCGGCCGCTCCTTCGTTTGTTTCCACTGCACCGCCGGCAGCCCGTTGTGCGGCAATTGAGCGCAACATGCGCCGCCGTCCGTACCACCATACGCCACAGCCGGCCACCACGATGAGCAGCATCAGTTCAGCAACGGCTGCCCACGATGGCACCACCTTTATATTATACGTCTTCATCGTGGCGCCCACTCCTGCCAACCTCAACTGCAAGGTGTGGCGGCCAAGCGACAGTCCGCTTACCGATATGCCCTCGCCCGACTTCACCACGCGCCACTCTCCCTCGTCGTCAATGCGGTATTCGTACATCCTTCCGTATTGGCGCGAGTAGTCGTTGAGGCACGGTTTCACGGAAAGCGTGGCCGAAACGAAGTTCCACGGCAGCATAACCGGCGTGCCGTCGTTCAGGTTTTTCTCGTATCCGTTTGACACGGCGACGCCGTTTACCGCCACGTCGAACAGCGACACGGTGTAGTTGGAACGCTTTTGCCAGCTGCGAAAGTCCTTCATGCTGACATACATCAGTCCGTTTGAAGTGCCTACGTAAATTGTGTCTTTCCCGTCGAACACCACCTTTCCGAACACTAACTGGCACTTAAAGCCCTCCCCGTAGCCGAAGTGGAACAGGTTGCCAGCCTCGTAGTCATAGCAGAACAGCCCCTCGTCGGTCACTATCCAGTAATTTCCCTTAAGGTCGTCAAGGAAAGATATCTTGCCCGTCGACGCGAGATAGGCCGGCAGGTCAAGCTCTCCGAAGCTGTGCAGAGCCCAGTCTGAATAATAAACGGTGGTTGCAGTGTTGAAGAAAAACAGTCCGCCGTGCCCCTGCCTGATTTCCCGTATGTTCTCCTTGTTGAAGAAATCAGCCGGGAAATTGGCCTTCTCGAACAGCCCGGAGGCCGAAGTGTAAAGGCAAAGGCCGCCCGGACCGCCCATCCATCCCGACCCGTTGTCAAGGAAGCAGGCGCTTGAGATGGTATTACTCACAATGCGCGAGTTGTCCTCCGTGTACCGGGTGATGCGCCCTTGGGCGTCGATTACGAACGCACCCTCGCTCGTTCCTATCCACAAACGGTTTTCCTTGTCGTTCACTTGCAGCACACCTATGGTGGTGTAGGCCAGCAGCGGCTCGCCTGGAATAGGCTCCGCGGTCAGCGTGGAGGCGTTGATGCGGTGCAGCCCGGCGTCATACGAGCCTGCGTAATAATAGCCGTTGAAGTAGGCAAGGGTCGATATTATGTGCGCGCCGCCCATCTCCTCGGGCGTGAAATGGCTGACTTTGCCGTTGCCCTCGTCGACGACGTACAGGCCGTCGGTTGTTCCTATCACCTTGTGACGCCCCCTTACGAGCACGCTGCGCACGTCAAGCCCCTCGGTGGTGAAGCCGTCAGTGGCGTAGGTCTTGAACAGGTTGCCGCTGTGATAGGTGTAGGCCATGCCGTAACGGTAAAAGCCGAACCAGTCAACGCCGTTCTTGTCGCGCATGAAACAGTACACGGCGTTGGTCGGCAGGCGGTGGTTCTTGTCGCCGCGCGTGCCGTAGCGGTCGATTACCCGCCCCGTCTTGCCGTCTATGAGGAATGCTCCCGTGCCGTCGCAGCTGGCCGTGATGCGTCCCTGCGGCGCGTTGTACAGCGACGTTACTATGTTGCCCACGCCCTCGACCTTCGTCATCTCGTTTGTCTTCGGGGTGAACACGTACAGCCCGTTGTTCTTTGTCCCTATGAAAAACCTGTCTCCGCTTACGGCCATGTGTGACAGTGCGGCGCGCTGCGGCAGCATGGGTTGCAGGTTGTAGCTCTTCACCTTGGCCGTCTTCACGTCGTACCGGTTGAGCGCATAGCGGCTTATGAACCATATTCCGCCGTCCGTTCCCTCCCTGATGTCGCGCACTCCGTTCTCTATTCCGAGCGGAGTTGAGCCTACGGTGATTGTCCTCACCTGCCCGTCGCGGCAGATGTGAAGGCCGTCGCGGTTGCCCACGAAGAGCTGTCCTTTGGCCGAGAGTACCGTCTCGGCACGCTTGATTGACGGGAACACGCGGCTGAAGCCGTTGTCTTCGGGCCTCATCCGGAATACGCCCTGCCCTGTGGCGGCGTATATTGCCTTGCTTCCGTGTATGGTAAGGTCGTATGTATAATTGTGGTTCTCGCCGTCGCCTGGTATGGGGAAAGCGGTGATTTTCATGCCGTTGTACAGGCAAACGCCGTCGTCGGTGGCAATCCACACACGCCCGGAGGCATCGGCCATGATTTTCGACACCGACTCGCCCAGCAGCCCTTTCTCCTTGTTGACATACTCCATCACCTCTCCGCTGTATATGTCGGCCCATACACGCGGACTTGGCAGGAGGATAAATAAAAGCGGCAGGACGGCGAACCGCAATGAAACATTTACTCTCTTCATACGTAGCAAATATACAAAAAAATCGTAAAAAGCGGCATTTCGTATTAAAAAAAAGAATAAAATGCAGATTTGGTAGTACTGAGTAGGGTAATAGATTTTACTTATTGGCTGAATAGGACAGATAAGACTGATAAGGCAAATACAGCCAATTGACAAAAGCACATCAAGCTCCCTCCCTTCGGGAGGGCTGGGGCGGGCCTGTTTTTTAATTAAAAATGAACAATGAACAATGAAAAATTATGATTTCCTTCAAGGCTGTCTGCCAACAAGGCAAATCATAATTATCAATTCCCCATTATCAATTCTCAATTCAAAACACGGCAAATTAGAAGGCAAAAGGCCATCTTTTACACGCTAAAAGGCCACCTTTTGCAATGCAAAAGGTGGCCTTTTATAACTCATTGAATATCAGTCTATTGGAACAAAGCGCAGCGCAGCCCCTCCCGAAGGTAGCAAACTAAGCTTCATCGGCTTGCCGCCCTTCACGGTCTTGACCGTTGAACGGACGTTGGTGCGCGTCTTCAGCGACGGGTCGTCGGTGTATATCTCAACCTTGTATTTCTTTCCTTTTTCAGTAAACGCCGACGTGTCAAGCACAATGTCGCGGCCTTCCGTGCCGTTCATCACGCCCACATACCAGTCGGTTCCGCTCCTGCGCGCCTGCACGATGTATTCTCCCGGTGCGCCGTCGAGCGCAATGCTCTCGTCCCACACTGTGGGGCAGTGTTTCCAGAAGTCGAGTTCCGCCTCGCCGCGGTAGGCGTCGGGCTTGTCATACCAGAACAAGAACTGCAACGGACTGTAGTAAACCACGGCCATGGCAAGCTGGTGTGCCTTGGTGTTTTTCACCCTCGTGTTGAAGTAACACAGCGTATAGTCGGCCGGCCCGGCCACATACCGCGTGAACGGCAGCACGGTGTTGCTCCATGCGTCGGGCATTTCCTCGTTGCCGCGCACACCCTCCTGTGTCATAAGGTTGGGGTAAGTGCGGCTCCACCCCGTCGGGCGGTACTCGTCGTGGATGTCAACCATCAGTCCGTAGGCGGCGCATTTCTCCACCGCACGGTGCAGCCAGTCGGTCCACTTCTGGCCGCCCACCTGCACGAAGCCGAACTTCAGTCCCTTAATTCCCCACTTTTTATACAGCGGCAGAATGCTGTCCATCTGGTTGTACAGCGCGCGCTGGTTCACATACACCCATATTCCGACACCCTTCGACGCCGCATAACTGCACAACTCGGGCATTGAGAAGTCGCGGTTGGCCGCCACTTCGAGCGCAGACGAACTTACTTTCATCTCCGGGCCGTACCATCCGGCGTCCAGCTCGACGTATTCGATGCCGAAATCGGCGGCGAAATCTATGCTCGCGCGTATGCTCCTGTCGTCAAGCTGACCCGAACGGAAAGCCTTGCCGGGCCTGATGAAGCTGGTATCGGAAATCCTGCAAGGCCCGTTCAGGTTGAGTATTAACTGCTTGTTGTTGATTAAGTCGACCGCCTTTTCGCCCACCATGACGACACGCCACGGCATATCATAGGGCGTTATGATGTCGGCGCTGTCGTACATCGCCATCTGCAACACGTTCTCACGCTGCAACTTGAGCTTTCCGCGCACAAAATCGTGAAGCCCGGCTTCGGCCAACACAACCTTCAGTCCGTTCTCAAGTTCCATGTAAAGCGGCCTTTCGCTCTCCTCACTCCATGCCTCCGGCTCAAGGTTCACCCACGAACAAGGCCCTTGCGCCCATGCGGAGTGCAGGGCTTTCGCGCCCGGTGCGAACGCGAACGACGTCAAGTCGTCGGTTATGTGCATGAAGAGTCCGTTGCTTGCTTCGGGGAAATGGTAGCGCAGGGCGATGCCTTCGTCGTAAGCTCTCACCACGATGTCGAACAGGTATTGCCGCCTCTTGTTGTATCCTCCGCTGTCTTCACCCTCGTCGCCGCCCTTTATGAAGTGGTAAGTACACTGGCGGTAGCGGTCGCGAATGCGGCTGTTCTCGCCGTAGACGGGCGTCCACGCCGTGTCAACCGACAAGGAGTCGATGCCAGTCAGCCGCAGATGCTCCGTCCAAAGGGCAGCGGTGTCGGTGGGAATGCCCATCGCCGACTCCACCAGATGGTTGTCAATGCTCACTCCGAGCTGGCCTCCAGTCACCACGGTCTTGCCCTTATATGTTATGTTGTAAAGCAGTTTGCCGCCCCGTTGCTCCATATTGAAGGCCAGATTGCCGCCCGGCGACGTCAACGTTCCGCCCAAACCGGCAGCCCATGCGCCAGCCATTACGGCAAGGGCGAACGCCAAAAGAACACATCTTTTCATCATATCGCTTGTTTACTTGTCACTTGTTACTCGTCAACTCGTCACTTGTTTCTTGTCAACTCGTCACTTGTCAACTTGTCACTCGTTACTTTTCTGCTTATAAACTCCGTTCTCGAAGGTGAAATTGTCGCTCACAATGGCGTACCGTCCGCTTACGGTCATGCCCTGATAGGTCATCTCCGCGCCGCCGACACATGAGAAGATATAGTCCTTGCGGCCGCTTTTCAGCGTAACGACGATGCCCACCGCCGTGCTGTCGACACTCTCCGGCTTGAAATATCCGACGCTTTCTATTTCGGACGGCTCGTCCTTCGATGACGGTTCGAGCACCGCGACGAAGGGCCGTGTCCATGCTTCGCCGTACTGTCTGGCGATGTACGTCAACACGGGTTGCCCGTCGATGTCATACGGTTGGTTGGGCATGCGCTCGTATTCGAGGTTCACGGGCGACAACGCCTGTATCACCTTGCGCTCCGGCTGGCCCTGCATCCACATCGTCATGCGTATGTCTTTGTTGACGGTGAACGTCGCCTTGACATCTCCGCCATAGTCGGCGCACATCTGGTCGTATATGTACGAGTAGGCGTAGAGATGCCCTCCGGCAAAGGCTATTTCGTTGGTCGGGCGCAGGTTGAGGGACGATCCGTCGGCACGGGTCAGCGTCATGTCCTGTCCGAGGTTGTGGTAGAAGTAGTCATGTGTCTTGTCTCCGCCCTCCATTTTGCGGCTCCTGAATATGTCGACGTAATATCCGCCGGTGTCGGATGTCTTCACTATGCCGTTGACGCGCACCTGCCGGCTGTACGACTCGGGCTCGATGAACGACACCTGCGAGAACGTAACGGGGCTGAACGCCGTGAGGTCGTTGGTCGATGGATAGCGTTCGTCCACCTTGAAGGCGTGGTTTGACATCATTACGGGATAGGCCGAGATGCCGTCTACGCAGACAGTGTTGTGCGCGGGGAACTGCGAATAATACTCCAAGTAGTCCAGTCCGCTGTACAGGTAGCGGCCTATGCCGCCGTCGGGTGCAAGCACATATCCCTTGCCATACAGCTCCATTGATATTCCGTTGGCGTGTTGGTGGTTGCCGAGGCTGCCGTTGAGCGACACCATAAGGTCGTGCTTGGGGTTCATGCCGGTGCGTTGTACAAGCCAGGAGACGTTCGGAGCGTAGAACGAGGGCGACACGTAGCGGCCTATTACGTCGTCCGCAGCACCGGGAGCCACGGCCTCTTTCAGAGCGGCGAACTGCGCCTCGAGGGCACGGTCGCCATGCCTGCGGGCATAGTTCAGCACGCTTTCCATGGCCGAAGTGCTAAGGTATGTGGGATGTGTGTCGCCAAATCCCGCGAACATGCGGTTGGGGAAGAGGTACTGCGGCAATGCCATTATGCCCTTCTGGAGCACCGGCAGCTGCTTGAAAAGGTCGATGCCGGCGCGGCGGTCAATCTCGTCGGCGAAGGCGGCAAACTCGTTCAGCACGGTAATGCTGTACCCGGGAGCCTCGTACCAGATGCCGGTCTGCGCGTCAAAGCCGAAGTCGGCCAGCTTCTTCATGCTCCACTGGCGCACGCTGTTGCGGTCGGTCACGCAGCTAAGGTAATACTCCCGTCCCTTCTTGTCGGCGTAGGCGGAGTCCGGTTGCAGCACGAGGGCTATTTCGCTGATGAAGCGCGCCTGGAACAAGTCCCAATTGTTGTGGGGCACTCCGTTGTCTATGATGTTGTCGGCCCACTTCTTGAAAGCCGCCTCATACACGTCGCGGCCCTCCTTTATGTAGTCTCCGAGCAGGGTGTAAGTCTCCGTAAGCTCGTATATTATGTCCTCGTGGATTACCTCGAACGTCTGCATGCCGACGATTGTCAGCCCGTGTCCGCGGTTCAGGTCTTGCGGAACGTTGCGGTAATAGATGCCCTTCATGTACACGTCGAACACGCCGAAGGCCGTCCTTGCATAGCGTTCGTCGCCCGTGGCCTTGTACAGCCGGGCGGCGTCGCGCGCAATAGTGACGATGCGGCGGTTTACGCTTGAGATGTTGCATCCCGTCTTCGAGGGGTGCGCCTTTTCCATCTTGCCGGTCAACTTGCTTATATATGTCACGCTGCCGACCTCGTCATCATCGTAAGGCACAAGGTCTTCGGTAGCCGGAGCATTGTATGCCGACTCCGTTCCGCGCGTGCCGGTGAACTTGACGGTGGGCACAGGAGCCTTGCCGCCGCCCGGACGGCTGAACTTCTCGCCGTCAACGAACACATCGGTGGCATGCGTCGCCCAATACATCTGCAAGCGCGAGTAGAGCCAGTCGGGCTGTTTCTCCACGCGTTCAACGTACTTGTCAACCTTGGCCTTCAGCTTTTCGGTCTCGCTTGGAGCCGCATTTGCGCCAACGAACACCGCCAGCATGAAAAACATCAATATCAGTTTCCGTTTCATCGTAATGTTTTTTATAGTAATACGGACGAACGACGGAAAACACGCAAACGACATACGGAAAAAATGACATTGTCCCACGATTTGACGTTTTGACAACACTGACGCGGCACAATATAACAAAACGTCTAACGGAAAATGCAAGGCTGTTTTGCCGAACCAGAATGGCGGCACGGCGGCCAACCATCCTTTTCGCCCCCGTTAACGGCCGTTTCCATTCCGTTTTACGGCCTTTCGTCCTGCAATAGGCGGCCTTTTACCGTGCGAAAGGCCGTCAACCGCAATGCGAAAAGCCGTCTTCAACGTTGCAAAAGACGGTCTTTTGCATCACTTTCCGCCGTTTTTTCAGTGTTTTTCAGCTCCGATTTATGCACACATTCATGGCAGAACGCCGTAAAGTCCATTATCAACGACATTTACGTTTGCACACGGATAACGGACATATTTTCGTCCGGCGGCGCGTTTTTGCAGAGCGACGGCCTTCTCACGCGCCAACGGAAATCAAAAAGAAAGAGTTTTCCAGTCAGGAGTTACAGGGAGTTAACGGGAGTTTTTCGCTACGCTCAACAACACGATTCGTTCGCCACGCTCACTCCGGGAGTTAAAGGACATTACCCCACAAGGCATTTGTCCTTTAACTTCCCATCGTCACTTCTCCAATAAAAAACATCCTTTCAAATTTTGCAGAAAACCAAATTATTTGTACTTTTGTAGCCGTAAAATATACATTTACAGATATTCCTCCTTTCATTGGCCCTGTCCGTCTTGTACGGCAGGGTTTTCTTTTAATCAATCTTATATAGAATTATTATATTGGAGTTATAGGGAGCTGACAGGACTTATCGCCCGCTGCGCTCACTCTGGGAGTCAACGGACAAATGCTTTGCAGGGGAACGTCCTTTAACTCCCGGCGACCGGCAGGAAGCCTAACTCCAATTAACTCCTTTAACTCCCTCCAAATAAAAAATTTTTGATGCCGATGTCACGTTTCACCGTTTGAAACGTCTTCTGTATGAAAAGGCATGAAACCAGAAGAGTTCAACCATATCATAATACCGATGCGCGCCTCGCTCGAACAGCTTGCACGCAAGATGACCGGCGACGACAGCCGTGCCGAGGACTTGGTGCAGGAAGTCATGCTCAAGATGTGGAGCATACGCGACACCCTGGAGCGCTATGACAGCAAGGAAGCACTGGCCGTCGCCATGCTGAAAAACAAGGCTCGGGACTTATGGAGGCACGACAAGATGGAACAGGGAACGGCTGCCGAAGGCGGCGAACCGACCATTGAAGACCTTGAAACGGAACATGCCGACGAAGTGGAACTGATAAGGCGCATCGTGGAACACCTGCCTCCGCTACAGCAAAAGCTGTTCAGGATGAAGGAAATAGAGGGCTACGACAGCCGCGAGATAATGCAGATAACCGGCTGCACGGCTGAAAGCCTGCGGCAAAACCTGTCGAGGGCGAGGCGGAAAATCATCGCCGACTACGCCAAACTGACACGGAAAAGGATTGGAAAAAGCAGATAAACTAAGATGAATGTCCGCAAAACTCCCATTCATCGGGAGTTAAAGAAGTTAAAGGAGTTAACGCTCCCTGCGGTCGCTAAGGAGTTAAAGACAAATGCCAACTATGCAGGGCGGTTGCGGACATCCATATAAACTAAGATAAGGAGAACCTGGCTATGGACAAGGAGAAACGTGCAAAGGCTTTGGCCGACAAGTATCTTGACGGCATCACGACCGCCGACGAGGAACGCTGGCTGATGAATTATCTGGCCGACGACGGCAACCCGGTGCCTCCCGAGCTTGCTCCGCTGAAGGCGTTGGCCGCATATATAGGGGAAGAGAGGCAAGCCATTGCCGCCCCGGAAGCGCCGAGACGCAGCACAAAGGCGCGCCTGCGGTTCTTCATAACGTCGGCTGCGGCAGCCGCGGCGGTGGTGTTCGCCATAGTGACATACATCAACCGGCAGGACAACAGCTACGCCGTTATAGACGGAAGGGTGTACACCGACCGCCAGACTGTAAACGAAGAGGCCCTCGACGCGCTGCAAATAGTGGCCTCGGACTGCGACGACAGCTTCGACGCACTTGAACTGATGCAATGAAAGGAGAATGATATTATGACGACAAAAACAACTATACACGGCATGAGACACAACCTGCTGAAGCGCATAGCGCTGGCTTTCGCGGCGGCATTGACGCTCGCCCTGCCTGCGGCAGGACAGGAAGGGCTGCACGTGGCCGACGTGTTCAGGCTGTACGGGCACGCCAAAGGCTGCAAGATGGTGGAGATGCACGACGCTAAACTGCACGGCTACGAGATGAAACTGTACAAGAGCCTGACGTACAAAAACCTGCAACCGGCCATCGCCCCGTACCTGAAAGCCGACCGAAAGACGGCCAGGAAGATACGCGAAGTGGTGGAAAACGGCCGCATTGTGAGCGGATATTACATGATGCCGACGCTCAACAAGGGCACCAACCGCTACATACTGTTCGGCAACCCGAGGGGAAACGCCGGCGCGGTAATCTACATCGAAGGCGCGCTTTCGCCCGAAGACATCATGAAACTGTGCTATTCGAGCATGTAAGAACAAACATACAAAGATATGAAACACCCCTCAAATCCGCAACTACGCGCCTATATGATACAGAAGCGAAAATAATCTGCAT
>ERZ826146.1421-NODE-1421-length-22087-cov-3.259350_pt1 | contig 22087 bp, 12 predicted proteins | sample MGYA00519857_ERZ826146 | MGnify/ENA primary metagenome ERZ826146 (study PRJEB31778, sample SAMEA3449222) | human gut metagenome | biome: human gut; feature: human-associated habitat; material: faeces | place: United Kingdom | collected 2010/2012 ...
GTGAGTTCTGCGAAGGCACTTATATACAGCCTACATTCATCACGGATTACCCGATCGAGATGTCTCCTCTGACCAAGAAGCATCGTGACAACCCTGAACTGACAGAACGTTTCGAGTTGATGGTAAACGGTAAAGAGTTGTGTAACGCATATTCTGAGTTGAACGATCCGATCGACCAGTTGGAACGTTTCGAAGACCAGATGAAGCTGAGCGAAAAGGGAGATGATGAAGCGATGATCATCGATAAGGACTTCGTCCGTGCATTGGAATATGGTATGCCTCCTACTTCGGGTATGGGTATCGGTATGGACCGTCTGACTATGCTGATGACCGGTCAGTCGACCATTCAGGAAGTATTGTTCTTCCCGCAGATGCGTCCGGAGAAAGTCGTACCGAAAGACAGTGCTTCCAAATTTATGGAACTGGGCATTGCCGAAGAGTGGGTACCTGTCATCCAGAAAGCAGGATACAATCAGGTGGCCGACATGAAAGAGGTTAATCCGCAGAAATTCCACCAGGATATTTGTGGCATCAACAAGAAATACAAATTGGAACTGACCAATCCGTCAGTTAACGATGTAGCCGAGTGGATACAGAAAATTAAATAAATTAAGAATGAAGAATGGCGAATGATGAATGAAGAATTAAGAATGAATAACGGAGAAAAGCAGGAACAGCAAAAGACAATCATAAACAATAAACAACGAGCGGTAAACAAGCTATGCCATTCATTGACATCTGCCGTTCACCGCTCACTATTTTATTTACAGTTTGCTATTTATCATATCCTGTTTATCATCCACAGTTCGCCATCTGCCACTCCTATTACGATTCGATTGCTTCAATCCGTTTGATTAACTCGTTTCCAAGAGCTGTTTTATCTTCAATATGTTTCAAGACGGCAGTCACAAAGGTATTACTTTCGAAATCACCGCGTACTTGCTCAAAATCCTGCTTCATTTCGTCGTGGGAGCCGTCAGCACCAAATCCGGTCATGGAAGACAACGAAAATTCTTTCTTGGCATCCTCATATACCATCTTATCCAATCCGACAACAGCTTGCTGCCACGCTTTCACGATACCGATGATATCTTGTGCCGTAATCGTTTCCGGATCTAAGCCATAGAATTCCTGAATCTTATGATAAGCCCATGTCCATTCATAGGTATAATAATTCTCGTGCATTTCTGCAAAGCTTGCATTGATGGATTTCAAACGATTGACTGTTCCATTCTCAATACCATCCAACAATCGGTCGATTTCACTCTTGGGAGCAATCAGTCCGGAAACATCCACCCATTCGCCAAGTCCGATTTCCGTGTCAGGTTTCAGTCGCTGACGGATTTCTTCATTGGTCTGGAAATTAATACCCTCCAATCGTTTTATGATGGAGTTTCCCAAGAACTTGTGAATGGCGATTTCATAAAAACGAATTCCGTTATTCAGAGAAGAGTTCTTGATTTTAGCACTCTGGTAGGAGTAGATCTCTGAAGTTTCACCGGATACACGTTTCAATTCTTTCAAAATGGAACGTCCTTTAAACATCTTCTGAATGGTATAAGGACTCAGCAGGTTATAATTGATATAATCCAGCCGGTTCGGATCTTTTCGCTTATCACGCTTTGGCCATTTCTGTGCGTCACGGATAGTACCTACACTTCTCAAATTAACTCCCGGAACCAGATAAGTGGTATTCCGCTGCTCTATCAGGTAAGAGAAAGGAAGATTGGAAGTATCGGCATGATTAACATGACGTCCCATTACCAAAGAGAAAGCCCCGACACGTGCCGGCCACAGGATATATGAATCGGAAGTGGTCTTCGCTCCTCTCTCCATCGTTCCCTGATGGATAGGACCTAACTTATACATGTGATTACTCTGATTGGACCCCGAACCCGCATTCATAAACGAGAACATACCGGCAATCAATAAAGTAGATTTATGGTGTGTCACAGTGAAAGGACCTGCAAAAATAGCACATGCCTCACCGTTCTCTCCCTGACAATTACTGAAGAATAAAGAATCGGAAGCGGAATAATTGTGTCCCAGTTTACAGGATTGTCCGACGAAACAACGAGTCAACATCGTGCCGTCATCCACTTTAGAGCCGGAAGAGATGATAAAGTCATCACAGATTACACCATGTCCGATATGTACAGGTGCCGTCACATTACTATTGACGCTGCCATTGGATAAGCGGCAGGTCCCACAGATATGGCAGTAATCACCAATCCGGACATTCTTGATCGAGCCCGTATTGAGAATCATCACATGATTGCCAATACTGCCGACAGCAGAAGCATGTTTATTGGAATAATAATCCGCAATAGATTTCATACGGTTTATCAGCTCGGGACGATGGCGGTACAGTGCAAGAATATATGCCTGGTGCGCAGACAATTTATCGTTCATCAACACCTCACGGCCTCCTGTTTCATTCAAGACAGCCACTTCTACCCCATTACCAAAAGTGCTTAACCTATCCACTAAAATAATATCTACATTCTCAATGAAGGTGTCACTGCCAATCTCATAATTAGCAATATAGTTCTGTATATTCTCAATACAGCAGTTATCGCCCACCGACACATTGTGCAACGTCACATGACGTAATCCCGAATGTTTCTTGATTCCCCCCGGCAATGTAAATTCAGCTTCGAATACCCCCAGTTTTACTTCACCCGAGAAACGGGTATGATGGACGTACTCACAATTAAAACCCTCTGCCACTGATACATTTCCCCAATCATCGGCCAGACATGACTGGCTCTTCAACTGAAGTATCTCATCTTCAGTCAATCTACGATAGTCTTTCATCTTAATAATGTGTTAATGTGCCCATATGCCAATGTGCCAATTCTGATGCAGTATGCGCAACCAATTGGCACATCAGCACATTAGCATATTGATTATTCTTCCTCTTCTTCTTCGTAGGTCTGATAAAGAAAATCGTTATAGGGATATTTCTGAACGTGTAATTCTTTCACTCGCTGATAAACTACATTTTTCAGTTCGTCTATATTGATTCGTTCGCGGGCGGAAATAAAGAGGCAGTTATCCTCCATTTTTGCCATCCACGTCTTCATCAGTTCTTCGAGTGTTAAGTTTTCCTTTGTTCGGGGGGTAAGGTCGTCCGGCGCTTTCTCCACGTAGGTGTAGGCGTCTATTTTATTGAATATAAGTATCATGGGTTTGCCACCGCCGCCAATGTCGGCAAGTGTCTTGTTCACCACTTCGATCTGTTCTTCAAATCCGGGGTGAGAGATGTCTACTACATGCACCAGTAAATCGGCTTCACGCACCTCATCCAAAGTCGATTTGAATGAGTCTACCAGGTCAGTGGGCAACTTACGGATAAATCCGACCGTGTCCGACAGAAGAAACGGCAAGTTATCGATGATCACTTTGCGTACCGTTGTATCGAGTGTAGCGAACAGCTTGTTTTCGGCAAACACTTCGCTCTTTGACAGCAAGTTCATGATGGTCGATTTTCCAACATTTGTATAGCCGACCAATGCGACACGGATCATGCGTCCGCGGTTCTTACGCTGAGTAGCTTTCTGTTTGTCTATTTCCACCAGACGTTCTTTCAATAGTGACATACGGTTGAGGATGATACGGCGGTCCATTTCGAGCTGCGTTTCACCCGGTCCGCGAAGTCCCACAGAACCTCCTTTACCGCTTCCGCTACCGGAGCCACCACCCTGACGTTCCAAGTGGGTCCAGAGTCGTTGCAAACGTGGTAACATGTATTTGTACTGAGCCAGTTCCACCTGCGTTTTCGCATTGGCAGTCTGTGCACGCATCGCAAATATATCGAGGATCAATGAAGTACGGTCTAGTATCTTTACTTTCAGTTCGGCTTCAATGTTACGTATTTGTTTCGCGGAAAGTTCATCGTCAAAGATGACCATTCCCACTTCACGTTCTTCTTCCTCTTCTGTCCGTATATATTGTCTGATCTCTTCCAGTTTTCCTTTTCCGACATAAGTAACCGAATTGGCTGTCGGTAATTTCTGTGTAAATCGTTTCACTACCTCCGCCCCAGCCGTCTCAGCAAGGAAAGCCAATTCATCCAGATACTCGTTCGTTTTCCGCTCATCCTGCATCTGGGTAATGAGTCCGACAAGTACTGCGGTTTCTACTTTGGCTTCGGATATTATAAATTCTTTCATTCTTTAACTTCTACTATATAAATCTAAATATGGTCGCAAATATAACAAAAAAAAAGAGGACAATGTTGTATTGTCCTCTTTTTCGTAACCATTTATAGTAATTCAATTATAAATCAAACCATAACTTTTCCCAAATCTTCGGAGATTCTTTCGGTGCATTGATATTAGCAGTCATCTCTTCCGGGCTATACTCCCATCTTCTGATCAGTTCTTTTGAAGTTGCATCTTCCGGCACTTGTAAGGTCGGGACTTCATTTCCAGCAGTACCAGAACGTCTCCACTGTACAAACTCCTCAAACGGACGATCCATTAAATCAATCCACTGCTGCATATGAATCTCATACAGTGCTTTCTCCTGAGTCAGCGCTGTCAATTCCGGCAAACCTGTAACATATGTATCAATATCCGCTTCCGCTACTCCATAAAATGCACATGCTTCCCGAATGCCTTTCTTATACAATTCATTAGCCTTCGACAAATTCTGAGCAACTCCCAAACCGCGCGCATAAGCTTCCGCTTCCAGAAGCAACTGCTCCTGGCAAGAGTATATTAACTCCGGTGCATCTTTTCTGAAAAGATAACTGCTCACAACAGATGATAACATATTATCTTTGTCATCAGTAACAGCAGGTTCACGGTTACCTAAGCCTCTATATACACCGTCGGCACCCGGTTCAAAATAACAAGGAATACGGGGGTCATTACGTTCCTGCATCGGCTTCAGCATATAGTTGCTGGCAAAAAACAATATCTGTGTACCGCCAACCAATTCTATAAGTTCATACTTAGGATTCTGGTTACCCGGTTCTGCAGAATAAGGGAACACCAAATTATCTGATGCTGATGATACCATGCCTCCAGCCTGTAACAACGTACCAATGGCAGTAGCTTTAGAAGGATCTTTGTCCACCATAACCATCAGTGTTCTGAACTTTAAAGATTTGGCCAAAGTCATCCATTTATTCATATCACCTTTATAATAGATATCGTATTCATCAATCGCATTGGCATCATTCAAATCCATGATCTGCAGTGCTTCATCAAGCAATGACAACACCCCATTCAATACACTTTCCTGAGAATCAAATTTCGGATACTTAATTGTTCCGTTCCAAGATTCAGTGAAAGGGATATCCCCCCATAGCATCGTCGCTTCATACATATGTTCAGCCAACAGAATCTTACACTGTGCAATAGCATTGTGATTCACCGGTTCTGACTCTTCTGCATTTTTAATAGCTAACATCAAATTATTGCCACCTACAGAATAATAATGTTTCCAGACATTCCCTGTACTATAAGGAGAAATAGTATATACAGATTCATCCCAGCCACCGTAATCAAGTCCACCATCAACTTGACACTGCGAACTCATAGATAAAGGAATATAAAAGTCACCACCAGTGCGTGTTCCAGCCCAGTTTACAGCTACATAGTTAAACAAATACCCGGGATCAACTTTCTCGGCAGTATTGGGGTCATGGTTGATATCAAGCCAGTCGCTGCATGAAGTAAATAACCCACATGTCAAAGCGCTCAATGCATATGCTAATATTTTCTTTTTCATAATCATGTTCGTTTAATTCTTACAATGTTAGTCTGAGATTAAATCCGAAACTTCTGGTAGAAGGGATACTGTTAAACTCTACACCGCCTCCGATCTGAGAAGGACCGAAGAAGTTAGCTTCCGGATCAATATGCGGCACATGATCTTTGATGATCCATAAGTTACGTGCCTCGAAGCCTAAATCCAATGATTTAACAAAGAAACTCTTAAACCATTTACGCGGAAAACTATAGGACAATTGCACTTCTCTAAGTTTCACAAATGATGCATTATAGATATTTCCTTCATTATTACTGGAGTTCGCCACATGCTGCCAGTAGTCCTGCATACTCTTCACCGGAACATCATTAGGTCTGTAAGTTCCGTCATCCTGAAGAATAACACCCGGTTCAATAAAAGAGGCATCTTCACGGTGAGCCACTGTTTCTGCAGCCAAACCACTGCTTCTCAAATTAGCTACTGTTTCCGAATATAAGGAACCTCCATGACGGATATCAATCAAGAAACTAAAAGTCAGCCCTTTATAAGTAAGTGTATTGTTGATACCCATTGTAAAGTCAGGATAAACGTCTCCCAAACGTACGTTATTGACTGTTTCTCTCAAACCTGTCTTAGAGTTGATTACATAATTACCTTGATCATCACGCTTCCAGGCAGTACCGTACAAACCGAACGAATCACCTTTGGCAGCCTTAATCTGCAAACCACTCAATCCGCTAGTCAATGTATATTCATCAAGTCCTTCAGCCAACTCTTCTACAGTCTGCTTATTAGAAGCAAACGTTGCATCCAAGTCCCATTTAAAGTTACGTGTTTCTACAGGAGTCAAGCCCAAAGTTACTTCGACACCCTTATTGGCAATCTTTCCGGCATTGATATTATTAGCAAAGTAACCTGTTGATAACGGGACATCAATACTTACAATCTGATTCTTTGTGATATTGCTATAATAAGTCATATCCAAACGAATCTTTCCACCAAAAAAACGTAAATCAGCTCCGACTTCGAATGAACTTTGGTTCTGAGGTTTCAAGTTTTCATTCGGCAGAACACGAGGCCCGGTAAAACCAACCAGTCCCATGTGTGGGAAAGTATTGACATTACCCAGATATTGCAAAAAGTAAGTACTAGCTGGAGTATATTTAAATGCCAAATTGTACGGATCTTCATCACTACCCACATTAGCATAACTCAAACGAACCTTACCAAAATTCAGAATATCTTTGTTTTCCATCAACTCCGTAAAAATAAAACTACCACTTATGGAAGGATAGAAATAGGAACGATTATTGATCGGTAGAGTAGACGACCAGTCATTACGTCCTGTTACATTAATAAAAAGCATATCTTTGTATCCCAAGCTAATATCTCCATATAAACCGACAAGACGTTTCTTTTCATAATAATTCACCGGAGTAGTAGATTTCGCATTAGTATATGTATACAATCCGTCAACTACCAGGTTCTGAGCTTGTACATTTTCATTCTTCCATTCTTCCTGATAGAGATTATGACCTACCATCGCCTTAAAATGATAATCATTGGCAAAAGTCTTCTCATAGGAAACCATTAAGTCATTATTTATAATTCTTTTATACAAATTCCAAGTCTGAAACTTACCATTTAAGGCTCCTACAGTACCCTTTGCGTAAAGTTTACGTCTTCCTTCTGTATAGAAGTCAGTTCCGGCATTGTTAGTGATAGTCAATCCTTCAATCGGCTTATAAGTCAATGTGATATTACCGATCATACGATCCAGATTATTGGTAAATTTATTCTTATTAATAATCCAGTACGGATTATTACTTTTGCCTTCCGGATCCAACGTAACCTGTTTGCCATTTTCATCAATCCAGTTCTGCTTAATATCATGAATATCAATCGTTCTTGGCAATCCATTGATTAAAGGAATCAGCAAGTTGCTATCATTTGCCCCCTGTGCCGGACGACCTTCAGAATCTGAACGTATATATTGGGCAGAGATGCGTCCTGTGAAGTTGCTAGTAAAGTTCATACCTGCATTCACAGAGAATGCATATTTGTTATAGTCAGAACCTGGCACAACACCGGTCTGATTAGTAGAAGTAAAGCTCAAACGGAAATCAGCCTTTTCACCACCTCCGGCTACTGACACATTATTAATATAGCTCATTCCGGTTTCATAGAAATCCTTCACATTATCAGGATTTGCTTTCAAGGTCACTTTATCTCCTTTATAATCTGTAAATTGCTGATCTTGTACCGATGAAATCTTCGGTCCCCATCCATTCAGCATTTTTACATTATATACTCCGTAGCTACCTTGTGCATACTCATTCTGGAAATCAGGCAATTTAAGTACATTCTCAAATCGTGTTGAAGAGTTTACCGTAACAAATACCGGTGAATTCTTCTTCCCTTTCTTAGTAGTAATAACAATTGCACCGTCTTTTGCACGTGCCCCATACAATGCAGTTGCAGCTGCACCCTTCAATACGTTAATAGATTCAATATCGTCAGAGTTGATATCTCCTGCACGGTTACCTACATCGACTATACCATTGGTTCTGTCAGGATTGTAAGAACCATTGTCAATAGGAAGTCCGTCAATAATAAATAAAGGGGAAGAAACTGTGCCAATAGAGGAAGCACCACGAATCTGTATACTTGAACTACCACCTACCGTTCCAGACGACTGTGCAATTTGCAAACCTGCAATCTTACCGGACAATGAATTAAGCACATTACTTTCACGCGCTTTAGTTATCTCATCTCCTTTTACACTGGATACTGCATAACCTAAAGATTTTTCAGAGCGCTTAATACCCATAGCTGTTACCACTACCTCTTCAAGATTCTGAGAATCAGACTTTAACAAAACTTTCAAAGTAGGTTTGATTACGACTTCTTGTGTTTGCATACCAATATACGAAATCTGCAAAGTCTTTGCAGAACTAATGGATTTATATATAACTGATAATCAGTTAGGTATATAGGGGATAAATCAGTAACACCAGTCGATATTTTATCAAGCAGAAATAGCTTATATATCTATTTGACAGTTAATTACCCTCATTCAGCTAATGTTTTACTCTCTTTTATGTAATACCACTTCTCTACCGAAATGAAAACTATTTATCTTATAATCAATATTATATCTATAAAACAAGGAGCTATTATAAACAAAAAATAGTATCATGCTATAAGAGGCGCTTTTATTTGTATACAATTAATCAGGTAATGGATGTTGCTAATTAAAAACATTGTCCCATTCATTTTTCTTTTAAAGGCAAGGAAATATTGTAAATATTGGAGACTGCTTATATATTGATCTGTCTTAGTTGAGGTTAGATTGCAAAAAGGCTGCTCCGATCATTGGAACAGCCCTCTCTATATTTAAACTCTTCTGTTAAAAATCGTCAGCAGGGAAACCTGTTCGACGGAAGCCTGAAACTTTATAAGTTAATCCATCTTCATCGTCGTCGAATTGTACCATATATACGATACTGTCAGCAGGCATACCACTAGGAGTTGTGGCAGCTTTTTCCAGTACCTTGCCATCAGTTATTTTCACTTTGGATTCATATGTTACATTATCCACAAAGCCTGTTGTCGAGAAAGTCCTCGCTGCATAATTCACGTTTACTTTCAGTTTATATTCCCAGAAGTTTCCTAAATCATCCAACCACATTTCAGTTTCACTGTTGCTGGCTGTATTGTAAGTACTCATTTGCAGATGTCCTGCTCCGAAAGGATCTTCTACTTCTTTCCCGTCAATAAATGCATTCACTGTCACCCACCAGTCTCCTGCCATTTTTTCAACAGCAGTACCACCTGGTTCTGTATCGTTGTCGCATGCCACGAATGTAAAAGCCAGTGAAGCTAAAAGTAATATCATATATTTCTTCATAATCGTATTTTTATTGTTTTACTATAATGTCAAAAGATAGCTGACCGGCATAAGCAACAGTCCATTTCAGAGTCCCAGTCGCAGGGTCCAATAATGTATTAGTCATTTGATCCATGGAATCTCCCCAACCTGCAACATAACTTTCCAGAGGAGTAATGGTATTATCATCATTCAATTCGAATTTGCCAACCATTGCATAGTCCGGTCCATAGCCAGCACGCTGGTCATACCAGCCTCCTAAGAAATCGCTGATATAAAAAATCCCCGGTTCCATCTGGAAAATCACAATCTCATATCCACTGAAAGCTACCACAGAAGGGGCGGTACGTTTGCTTCCTTCGGCTACGGTATAAATTCCGGATTTCAAAGGAGAAGCAGTATTATCTGCCACATATACTGTTCGTGTAAATGTTTTGGCAAAACCGTCCTCGTTGTATGCCGCATATACTAAATTGTAGATTCCCGGAGTGTTGACATCAACACTACCTTTTATCTGAACAGATTCAGTAATATCTTCTCCGTTCATTTCCGCATAATATCCCGGCTCCACAAAGGGTTGCCCTTTTTCTAAAACGATCTTTTCATCACCCTCTCTTTCCAACGTAACAAAATAGGTGACTTTAGAAGTGTCATCTGTTGATTTGTCGCAAGCTCCAAAGACAAACGGCAAACATACTAATATGCTGTATATTATATTTTTCATACGTAAAACTTACTAAGTTATTGGTTACTATTTGATATCCCACCAAACCGGAGTACTTCCCGGTACCCCTGCAGGAGTATTCACATTTTGCTGACGTGCGCTTAATGGATAAGTCATACGTTTCATCAGTCCACCCGCTTCCAGACCATTAGTCCATGGAGCAACTAACTCTCCCGGAGTGTATACTGACTCACTAGCCTGTATCTGTGCTGCTGAATAAGAAGACAGTTTCGGACAATCTGTACGACGAATCTCACTCCATGCTTCCATATGATCCATGTAGAAAAGAGATACCCATTTCTGCATATATATCAAGTTTAACTTGTCTGCCTGTGTAGAAGCAGCAGACCATGCACACGCTCCTTCCAAAATGGTATTCTCTTGACCTGCAAATCCACGAACGGCAAAGTCTGCAGTTACACCTGCTTCATAAGCACTCTTTGCATTCGCATCATCATTGTGAAAACGAGCATATACCTCAGCTATCAGGAATTGTAATTCAGCCTGAGTAAAGAAATAGACAGGTTTTGTGGCTCCGATAGAGTAATCAATCGCACTTACGTTTTTGTTTTTCCAGTTGTCAGTACCCAGAATGCTTTGCATATGTGTTTTTCCTCCGGGAAGTTGACCGACATACTTTCCATCCGCATCTGTTTTACTAATACCATAAGCGATTCGAGGGTCTCCCGTGCTGCTTAAATAAGATACTAACGGATAGGCAGCACAATGATTACCGGTCAAGCCGACCGCATTCGTATTATACCATGGATTCCGTTTGTCTGTTTCATCCAAGAAACAATCCAATTTCACGTCACCGGTAAAGAATTCGTTGTTTTGTACTAAGGTCTTCACTTTCTCTGTATACGAAGCCGCATCTATGTTGGCATCAATGAAACGCAGATACATACGGAGGCGAAGAGCATTGGCAAAACCTTTCCATTGAGCGATATTTTTGTTGAATATCAAATCCGGCACATCCATACCACTTCCATCCAAAGCAGCTTCTGCCGCATCTATCTCACCTAATATACCTTTATATACTGTTTCACCCGTATCCCACTTAGGTGTGGCATTGGCATTACCTTGCAGAGCTTCCGAATAAGGTGAGTCACTGGTATTATCTACCATTATCTGAAAGGCATATGCTCTCAGTATGGTAGTAGCGAATCGGTCGGCAGGGTTTGTGGTCTTTTCCAGCACCTGCTTTGCATCTTCCAAAGCTCCTGCAAACAGGATTCTATAAGAATAATCCATTTGCTGGGAAGATTCAGTAAATGTATATTCACATAGAGTGTTATACTGATTCGACTCCGGTTTCTGTTCATAGTACTGAGCGAAAAAGCCAGCGTAATTATAAATTTCTCCGCCTACCGCCGAAGCAATGGAAGCACTGATAGAGGGGAATATCAAATCCGCCGTCACCTGATCATTCATCGGGTAGTTCGGGTCGTCATTGATGTTCAGGTCGCAACCTGCAAACAATGCTGTTGTTGCTAATGATGCATATAATAATATTTTTTTCATTTTTATTCCTGTTTAAAATTTAACCATTAAGTTGAAACCGAAACGACGTGAGCTGGGATTAGCCGTGTATTCTCCATAGTTACCTTCAAGGTCGTTACCAAATGAAGTCATTTCGGGATCAATAAATGTATTGCTGGATGGAGTCCAGACAAATAAGTTATTGCCATATGCAGACACTTTTACTGCCTGGAAAGGAGTTTTTGCCAACCATCTTTTGGGCAGGTCCCAACCTAATACAACAGAACGAAGCTTGACGTATGATTTGTCTACTAGGAAGCAGCTTCCCATATCAGAGCCACCGTCGCCCCAGTATTTATAAATGTTAGAGCTTGTAATAGGAGTTGTATTTTCTACATAAGTAACGTTTTCTCCATTCACTATTTTATTTACTGAGTTAGGAACAATCAAAGGATTACGGTCATTGTAGGCAGTCTGTATCGCGTTACCGGTAAAATAGTTTATATCTTTAGTACGTGAATACATCACTCCGCCCTGACGGATATCAAAATCAATGCCTAAGCTTATACCTTTATATTTCAAGTTAGTAGAAACACCCATTTGATATTTGTTATTCATATCTCCGCAGATTCCGAATTCGCTGGCTTCAACCGGAAGACCTGTTGATGAATTTACTACAATACGTCCTTGCGGATCACGTTCGGCTACCTGAGCCTTGAAAACACCAACAGGCATGCCTGTTATAGCGTACATACTGGTACCTCCATTGAGACCATAAATCGTTGTAATGCCACCCAATTCTTCCGGTAAACTGATCACCTTACTCCAGTTCTTTGTGAAGTTCCATGTCAGTTCCCAACTGAAATCTTTTGTTCTTATCGGAGTGCCGCTGATCAGGAATTCTATACCACGGTTACGAATCTTACCCAGGTTCATATTCTGTGCTGTATAGCCTGAAGCAGGGTCCATAGCCAAAGAGAAAATCTGCTTATCGGTATTCCTATTATAATAAGATACGTCAAAAGAGAGGCGGTTTTTGAAAAAAGCCATATTTAAACCGACTTCAGATTCTGTGGTCATTTCCGGACTTAATGTATTACTTCCGAGTACATTTCCTGCAGAGTAAGCGTTGACACCTCCTAGAGGGAAAGTCAGAGAACCGAAAGGTATTCTATTGGAAGATTGTGCATACACAGGATTAACCATATACACATCAGCATCGTTACCTGTTTTACCCCAGCTGGCGCGTATCTTACCAAAAGTTATCACATCTTGCAGATTGTCATTCAATAATTCGCTGAAAATAAAACTACCGGTAATACCAGGATAGAAGAAACTGCGATTTTCTTTCGGAAGAGTAGAAGACCAGTCATTACGGGCAGTAACCGTTAAATAGAGCATATTCTTCCATGAACCTTCAAACTGTCCGAAAACACCCATCAGACGTCTGAGTTCCATGTGCTGTTCTACTATAGGAGTTTTGCCGGAGTTCTTCAGATTAAACCATGTAGGAATCGTTAAATCATTAACTTCTGAATATTGATAAGAGACTTTACGTTCATTGCCATTGAAACCGACCAGTGCATTGATATTAAAATCGTTAACCGGCATATTGAAATTAACCATAATATCCTGGTTTATCTCGCGACGACGGGTTATCTGCTCAGAATATTGTCCGGTTTCACCAGAGAAAGGACTGCTGGAGCCCTGACCTTCTCCATTAGGAGTACCTTCATAATAAAGAGCGTACAGATTCGGTTTTCCTTTGTCACTTTGTCCTGTTGTAGTATCCAAGCCCATACGGTACGTAAACTTGAAGTATTTCAGGAATTCATAATCCAATTGAAATTTTCCGTAGAATCTTTCAGATTCATATTCATTCAAATAGTTATTCAAAATATAATAAGGGTTCATAACTCCGTAGGGGGTATAATAATATCCCGGAGTGTTGAACGGATCATTCTGGTCTTCCAGTCCTATTATGCTGATATCTCTTGGTGTCTGATATAAAGAGTTTAGCATGGACAAACCTTGTCCCGTAGTAGCAAAGTTATTCTTTTGATAAGCGTAATTCAGTGAAGAAGAGAATGTCAACGCTCCTGCCTTATGGCTGCCGCGTGCAGAAAAAGTATATTTATCGTAGCTGTCGGCATCTGTCGGGATCATACCATCATCGCTGATCTGAGAGAATGATACATAATAATCACTTTTATCTGTAGCTCCATTGAATGAAAGGCTGTTGCTATATCTGAATCCCGCATCAAAAAAGTCTTTGATGTTATCAGGCATTGCCACATAAGGTTTCAGTTTCTGAGAGTTGTTGTACACATTACCCCACAACTGCATGGAACCATCGAAACGAGGTCCCCAGGAACCGTTCTCCAATTCTGTATGGTTGCCGTTCCATCCCATACCAAATTCATTTTGAAATTCCGGCAGACGCAGAACAGTTGACCACTGAACTCCACCGTTATACTCGATTCCAACTCCTTTTTCTTTCCGGCCGCTTTTGGTAGTAATCATGACTACACCGTTGGCAGCACGGCTACCATACAAAGCAGTGGCCGCAGCACCTTTCAAAATAGTCATGTTTGCCACATCATCCGGATTGATAGCGTTGGCACCGTTTCCAAAATCATATCCGCTATTCAAGCCATCTGTAGAGTATACGGTAGAGTTATTCAAAGGTACTCCATCCACGACATATAGTGGTTGGTTGGTACCGGAGAGTGAGCTAACTCCACGGATAATGACCGAATTAGAGGCTCCGGGGTCAGATGAAGTGCTGGAAATCTGTACACCTGCAATCTTACCTGCCAAGCTTGACATCACATCAGATGTACGGCTTTCCGCAATTTTTTCTCCACCCACTGAAGTTGCAGCATAACCTAATGCTTTTTCAGATCTTTTAATACCCATTGCTGTAACAACAACTTCATCGATCTGTTGAGCATCCGACCTAAGTACTACCTTTAAATTAGGCTTAATCGCTACTTCTTGAGTTTGCATACCGATGTACGAAATTTGCAAAGTCTTTGCAGAACTAATTCTTTATATAAAGTGTTGATTATTATAATAATGAGAAATATAAACCTAATCGTCATATATGTTATTGTATCCATATATAAACGTGATAATCAATTATTTATCAGCATTATAACTACCCTTTTCTTTAACGAATGATACCCTGTTTCTATCCATTTCAATCATTTAGTTCATTCATTATAAGAAAGTTATGTCTTTATTTTATTTATATGAGGTATTATTATTGGATACTATTTTTATATTTCCCGAATATTTCTCACCACCAATCATAATGAATGATTACTTTTGGGGCGTGATAGTAGAAAAAGATCAAATCTGAAGAAAAGCATATTTAGTTATGGTATAATTCAAAATATGCAGAACCTGCTTGGGAGAATGACAAAAATCGGCAGGATTTTAAAACAGCAGATCTACGGATGAAATACATCTGTCCGTTTTTTGTTTCCTTGTGCTATATGATTACTTATATCAGCTTGCACCTTTGAATATAAAAGAAATATTTAGTTTCGATATGATATATTTCCCTGTGACAGGAAAGTCTATCAGTTAGAACAGAATTAGAAATTAAAACTACTTTTGGCTCTTCCTTTTAAAGCAATTAGATGTTCCTCGGTGAGTAACGATCTGTTCCTTTTAAAGGAACGGATCGTTCCTTTAAAAGGAAAGAGTCCTGACATTGCACTTTTTATGTATATTACAGTCATTTATATGCGACAAATCATTTGTAAATTGCATATTCTTACATTGATTTATGCATTATTTCTGCCATATTGTTAGATTTTGAATCAACTCTGTTGAAACCAATCTTAAAAACAGGACATTTCCAGACAATCACTGCCTAGCTTTTTGGTCTATTAGCTAATTTTGAATAGGCTGCTTTCTCAAGGTCATGCACAATAGTCATGTCCATGATATTTGCATATACCTGAGTTGTCTTCACACTTTTGTGTCCCAGCAGCTTTTGTACAGTCGTTATATTTGCACCACTATATATCAATAAGGTGGCGTTTGTATGTCGGGCTGTATGGAATGATATCCGTTTGTCTATTTCTGCCAGCTTGGCTAATGCATTCAAGTCTTTATTCACATTAGAGTTATCTTTCAGCTTGAAGAATCCGTTTAAATCGTCTTTGTAGTTCTCCAACACCCGCAGTCCTTTACCTTCAAATAATAAATATAAAGGAAGGCGCACATCAATACCTGTTTTAACGGACTTGTAGATCAGCCACGTCTCCTGATGGAGTTCGACAATATTCGCGGCAGTCAGATTTATAAAATCAGAGTACCGCAAACCGGCGTAACAACAAAATAAAAAGGCATCTTTTGACTTTTGTAACTTCGTAAACTTCCCTTCCAGATTCACCTCCTCCATTTTATTCAGCTCTTCCGGCGACAAGTGCGTATGACTTCCTTCTATGCTTTTGATTTTATATTTTCTGAAAGCATACTTCTGAATATCCATATACTCTTTATTTATAGCTACATTCACATATCGTTTTAAATGCTTCATATGCTTGGCAATGGTATTGAGATGATACCCCTTGGACTGCAGATAATTATCAAATGAAGACACAAATTCGAATGTCAAATCAGTGAATACAATGTCCTTTTTATACTCTTGCAGCAATTCTAAAGTGGAAAGATGGTTCTGCCTAGTGCTTTCTTTTAAAGAAGAGTTGCTGACTTCCTCTTTAAAAAAGGTCAGAAATGAATTCCCATTATTTTCCGGTTTTTCAATAGAGTCTTTCAACGAATCCAAGGATATCGATCTTCTCTGTTGCCATAATCCCAGTTCTTTCTGCTCAATGTCAGCTATAAAATCATATAGCATTCGATTTAATGCATCTGAATTAGGATGGTTCTTTACCATTCTACGTTTTACGTCCCACTGGTCTGGTTTGAGGTACACCCTGGTTGAGAAGTACATTTTTCTCCTGTTTAAGTAAGCTTCTACTTGTACCAATGCCATTCCTTTTTTGTTCAGCTTCTTTTTTCTGTTAAACACAAGGCTGTAACTAATCTTCTTCATTCTATTGTCTTTTAGTTAATACTAAGAACAAAATAAACTAAGTTCTGTCCTATAATTAAGGTTGAACCTGCATTAATTTCTGCAAAAATTAAAATTCAATAATTAAGTATTTACATAACTTTAATTTAAATGCTATTTTTTTATCGTCATTTCTTCATAATAAATCAAAAAGAAACGTTTGCAGGGTAGTTTTATATCCAAAAACAAGCAAATAGAATGTTAATTACTACACTTTGCATTCACAAAGTGACATTCCATGCTTGATAAATCACAATATTTATAGCAAATAAAGATGTTTATCAGCATATTTTCGATGTTATAAATAACAATATGTTATATATACAACCTTTTTTTATCAAATTAATTGTTAGTTTCATATTTATTAATAATTTTGCAACTTGTTAGAGTATAGAGACAATTAATGTAAAGTTGAACTTTAAGAGAGAATTTATGAAAAGAAAATTAATGCTGTTATTGGCATGCCTTTTTGTGGGCATAAGCCTAGTAACTGCTCAGACTCAGAAAGTCACAGGCGTTGTGATTTCTGAAGAAGATGGGCAACCAGTTGTTGGAGCCTCTGTGTTGGTAAAAGGTACTACTCAAGGTACAATCACAGACATCGATGGTAATTTTAATTTGGCGAACGTACCAAGTTCTGCAAAGACTTTGCAGATTTCGTACATCGGTATGCAGACGCAGGAAGTGGCGATAAAGCCCAATTTGCGAGTGGTTCTCAAATCTGATGCACAGCTAATAGATGAGGTTGTGGTAACCGGATATGGGGTAACTAAAAAAGCGGCATTTACGGGATCTGCCCAAACGGTGGATAATAAGGACTTGATGAAAAAAACAGATGCAAACTTTATGAAGTCTTTGGAAGGATCAGTAGCTGGTTTACAAGTAAATAGCTTGACTGGACAACCTGGTGCATACGCTTCTACTACTATTCGTGGAGTTGGTTCAATGAATTCTGGAACCGAACCTTTATACGTAATTGATGGTATTGCCATTTACACAGACAAAATGGGGGCTTATAACAAAGCCGGGACAGGGGATATGGCGGCAAGTCCGATGGCTAATATCAATCCTAACGACATTGAGTCCATCACAGTTTTGAAAGATGCTACAGCTACAGCTATTTATGGAGCTCGTGCAGCGAATGGAGTAATTGTAGTTACTACTAAAAAAGGTAGTCTGGGAAAAGCGCGTTTTAATGTGAATGCAAAAGTCGGAACTAGTTTTGTAGGTAAGATAGATCATAATTATCGTACGACAAATCTGGATAAATACAAAGAGATCTGGACCGAAGGACTAACAAATGCAGGATATGACGGTGAGGATGGCATGACTTCTGCTGAATGGCTGAATGCCTATGTTATGGATTGGTATAATGTGGACTTGACGCAAAATATCAAGAGTGTGGATTGGCTGAAGGAGATTCTGCAAAATGGTTTTTCACAAGAATATGATATCAGTGCTCAAGGTGGGAATGAAAATTTGCGCTATTATATTAGTGGAGGATATTTTCAGAACACAGGTATCGTCATCGGAACTGGAATGAAACGCTATAGCGGACGTATTAGTTTAGATGGAAAAAGCGGGCGGATAGGATATGGACTTTCTGTGAATGGAGCACTCTCCGATATAAACAATACTATGACTGAAAGCCAATATACTAATCCTATTGTAGCAGTATATGACATCCGTCCGTTTGAACAGGTGCGCAATGAAGATGGAACATATAATACAAATGTTAATTATAATCCTGTAGCCATTAACGATAAAGAAAAAGGTGATAAACGCAATCAAAAGCAGATTACATTGGTTGTGAATCCATATTTTACTTATAATATTATTGATGGCTTAACATGGAAGACAAATGCAGGATTGAGCTTGATTGACTTGGACGAGTTCTTTTACAGTTCAATTTATAATCCTCAATATTCCGGTAGCGGTATGCTTGGTCAAAGAAATCAGGAAAGGGCAACAACCTTGACCATTACCAATACCGTAAACTTCAACCGCACTTTCAAAGACATGCATCATTTGAATGTATTGTTGGGACAAGAAGCACAGAAAATATCTTATAGAACAATTTATGCAGCTGCCAGTGGATATCCTAGTGATGCTGTTTTTGAATTGGACAATGCTTCCAAGCCAACAGGGGCGGGATCTTCAACCAAAGCAAGCACTCTTTCTTCGTTCTTTATGAATGCAGAATATAACTTGAATGATAAATATTATCTGTCAGGCAGTTTCCGTTATGACGGCTCGTCAAGATTTGGTGTAAACAACAAATGGGCTCCTTTCTGGTCTATAGGAGCAAAATACCGCATCTCTAACGAAAGCTTTATGGAAAATACCAAAAATTGGTTGACAGATTTGACTATCAGAGGTAGTTATGGAACTGTAGGTAATCAGGATATTGGTTATTATGCAGCAATGGGATTATATAATTATGGATATTCTTATAATGGTAAACCAGGAGCTATTCCTTACCAAATAGCCAATCCGGATCTAAAATGGGAGACTGTTGCAAAAGCCGATATCGGTATCCATGCTGTTTTCTTTGAAAGACTGACACTCGAAGTAGATTATTATAACCAACGGACAAAAGATATGATATTTGATGTACCACTTTCTTACACAACTGGATTCGGGTCTATCCTAAAAAATGTAGGTGAGATGGAAAACAAAGGTATAGAATTCTTGATTAACGCTAACGTACTTAGAAATAAGGATTTCAGTTGGGATGTTCGTTTCACTGGTACGGCAAATAAAAATAAAATCATAAAACTTGCCACAGAAAAACCAATTGAGAATACTCTAACTATCAGAAAAGTTGGCGAGGCGTATAATACATTCTATATGCCGGAATATGCAGGAGTGGATCCTGAAACAGGAGAAGCAATGTGGTATAAAGGACAAGAAGGGGATGAGAAAACAAAAAAATGTAAATGAGGCCGGTCAGCGAATTGTAGGTTCTGCCGATCCTAAATTTTATGGTGGCTTTGGAATGAATTTCAAATACAAAGGTTTTGACTTCTCTTTTGATACCAGTTTCACCTTGGGAAATAAAGTATATAACTCCGGATTTGCATTTGATATGCAGGTTGGACATTATTTCTTAGGTCCGGTATCTAACTATGTTTATGACAACCGCTGGCAAAAGCCGGGAGATATAACCGACGTACCCAAATTTGTAGCTGGAGACAACTCGGGAGCAGAAACTAATTCCAGCCGTTTCTTAATGAACGGTTCTTATTTGAGAATGAAATCCATGGTTTTAGGATATACTCTTCCGAAGAACCTTATGAATAAGGTGGCTATTGACAATTTAAGAGTTTATATCTCTGCTGACAATTTGTTCACTATCACTGCTAAAGATTTTATAGGATTTGATCCACAAACTAGATCTACCGGTATGCAGTCTTGGGCATATCCTGTACCTAGAAATATCATGTTCGGTCTTAATCTTAGCTTCTAAAAAATAACTTTAGAAATTTATGACAATGAAGAAAATATTATTTGCTTTATTAACCGGTTGGATGGCAATTTCATTCACCGCATGCGATGACTTCTTGACAGAAACGCCATCAACTTCTGTTCCGACAGAAGAAGCCTTGGTTACTACCCAAGATTTTCAGAATGCTTTAAATGGTGTATATTACACATTAGGTTCATATCGTTTTCTGGGACGTGATGTATTAGCAATTGGAGATGCGCCAACGGATATCACTTCACATTCTGTTGCAACGTCTCATTTCTATGACATCTTCCGCTATCAGATACTGGATACTAATTCATACATAGAAGAAATATGGGCATACGGATATTGGGCTATCGACCGTTGTGCACGTATCATTAAAGAAGGTACTTCATTTAAAGAAGTAACAAAGGGGGATCTGGCAGAAGTGGAAGGATGCATCGCTCAAGCCTATGCTATTAAAGCCCTCTGCTCTTTCTATTTGACTAACATGTTTGGTTTGCCATATTCGGAAGCCAACAAAACGACATTAGGTATCGTAAACGTTACTGAGCCCGTCCCTGCCTATTCACAGGTGTCAAGAGTTAGTGTAGAACAAAATTATAGCCTGATTCTTGATGATATAACGAAAGCTAAAGAATATTATGCTAAAGAAGGTGTTGAAAATGTAGGTAAACAGTATATGAATACGGCTGCAGTTGCTGCACTTGAAGCTCGCGTAAAACTCTATATGAAAAATTACGAAGGGGCTATTACGGCGGCTCAAGAGGCAATAACCCTAAGTGGTGGTACAATTGTATCAACCAAAGAAGACTATAAGAATATGTACACGACATTGGCTGTTTCGACAGAAGACATTTTCTTTATAGCAAAAGCCGAAGATGATTATTTATCTGCTAATGCTCTGAATACTTTATGGAATAAATACGGTTTGTCTATTAACAGCGCAACAATAGCAGAATATTCATCTAATGATATTCGTCTGGCACTTCTTGGCGGTACGTGGACTGGTGGAAAAATGCGTGGTATCACAACCAATAATCAGATTTCTAACTTGCCGGTTTTCAGACTGCCTGAAATGTATTTAATACAGGCAGAAGCATATGCAAAACAATCAACTCCTGATTATGGTAAAGCTAAAGAAAAACTGTTGGAAGTAGCGGCAAAAAGAAACCCGGATTTGGATGATAGTGAAATTGCAGAGGATCAGACGATTATTGATGTGATTGACAAAGAAAGAAAATTAGAACTGGTTCAAGAAGGACATCGCTTCTTTGATGCAAGAAGATTAGGCAAAATTATTAGTGTGGCAGATGGAGCGTATACTAATTTCAACATTGCCAAATTTGTGTACCCAATACCTTCTTTTGAAGTTAATTCAGGTTTTGGAGTTATACAAACAGAGGGATGGAGTGATAATCTACCTCGATAAAACATTTTTTAATATTGCCTCCATATAAGGATAAGTTTTAAATAAGTAGATGAGACCTGCAATTTTAGAATTAATCGAAATTGCAGGTCTTATTATTTATAAATATATACATAAATAGTTTTACGTAAGTAACATTTACTTCAACATCGTATCGAATAATGGGGAGAAGGAGCACGTCTATTAGACTACAGACGTTATATTGATCCGGAAGACTGGGAAATGACGATGATGATTCCAATGACAGAGTTCGACGGTAATGAAAGCTTAAATATTGCCAC
>ERZ826146.1423-NODE-1423-length-22070-cov-5.877084_pt1 | contig 22070 bp, 17 predicted proteins | sample MGYA00519857_ERZ826146 | MGnify/ENA primary metagenome ERZ826146 (study PRJEB31778, sample SAMEA3449222) | human gut metagenome | biome: human gut; feature: human-associated habitat; material: faeces | place: United Kingdom | collected 2010/2012 ...
AAAATCATAAAGTTCCTCCAAAGTCGAAACTTTAGATTTTAAGCCATTTCTGCCGTGCATGTCGCCAGAAATGATTTTCAATGAGGTTAGCACCTCAAACTTCCCGAAATAAAGCAGACAAAACCACAACGGTTTTGTCTGCAATCTGTTAATGCCTTTCACGACAGCATTATCTGTTGTGGAGGGCATTTTTGTTTGGAAAAACAGAACAAAAAAATCGGACTGTCAGTCCGATTTTTTGATATGTCTAAGAAATAAGTTGTTTTAAAACGCCGAATGATAAAAGCGACATTATAAGTCCTGCAGTAAGTACACCTAAAAAGATAAACAAAAGTGATTTTTTAGGTTTCATACCGAATAATACTGCGATAAGACTTCCTGTCCAAGCACCTGTACCCGGTAGCGGAATGGCTACAAAAAGGAATAAGCCGAGATAGCCGTATTTTTCGATTTGAGCCGATTTTGAAAGTGCTTTCTTTTCAAGCCAATCGGGAATTTTGTGAAAGTGTTTACTTTTTTTCATCCACGCAAATATCTTTTCAATAAACAGCAATATGAACGGTATAGGGAGCATATTACCCAGTACTGCGGCAATGTATGATGGGAAGAAACTCATTTTCATAAGTCCTGCCGCAAGAATACTTCCTCTAAGCTCCAACAACGGTACCATTGATACAAGAAAAACAATTAATTCCTTTGATATTTTTCCTGAAAGTGCTGTGACAATAGATTGTACAATAGAATCCATAAAACTTCTCCTTAAAATAAAAATTACAGAATTCATTATACACTATATCTTTCTAAAATGCAATTATTACTATATCAAATTAATGTAAAATCTTTGAAATTTGTTTGTATAGTACGAATGTTATGATTGATAGCAACAGTGCTTTTATTAAATTAAACGGAATTGCTCCGTATAAAACATATCCCAAAGTGTTTGTTATAAGCGGATTAGCCTTGCCGCAAAGCGATATAATTTGCTCCATAGGCATAACGTTTGTATAGAACGGTATCAAGATAAAGTAGTTTGCAAGTCCGCCTACGATTGCCATTGCTATTGCACCGAGAACAAGACCTAAAACCGCACCTTTTCTTGTTTTGATACGCTTGTAAATAAGTGATGAAACAAGTACAAGTGAACCGCTTGCAAGGAAGTCGGCAAGTTCACCGACACCGCCTGTGTCTGTTCTTAGCAGGTGTAGAGCCGCTTTGATGAATGCTATTGCAATACCAGTAACAGGACCGTATGCAAATCCGCCTATCAAAGCAGGTAAAGTTGAAAAATCAAACTTTAGAAACGGCGGCATAAACGGGATAGGAAATTCTAAAATCTGCATAAGTACAATAGATATACCTGACAGTATTCCTACACTTGCGATAAATTTCGGTGTAAACCTTGTTTTGTTTTGAACATTGTTGATTGCTTCCATAATTAAAAAGCCTCCTAAAAATTTATTTTGTATCTTTAGGAAAAGTTCTTCGCATAAATTTTGTCTTGACGCTATGAACGGGAAATAAAAAAAGCCCCATAGCATAGCTACAGGGCAAACCATACACAAAAAAACATCTTCTTCCGTCCGGACTTTAACCGTCGGTTTTGGAATTTCACCAAATCAGCCTACTGTACTGAGTAGGGTCGTGGACTTTAACCACCGGTAGGGAATTACACCCTGCCCTGAAGATACACTCATTTATATTATACACGTTTTTTTCAATTTTGCAACTGTTTTTTTAAAATTTATCAGTTTGTCTGCTCGGAAAATACTCAAAAATCACATCATAAAATGTGATTTCGTGAGTTGCTGACAGATTATCGACAGGTTCAAACAGCAATGCTCTGTAACAAAAATGTAATGTCGAAAAGGAAGAAAAATACTCAAAAATTATTGCATCGTACATCAGTGTACGGTGTATAATTTAAGTATGAACAGATACATAAATATAATAAATTCTTTAGAAAATATTTTTGTGGGAATAATATAATTTTAGGAGGGAAAATCATGAAATCTAAAAAATTATTATCAATCATACTGGCGTTGGCAATGATGTTCTCTGTGTTGCCTGCAAGTACCGTTTTGGTATATGCCGATGAAATTACAGAAACAATTTCCGCAGACACAACATGGAATGACGGTGATACGGTAGGCGGTGTTACAATATCAGGCGGAACCGTGACAATAAACGGTGATGTCGGTATCACGGCGGCAATTACTATCAAAGGCGATGTTACATTCACGGGCGGCGGAACGCTTAACAGAATGAGTACATCGGGAAATTTGATAAAAGTTGAAAGCGGAAGTCTTACACTTGGCAATGTTACAATAGACGGTAACAACGTGATAATTTCTGACAGCGGGGCAGCGGCTGCGATTAATATGGCCGGCGGTACTGTTATAATGAATGATGGGGCAAAGATTACAAATCATAAAAGAACCAGTGGTTATGGACCTGCAGTTTATATGACCAGCGGTAATTTTAAAATGAAGGGCGGCACAATTTCGGGTTGCGAAAGCAGAAATTACGGTGGTGCTATATATTTAGATGGCGGTAGCTTTGAAATGAACGGCGGTATTATTGAAAATAATAAGACGACACTTTCAAGTGCCGGATATGGTGGAGGAGCGTTTTATGTAAGAGAAGCTACTCTTATTATAAATGACGGTCTTATACAAAATAATTCGTCAAATTCCGGCGGTGCAATCTATAATACATCATTCGGTACAACGATAATAAACGGCGGTGTGATAAAGGGTAACACGGCGGTAGGCGATTCACCAAGTGGTTCTGCAATTTTTCATAGTTGTAAAACAACAGGAGAGGCTACATTACAAATAGGCGGTAATGCAAATATTAATGTAGGAAATGATATTTATTTGATGTCAAATACCTCTGCTACTAAATATGTTGAAATAACTTCTTCAATAAAAAATCCGTTAATACTTGCGATAGAGGGCGAATCAGAAGGCAGAGTTATTGCTGATGCGGCAGACGGTGTTGTGCTTACATACAATGATATGGCAAAGATTAGACTTAGCAACAGCTCTTACGCATTGAAACTTGAGAATAATCAAATAAAGCTTACTCAAACATCAAGCGGAGAAACAAAATTTCCTGTTTATCTCGGTTATGACGCAAACAACGGTACAAATGCACCGAACGGTAGCAGTGCCGAAATAGTTGCGGGCAACAGTGCAACTTTTACAATAAGTGACAGTGTACCGACAAGAACAGGATATGATTTTCTTGGTTGGGCGACAAATAAAGACGCAACATCAGCAGAATACAGTTCGGGTGGCAGTATTACAATAAGTTCCAATACAACGCTATATGCAGTTTGGAAAAAAATATCGACTTTTGAAACAAATGAATTTACACAACCGCTTGCAATAACAGGTTGGACATACGGTGAAACAGCAAATACACCGACAGCAGTGGCGAAATACGGAACAATAAAATATACATATTCAAATACGGCAGACGGAACGTATACCGAAGAAGTTCCGACAAATGCAGGTACATATTATGTAAAAGCAACAGTCGAAGAAACAGCAGACTATTCGGGACTTGAAAGCAATGCAGTTGAATTTACAATATTGCCGAAAACAATAAATACAGCAATAACACAACTAACTGCACCTGTTAAAAATGAAGTACCGCAGACAGAAATAGAAACAGACGAATATATAGCAACGGTAGTTTGGTCACCGGAAGTTGAAGACAAATTCGGATATGATACCATTTACACAGCAACAATAACAATCACACCAAAAGCAAATTATACTGTAAAAGGAATTGCTGAAAACGGTTATACCGTAAGCGGTGCACAAACAGTTACAAATGAGGCAGACTCTGCTACGGTAACGGCAGTGTATTCTGCGACAGGTAGTTATGACACAGTTGATACAAACGAATTTACCAAACCGCTTGAAATAGTCGGATGGACATACGGTGACACACCAAATGCACCGACAGCTACGGCAAAATACGGAACAATAAAATATACATATTCAACAGCGGCAGACGGAGAATATAGCGAAATTGTTCCGACAGATGCGGGAATATATTATGTAAAAGCAAAGGTTGAAGAAACAGATAAGTATACAGGGCTTGAAAGTGACGCAGTTGAATTTGTAATAGGAAAGAAAATACTTACAAATGACAACATAACAAAAATAGCAGACCAAACATATACGGGTGAGGAGATTAAACCTGTTATTGAGGTCAAAGATGGGGATAAAATTCTTGTACTTGATACAGATTATACAGTGGCATATGAAAAAAATATAAACGCATCGGAAGGGGCAAAAGTTAAGGTTGAGATAATTTCAAATAATTATGAAGGAACACTTGAAAAATTATTTACAATATTGCCGAAAACAATAAATTCTGCAATAATACTGACTGCACCTGTTAAAAACGGAGTACCGCAGACAGAAATAGAAACAGACGAATATACAGCAACGGTAGCTTGGTCGCCGGAAGTTACGGATAAATTCGGATATAGTACAGTTTATACCGCAACAATAACAATTACACCGAAAGCAAATTATACGGTAAAAGGAATTGCAGAAAACGGTTATACCGTAAGCGGTGCACAAACAGTCACAAATGAGGCAGACTCTGCGACAATAACTGCTGTATATGCGGCAACCGGTAGTAAGAGCAGTGGCGGTAGCGGCAGAACAAAACGTTATACAGTTTCGTTTAACACAAACGGCGGTAATAAGATAACGAGTCAGACTGTTGCAAAAGATAATTCAGTCAAAGAACCGACTGCTCCGATAAAAGAAAACTTTGAATTTGCGGGATGGTATACTGATAAGGAACTTACAACAAAGTACGATTTTACGGAAAAAGTAACAAAAAGTTTTACACTTTACGCAAAGTGGACTGAACAGAAACAGGAAAACGGCGGAAGTGAAGATGTCATAAATAATAATAGCGGAAATGAAAATAAAGAAAGTTCAAATACAATAGTTTTGACAATCGATGAACATGACGCACTCGTTTACGGAACAACAAAGACAAATGATGTTGCTCCAAAGGTTGTGAATGACCGTACAATGTTGCCTGCTCGTTTTGTTGCGGAAAATCTTGGCGCAACAGTTGAATGGGACGGCGAAAAACAACTTGTAACAATCACAGGTAAGACGGAAAAACAAGAGGACGTAATAATTCTTATCACAATCGGCTCGGATTATGCAAAAGTAAACGGTGAGGACGTTAAACTCGATAGTCCTGCTTTTGTTGAAAACGATCGTACATATACACCGATACGTTTCATCTCGGAAAATCTGGGTGCAACGGTTGAGTGGAATGAAACAGAACAAACTGTTACAATTCAAAGAGTTAAATAAATAAGAAATAGCAGCTGATTTTTCAGCTGCTATTTTAATGTTGAAATATCTTACAATGAATGAGGTGACAATGCAATGTCAAGCACTTGCTGAACAGTGAGTGCTTTTTGTATGAAATAAATAAAAAAAGCGATAACCGAAGTTATCGCTTTAATTGGTACAGACGACGCGCACCTTAATCTAAACAATACAAAATTGTGGGTATGTGTTGTTGTATATGTGAAAGATAAGGGGATAACAAATCCAATATATATTAAAGCATATCTCAATATAACAAACCCTATTTACATTGATAAAGATTTTTTGAATTGGAATGCAGACCAAGTGGTGACTGATTTAGATAAACAAGGAATTATATCGTCCGAAGATGGGTTAAAAATACTCAATATTGCAGATTTAGAATTAAAAAATTCCAAACTAAGAGAAATTCTAAAAAATAAAGGGTACGACGGTATTGTGTACAATAACGAGATTGAAGCTATATCGTTTTTGATGACAAACAAATTTTTAGGACGAACACAGATACAAATCAAGTAGGAATAAAAAAAGTAGATAATCAAAAAAATGGAGGTAAAGAAAATGGCATATCGCAATAAGGAGTATTGGACGGAAAGGTAGAAATGATGATAGAGGACTACACGCCCGAACTAAAGCAGAATTGACAGAGTTCATACGTCACATAGCGACGATAGCAACGAAGGACTGCAACAATCAGTTGGAAACGAAAGAAGCAGACCCGATGTCAGAGATGATAGCGAGGGAATACACGGAGGAACTGATAAAAGAGAAACTACATCAGAAACTAAAGGAGTATCATACTCTGTTTTTGACTAACTTTTGACTAAAATCTGACTAACTTTTGACTAACAGACTAATAAAAAAGTATAACATTTTATCACGTTGATTTTCTTCTCGAAAACACTAAAAAACCGCATAAACACTTGATATTCAAGCATTTATACGGTTTTTTGTGATTTATAAATTTGGTGACTCGTGAGGGAATCGAACCCTCGTTGCCGGCGTGAGAGGCCGGAGTCTTAACCGCTTGACCAACGAGCCATTAACAGATACTATAATACCACATTAATTTATATTTGTCAATAGAAAAATAGCGGATTTTGAAAAAATATCAAAATCCGCATAATAATCTTTTGGAGCTGTCGATATTTTTGTGACAGGCTAGATAGGTTTATCTGTAAAGTGGGTATTTATCGCAAAGAGCCTTAACTCTTGTCTTAACTTCTTCTTTATTATTTTCAAAGTCTTTGATTGTCATAGCGATAAGTTTACCGACTTCGACCATATCTTCTTCTTTAAAACCTCTTGAAGTTGAGGCAGGAGTACCGATTCTGATACCGCTTGTAACGAACGGACTCTTTGTATCAAACGGAATTGCGTTTTTATTTACTGTAATACCGACTTCGTCAAGCATTTTTTCAGCTTCTTTACCTGTAACGCCTGTATCTGTAAGGTTTACAAGCATAAGGTGGTTATCAGTACCGCCGCTTACAAGTTTAAAGCCTTCTGCCATAAGTGTATCTGCAAGAACTGACGCATTTTTAACAACCTGTTCTGCGTATGTCTTAAAGCTTGGGTCAAGTGCTTCTTTGAAGCATACTGCCTTAGCTGCGATTGTGTGCATTAGAGGACCGCCTTGAATACCAGGGAAGATAGCCTTATTAATCTTAACAGCGATTTCTTCGTTATTTGTAAGAATAAGACCGCCGCGAGGACCTCTTAGAGTCTTGTGAGTTGTTGTAGTAACAACGTCTGCATACGGCATTGGTGACGGATGGCAACCTGCTGCAACAAGTCCTGCGATATGTGCCATATCAACCATAAAGTATGCACCGACTTCGCTTGCAATATCGGCAAATTTCTTAAAATCAATAATTCTTGGATAAGCTGACGCACCTGCAAGGATAAGTTTTGGCTTACATTCAAGTGCTATACGTCTTACTTCGTCATAATCTATTGTGTTAGTATCTTCTGTAACACCGTAAGGTACAATGTTAAAATACTTACCGGACATATTAACAGGACTTCCGTGACTAAGGTGACCGCCGTGAGCAAGGCTCATTGAAAGAACTGTGTCACCCGGTGTAAGAAGTGCAAAGAATACAGCCATATTAGCCTGAGCACCTGAGTGTGCCTGAACATTTGCAAAGTCTGCACCGAATAATTCTTTTGCTCTTTCGATAGCGAGTGTTTCTACAACGTCAACGTGTTCGCAACCGCCGTAGTAACGTTTTCCAGGATAACCCTCTGCATATTTGTTTGTAAGCGGTGAGCCGTTAGCCTCCATAATTCTTTCCGATACAAAGTTTTCAGACGCAATAAGTTCAATTTTATTGTTCTGACGATTTGTTTCGTCTTGAATTGCAGCATAAATTTCCGGATCAAAAGATTTCATCTTTTCGTATTTTTCCATTTTCCCATTTCCTTTCGTATAAAAAGTATTGAGTTGAAAACAACTTTATGTAATATTATATATGTTATTTAATAAAAGTGCAAGTCTTTGTTGCAAATTTTTACGAAAAATTATATAATGTACTTATCAGAAAAATTGAATTGAGGTGATTTCTTTGACGAAGAAAGAACGTGTTTTGAAATTGCGAGAGCTTTTGGACAAGGCATATCCCGATGTCAAATGTTCGCTTAATTACACAACACCGCTTGAAATGCTTATAGCCACTCAAATGTCGGCACAATGTACAGACGCAAGAGTTAATATAATTACCGAAACACTTTTTAAAAAGTATAGAAATGCAGAAGATTTTGCTAATGCGGATTATGATGAGCTTTGTGAAGATATAAAATCAGCGGGATTTTACCGCAACAAGGCGAAAAATATAATCTTGTGCTGTCAAAGGCTTATTGACGTTTACGGCGGGGAAGTACCTGATACAATGGAGGACTTGACAAGTCTTGCCGGAACGGGCAGAAAAACAGCAAACCTTGTACTTGGCGATATATTCGGTAAGCCTGCTGTTGTGGTTGATACACACTGTAAGCGGATTGCAAAGCGTATAGGTCTTACAACGAACGACGATCCTACAAAAGTCGAAATGGACTTGAAAAAGATTGTACCGTCCGATTATCAGCTTAGAATGTGCCATCAGTTTGTGGCACACGGTCGTGCGGTATGTACGGCAAGAAACCCTAAATGTGCGGTATGTCCTATTAAGGAAGTTTGCAAAAGTGCGGGAAAATGCTGAATTGTTAAAAATAAAGCAGACAAAATCATAAACGATTTTGTCTGCTTTTGCATTTATTTTACTTTATATATCTGTATTGAATTTTCATCATATATTTTTTCAAACTGTGAAAGTGAATTGTAATTTATATTAAAATCTTGTTTTTCGCTGTTTCCTACATAAATATATGAAATGTTGTTTTCATCTGCAAATGACTTTAACTGTTGAGAAGAACCCTCATATGCCGTTTTTAATTCTTCACTTCTCTTAGTATATTCTTCTCCGAACCCGTGGAAATGCACATACAACGAAGAACCTACATATATTGTTCTTCCGGCAAGTGAAACTACAGGGTTAATGTGATTTGTACTTGTCATAAACACACCGTTTGCGTCGGTGTTGTCTTTAATATATTCAGCAACTTCAATATCAGCGGCACTATATGTCTGATACATTGCACCTGAGTGATATTCGCGAATAATTGTCATAACTCCTGACAGCGTAGCGGAAATAATAACCAATGCCGCAAGGAAACCGCGTAAATTGATGCCTTTAAGTTTATCATAAATAAGTACAAGATATTCCGAAACAATGATTACCGCAATCATATATGCTATGTAGAACAGTTTGTTGTTATCATATTCGTTAGGCTGGAACAATATAAGTTCGGCGATTAAAAACAACAATCCGCAGCTAAGCACTAATTTTTTATTATCCTTTGATGTATTGAAAAACGCAGGGATAATGAACAAGAAAGGAATTCCCCAATTCTTGATATAGAACCATAAATACGGATCAGCCTCATTTACCCAGTTAAATGAATATCTTAGGAATGAACTGTTTCCCGAAGTTTGTGAGAATGTCCAGAAGAAAAGCTGTGGCATAGCAAGTACAAGAGTGATACCTCCGAAGTATATCCAACGCATAATATAGCTTTTCTTGTCTTTTTCATCGTAAAGATAAAGGAAGAACATTCCGGCACTTATAATTCCGAGTGCAAGCAATGAATGTGTGTGTATCATCGGCATACAGCCGGCGACAACTCCGAGAATAATAAAATAAGATGTCTTTTTATTCTTTACCGCATTTACAAGCATTTCAAGTTCAAACAGGATTACGCACCAACCGGCCATTGTTGTTCTTTGTGGTATAATCATATCGCAAATGACATTTGACCAACGTATATTGTGTTCATTATAGTTTGTCGGTGTCTGGTAGTATTCCGTAAAGAACTTTGTAAAGTTTGACGGGTCTTCTTTTGCACTCTCAAAGAAATACGCAAAACCAAATCCGCCGTTTAAGAAGAAGAACAATGTTGCAATAACAGATACGGTTGTACTCTTAGTAAGGGAAAATGAAAGAATGTAAAATCCCATTACTATACAAAGTGCAAATATAAAGCTTGGAATAAGTACGGCAATTCTAAGCGGACAACCGAACATATACAGGCTTGAAGAAAGCGAATCAATAAGGAACGGATAGTTTAATCTTGTTCCCGAAAGGAAACAGTATTCCGGCGGAAATGATTTTTGTTCGGCTATTGATGTAACAAATCCAAGGTGCATTTGTAAGTCACCGTATGTAGACTGTCCCGAGCTTACAGCGCCGTTGGCATAAGGTGCAAGAATATGGTTTACCATAAGCAAGCATATTAACAGTGTGACGGGTATAATCAAAAACAGAAAAATCTTATTTGATATAACCACGTTTTCTTTGCATACAAGATGTTTCTTTAAATATACTGTTTTCTCAGAAAAAATACTTTGCACAACGTCTTTGTGCTTAATTCCCAATACAATTATCGGTATAATCGCCGCAATAAGTAAAAGTATGTGGCTTATGTATGTGAATTTAAAAATCAAGGCAAACGGAATAATTCCTGCCATAAGTATTATATTTCCGAAAACAAGTCCCGACCATAGTTTGTAATAAATATCTTTTTCTTTGAAGAACATCGAACTGTAAATAAATCCGATGATAAGAAAAAGCAAATAATAAATAACTCCTAACAATTAAATCACCTCTGTTTAATAATTATTGTACAAAAAACATAATTGAGCCGACTAAATTAATCGCAAGACCGATAAAGAATAGGGGATAGTTGAAACTTTCCCAATCATTATCCTTCGGCAGTAACATAACCGTTCCTATAAATATAATAGGAAGAACGTCATTTGTGTACCTGTTACCGAAATGTGCACCGCCCATTGTTTTGTGCACAGTTATTGAAAGAAGTTCGATTATTGCGATTGTCAAAACAAGAATCATAAACTTCATATCAAATTTTTCGTGCTTTATAATTGAACGTGCAATATATACCAAGTAAGATATAAATATCGGACTAACCAAGAATATGCACATTCCGTTGGCATAAGGGTATTGCCAAATTCCGTTCTGTGTTTCGGGAACGGAAAACATATTTTTCAGATTTTCAGCCATATATCCGATATTGAATTGACCGAGTTCCGAACGTGTAAATTCGGGCAGATAGTTGTGACCGAATTCCGTAATATGGCCGAAACGAGCGAAGTTTAAAATCATATACGATAATGCAATGACCGCCATAGGAACAAGGGTGAGATAACGCTTTTTTATAATATCGATGATTTTATCTTCTGGGTTGACTGCTTTGTGTGCGTTGTATATCAGATATAGAAGTGCAGGCAGATATAATATCTGGAACGGTCTGCAACCTACCGCACATGCCCAAAATGCAAGTGAAAGACCTATTTTGTTTTTCAAAGCATAGTATATTGCCATAAGACTTAATGTAAAAGCCATATTTTGAGCGATAAACCATACCCAAGCATTTTGTGCAGTCATAAGCCAGTTTGAACCGACTGTAAGAAGTAATGTGAAAAATATTGCGGTTTTACTTTCAATATCAAAATGCTTTAATATCTTAAATGCGTATACCGCTCCCAAAAGCGATACCGCAAATGCAATCATACTGTCACAACTGTTCCAGCCGATAAGCACAAACGGCAGCATAGCATAAGACGGAAACGGCGGAAAGCTTACATAATATTTATTATTGAAAATCGCAAGCTCAAGATACGGATAGTCACGCCCTAAATCAAGTCTGCCCTCAAGCCAAGACTGTGCTTGAAGTATATATGAATTATATGCCTGAGATTTCCAAGGCCATTGTCCCGTAAATGTCCAGGCAACGAAGAAAACGGCTGTAACGCATAGACAAAGCAAAAGAATACTGATATAATCGGTATCGGTATTTTTTAATATTCTTTTTGTGTTCATATTAATCCTCCGTTATAAAATTTGTTTCCAACACAAGTATCCTGTCAAATAAATGCCTAAACCTATTGCCATTGAGACTGTGATAATAGGTTCTGTCCATTTGTGTCGTTCCGAAAAATCGGAAAGGAAAAGAAATGCCGGAATTGCACAAGTCATATATCTTGCAACGCTTATCGGCCAGTCAAATCCTGTGTTTATTATAATGTATACAGCCAAAAATGCACTGTACATACTTCTGTTTCGTCTTATACCATACAAAAGTGTGGAAATAACAAAAATTATTGATAAAGTTTCCGGAATCCAAATGTCAAATCGTGATTGGTCGGAAGTGAAAGCGTTTGTAAACATTTTTGCAATTCCGCTGCCGAAGTAGCAAGAACCGTTGTTCCAGTATTTTGCTTGATATTCGAGGAATTTAAAGCAGTTGCCTGTAACTTTATAATTGCATAGAAGATAAATTCCCGTTCCGAGCAACATTAGAAATATCCAAAGACCTTTGCTGTAGAACAGTTTCCAAACCGACTTTATATCTTTGTTTTTTAATTTTTCAAATATTTTATAATGTTCGAGCCATTCAACCGCTGCAGGTATTGCAAGCAATATTCCGACCATTCTTGAAAGAGCTGCCGCAGCTCCCCAAATACCGACAAGATACCACTTATGTTTTCTTATATAATATAAAGTTGCCGCAGATGTGAAAAGCAGCATACTTTCATTCATAAGTGTTCCGAAAAACAGTGCGTGTGGGAATACCGACAGATACACTATTGCACGAACGGCAACCGACTTGCTGTAATCGATTGAAAACAATTTATATAGGAAGCAGCACGCACCCGAATATAATGCAAATGATGTTAAAAGTCCGCTTACTCTTAAATCTCTGAAAATCAAATTAACAATTTTCATAATCCAAGGGTATAGCGGGAAGAATACAATAGTTGTAAAGTCACCGTCTATGTCAAAACCGGAATATCCGACATTTGCAATTCTGAAATAGTTGTTTGCGTCCCACTTCATATACTGTTCAAGTATGTCCCCGAAACCGTTGATATTGTCATTGAACATATACATCGCACATATCGAAAACAAAAATACTGCAATTCTGAAAGCAAAAGCTAATAAAAATACAGATATAATTTCTTTGTACGTTGTTTGGTGAGCAGAGACAAGACTTTTATTGCAAGTTAAAGCAGAAATAACTTTATTGTTCGGCAGTGCAAGCCCCGAATTTGTTATAATTCTGAGTGCAATTACAAAAACGGCACTCCATATAGCGATACTTGATAAAACAGAAATAATCATTGATAATTCTCCTTATTACTTTCTTTTACTATATAAATCGGTCGCTTTTTTGTTTCGAGGTATGTTTTGGACAGATATTGCCCTAAAATACCCAGACAGAACATTTGCACGCCCGAAAGAAAGCATATAATACACACCAAAGACGGATAACCGGCAACCGGATCGCCCCATATAAGCGTTTTAATTATTATTATCAATACAAGTATAAAAGCAATGATAAACAGTAAAAAACCAAGTATTGATGAAAGGGCAAGCGGTATTGTGGAAAATGCCGTTATACCGTCAAGGGAATATAAGAATAATTTCCAAAAAGACCATTTTGTTTCGCCTGCAACTCTTTCGACATTTTCGTATTCAATCCATTTGGTATTAAATCCGACCCAACCGAAAATCCCTTTTGAAAATCGATTATATTCTCCCATATCAATAATGGCATTAACCATTTGACGGGTCATCAGTCTGTAATCTCTTGCACCGTCTACAATATCGGTTTTAGATATTCTGTTTATTAATTTATAGAAACAGCGTGCAAAGAAAGAACGTATAGGAGGTTCACCGATACGGGTGGTACGGCGGGTTGCAACACAGTCATAATCGCTTTCGATTATAGTTTTGTACATCTCCGTAAGCATATACGGAGGGTCCTGTAAGTCCGCGTCCATAATTGCAATATAATTGCCGGACGCATTTTTGAGTCCGGCATACATTGCTGATTCTTTACCGAAGTTTCGTGAAAAAGAAATATATTTTACGCGATTATCTTTACTTGCATATTCTTTTAAGACGGTTAAGGTATTATCAACCGAGCCGTCGTTTATAAATAAATATTCAAAATCAACGCCAAATTCATTTTTCATCAGCGTAGAATATTCCGTTATTGCTTTATAAAAATAAGGTATGGCATGTTCTTCATTATAGCAGGGAACGATTATGCTGATTAAATTATCTCTGTTATTCATCATACATTAAACCTAAACAAAACAATATCTCCGTCTTTCATAACGTAGTCTTTACCCTCACTTCTTACAAGACCTTTTTCCTTAGCGGCTGTCATACTTCCGCATTCCATAAGGTCGTCATAGTGAACAACTTCCGCACGAATAAAGCCGCGTTCAAAGTCTGTATGAATTTTACCTGCCGCCTGAGGTGCTTTTGTACCCTTAGTAATAGTCCATGCGCGAACTTCAGGTTCGCCGGCTGTAAGGTAACTGATAAGACCAAGCAATGTGTAGCTTGCCTTGATAAGTCTGTCAAGACCTGATTCGCTCATATTAAGTTCTTCAAGGAACATTGCCTTTTCATCGCCGTCAAGCTGAGAAATTTCTTCTTCTATTCTTGCACTTACAGGCATAACCTGTGAGCCTTCTTTTGCGGCAAGTTCTTTAACTCTGTTTACAAATTCGTTGTTTTCGATACCTTTTGAGAAATCGTCCTCCGCAACGTTTGCAGCATAGATAACAGGCTTCATTGAAATAAGTGAAATTTCTTTCATTATAGTCATTTCATCGTCTGTGTATTCAATACTTCTTGCAGGAAGTCCTTCTTCCAAAGTCGCTTTAACTCTTTCCAAAAGTGCAAGCTCTGTTGCAAGTGACTTGTCGCCCTTCATAGCTTTCTTTGTACGGTCAATTCTTCTCTCAATCATTTCAATATCAGAGAAAATAAGTTCAAGACTGATAGTTTCAATATCGCGGATAGGGTCGATTGAACCGTCAACGTGAGTGATGTTTGCATCCTCAAAACAACGTACAACGTGAACAATAGCGTCAACCTCACGAATGTGAGATAAGAACTTGTTTCCAAGACCCTCACCCTTTGAAGCACCTTTTACAAGACCCGCTATGTCAACGAATTCGATATAGGCGTGAGTAACTTTCTTAGGGTGATACATTTCTGCAAGTTTGTCAAGACGTTCGTCGGGAACGTCAACTATACCGACATTCGGCTCAATCGTACAGAACGGATAGTTTGCCGATTCTGCACCTGCCTGAGTTATTGCATTAAATAATGTTGATTTACCTACGTTAGGTAAGCCTACGATTCCAAGTTTCATTATGTTTTTCGTCCTTTCGTAGTGCCTGAAAATATATTCGACACCAATTTGTGAAAATTTTATGAATTTATTATATAACATTTAAAACATTTTCGCAATACTCTTTATTATTTTTTCGGTTTATGGTATAATAAATGTATCATATTAAGATGAAAAAACAGGAGGACAAAATAATGGCTAACAATAAGGTACTTATAGTAGATGACGATGAACATATAGTAGAACTTATAAAACTTTATATGGACAAAGAGGGGTTTGATACCGTTACCGCAAACAACGGTAAAAAAGCCGTTGAACTTTTTAAGTCAGAAGCACCGGCTATTGTAATTCTTGATGTTATGATGCCTGAAATGGACGGATGGCAGGTGTGCCGTGAAATCAGACGTGTAAGTAATATTCCTATTATAATGCTTACCGCAAAAGGCGAAACATTCGATAAGGTGCTTGGTTTGGAACTCGGTGCGGACGATTATATGGTTAAGCCTTTTGAGCCGAAAGAACTTCTTGCAAGAGTTAAGGCTGTGTTGAGAAGAAGTGATACAAAGGAATCAAATGCGGAAAAAGAAATTGTTTTCCCTAACCTTACAATAAACCTTTCAAACTACGAACTTAAAATAAACGGAAATATAGTTGAAGTACCGCCGAAAGAACTTGAACTTTTGTATTTCCTTGCGTCAAACCCGAACAGAGTGTTCACGCGTGAACAGCTTTTGGAAGAAGTATGGGGATTTGATTATTTCGGTGATTCGCGTACAGTTGACGTTCATATAAAAAGACTTAGAGAAAAACTTGAGGGTGTTGAGGCAAATTGGCAGCTGAAAACCGTATGGGGCGTAGGTTATAAATTCGAGGTAAGATAATGTTTAAGAGTATTTTGGGACGTTTGTTTTGGACGTATGCTATAATACTTATGCTTGTTTTTACGTCGGTTGCGGTTACGGTAGGTATATTTGTAAATCATTTTGCAATAAGCACTCATATGAATAATGTCATAAGCGTATCGCAGAATTTGGAGTATTGGACAGGATCACTGCAAATAGAAGATACCGATTATCGTGCAAGAGCGGCATATAAACAGCTTTTAAGGTCGTGGGGCAGCTTTTTGAACTCGGATATTATAGTAACTAATTCAAACGGTGAGGTTTTGGAAAGTACAACAAGTTCCGCGACCGTTCCGGACGAACTTGTACATATTGTAACAAACGGAAATATCATAAAGAAATACAGCACATTAAACGGTTCGTATAAAAATAAAATGATGGTTATAGGTGTACCGATTAAATATCAGGGAGGTATTGTCGGAGCGTCGTTTTATGTGACAGGCATTTTTGATATAAGAAAAACAACACTTGAGTTGTTTATGATGGTTATTATTACATCATTGTTTTCTGTATTGGCAGCGTTTGTGCTTGTGTATATGCAGTCGAAGAAAATCTCGAAACCGATAGAGGAGATTAATAAGGCTGCAAGGGGAATTGCGTCAGGTAAGTTTGACAAACGTGTTGAGGTGACAAGTGCCGATGAAATAGGACAGCTTGCGTCAAGTTTTAACTTTATGGCGGATTCCATAGAGGCATTGGAGGATACAAGAAGTGAGTTTATAAGCGACGTATCGCACGAACTCAGAACTCCTATGACAAGTATTTCGGGATTTATCGAGGGTATTTTGGACGGTACAATTCCGCCGGAAAAAGAAAAGGAATACCTTAAAATCGTGCTTGACGAATCAAAACGTCTTACGAAAATGGTTAATGATATGCTTGAAATGTCAAAAATGTCATCAAGCGAATATAAACTTGATGTGTCTGAATTTGATTTGAACGAGCTTACAAGAATTTGTATAATCGGTTTATGTAACAGAATTGACGAGAAAAATCTTGAACTTAATGTTGATTTTGAAGATGACATTTTGAAAGTTATAGCAGATAAAGACGCAATAAAACGAGTTATCATAAACTTGCTTGACAATGCGATAAAATTCAGTTATCCGAATACAACAATCGGTATAAGAACATGGATTGAGGACGGCAGAGCGAGATTTTGCGTAGGTAATTTCGGTGACGGAATAAGCGGTGCGGATTTGAGCAATATTTTCAATCGTTTCTATAAAACCGATAAGTCACGCGTAAATGAAAAGAGCGGTGCGGGACTGGGTCTGTCGTTTGTTAAAAATATTATGACATTGCATAAGCAAAACGTTTGGGTTGAAAGTGTTGATACAAAGGAAGGCTCAACGGTTAAATATACAAAATTCACGTTCACACTTGAACTTGCGTGATTTTGGTATTGACTGACAATGAAAATAGGTGTAAAATAGTATTATATGAATTTCAAGGAGGAAAAATTTAATGGCTGAATTACGTTGGAACCCACTAATAAAGGATTGGGTAATGATTGCATCACACCGTCAGAACAGACCTCAGATGCCAAAGGATTGGTGTCCGTTCTGTCCGGGTTCGGGAAAGGTTCCTGACCACTTTACAGTGTATGAATATGATAATGATTTCCCTGCACTTTCACAAAATCCGCCTGTACCGGATGATGTTGAAACAAGAATTTACAAGACAAAGCCAGCATACGGCAAGTGCGAAGTTATTTTGTACTCACCGGAGCATACTGTAACATTGCCGGAGCTTCCTGTTGACCATATCAGAGAACTTGTTGATTTGTGGACAGAAAGATTTGTTGAAATAAGCAAGGACGAAAAGATTAAGTATGTATTTATTTTTGAAAACAGAGGTGACGTTGTAGGTGTTACAATGCCTCACCCTCACGGTCAGATTTACGGTTATTCTGTAATTCCGAAGAAATTACAGCTTGAAATGGAATCATGTAAGGAACATTTTGACGAAACACATAACTGTCTAATCTGCGATATGCTTGAAGATGAAATGAACTGCGGTGACAGAATTATTATGGAAAACGAAGATTTCGTTACATTCCTGCCATTCTTCAGCGAATATCCTTACGGTATGTACATAGCCGCAAAGCGTCACGTACAGAATTTGTCACAGCTTACAGACAGTGAAAAGACAAATCTTGCAAAGATATTAAAGGAAACAACAGGTACATTTGACAGCTTGTTTGATTATAAGTTCCCTTATATGATGTGTATGTATCAAAACCCTGTAAACGGTGAAGATGTATCTGATTATTACCACTTCCATATCGCATTCTATCCGCCGATGAGAAGTGCAGATAAGATTAAGTATAACGCATCTTCTGAAACAGGTGCTTGGGCTCACTGTAACACAACTGCTCCTGAAGCAATGGCTGTTGAACTTAGAGCCGCACACGAAAAATTTCTTAAAAAAATGAACGGCTAAACCGAATGAGTCTGTCGACATTTTATCGACAGACTCATTTTTTTGTTTAAAAAGTGTCACATACACAAAAAGTCGGTTTATAGCCGATTATGTTTTCAAAATCGCTTTTAATCACATTTATTGCATAATCGACCTTATCTTCTTCAACGATTGCCCAAATACCTTTATCCTGACATCTTGCGGCGGCTATGCCGTCTGTATTGCGTGCAGTGTTTGCAAGGAATTTATGTTCTGTGCCAATATCCCAAAAACGTTCCATGGATTGTTCCGAATTGTTTATTTCGCGGAAAAGTGTTTTTATATCACATCGTTTTAATGCGGCGGAAACGGTATTAATGCGTGTATTTTCGGTGGATAGGTGATACATATATTTAGCCGCTTTGCTGTTTTTAAACGATGATTTTGCGGTGCTCAGTATTTCGGGCGTCAAGTCTGATATTGAATTGATGTGAGGGTATAATCTTCGTATTTCGGACATAGCATATTTAATGTGCTTTGAATGGTTGCTTAACGGTTCTGTGCAGTGTGCGGTAAGAATTTTGTAGCCGGAAAGCGGCAACGGCAGGTTTTTCGGCTCACCACTGTTCATAAGTGTACAGTAGCCTTTTTTAGAAAAAAGTACGGCGAGATAAGGCGTTAAATCGTCGCTTAATGCACATATTGCGGCGGTTTCAAGAGGGGTGAGTTCTATATCACTTACTTGCATAAGTGATTTTATCAGTGCAGCCGAAAAAGCGTGTTTTGAGGATATAAAATTCGGTATCGTGTTATTGTACAGTATTTCTGCACCTTTTAAACCGCTGTTTTCAAGTGCGTGTATTAACTCGGCAAAGAATTTTGTTTTGCCTTTAAAAAGGTCTGTGGACGTGCCGAAAGGGTATTGCAGACATTTGTCTGTGGTGGTGTTTTCGATTTTTACATAGTTGCCGCCGCTTTTTCGTGCGAACATTTCAACTCGCATTGATAATGTACAGCATAACGACGGTGCAGTGGGTATATCTGTATGTCCGAGAAGTGTGCATAATGCGCCGTATGAGGTGTAGTGAAGAAATTTGCCTGATGTTTCGTACCGCTTGTAAAAGTCCTCTTTTAAAGTGAGAAAATTCAAAAAAATCACTCCTTTTTATTAGCTTGCCCATAATTTTGAATTAAATTCATTGTGATTTGCCACCATGGTATATATTCGGGCGACCGATGATCGCCCTTACGAAGCGTGTGTGATTGGTGTAACTCTAACGTCAATATTAATATATTTCCGTAGGGGCGGTCATTGGCCGCCCGTTGAGAAAATGCAAAAGTGGGCGACCAATGATTGCTCGTACGAATGGATAAGCCGTATCAAAGGCTCCCCTTGAGGGGAGCTGTCGACAAAGTCGGCTGAGGGGTGGCTAAAATAAGAACATCACACGAATAGAAAAGCCACCACACCACCGCAAGCGGTACCCCTCTCCTCAAGGAGAGGCAAGGAACGACGAGGCACCGTCCCGTACAAGTTGGGAAATCCATACTAAAAGGCTCCTCTCGAGTGGAGCTGTCGACAAAGACGATTGAGGGGCTAAATATATATTTTTTTGGTGAATGATGACCGCCTCTACGAATGTTTTGCTTGAGGGGAGAAATTAGTGTTAAAATCCCAATACAGCTTGACAATTCACTCAAAAAAAGTTATAATAGTTAAATCGTAAGTGAAAATAAGAGAGGAATGACATAAAATGGCTGATGAAAAGGAATTTGTTTTAACACGAGAAGGTAAATTGGAACTTGAAAACGAACTTGATACTTTAAAAAATGTTACAAGAAAAGAAGTATCTGAAAAAATTAAAGAGGCTCGTTCATTTGGTGACCTTTCGGAAAATGCCGAATATGATGAAGCAAAAAATGAACAGGCAGAAGTAGAGGCAAGAATTAACGAAATCGAATATATGCTTAAATATGCAAGAGTTATTGACGATGAAGAAATCAAGTCAGACGTTGTAACTCCGGGTTCAAAGGTGGTTCTTGCAATATTCGGTGGTGAAGAAAAGTACACAATCGTCGGTTCAACAGAGGCTGATCCTTACAAGAACAAGCTGTCATACGAATCACCTATCGGTGCGGCTTGTCTTAACAGAGCGGCAGGCGAAACTGTAAAGGCAAATACTCCCGGCGGTGAGATTGAATTTAAAATTCTTTCTATTGAAAAATAATCAAAAAATAATTTAATAAGAAATTTAAGTGCGGTATTTGAATACCGCACTGTTTTTTTGCATAAATTTTCTTAGGGGGTGAGGCTATGAGGAATATACGGAATATTTTAAGCGTCGTATGCGGTTATGCGGCGGCGGTTATCGGTGCAGGTTTTGCGTCGGGACAGGAGATTATAAGCTTTTTTGTGAAATACGGAAAATACAGTATTATAGGTGTATTGCTTTCGTGTATTATTTTTTCGGTGTTTGCGTATGCGGTTTTATCGGTGTGTGTAGAAAAAAATATAGAAACTTATTCGGATTATCTGAACAATTTTTTTAGACATAATATAAGAAAAATTGTCGAAATTATAACTTTACTTTTTGCAATATCCACAGTATGCGTTATGACGGCGTGTGCAGGGGAAATGTTTTTTATATTGTTCGGAATTAAAAAAATATTCGGCGCAATTATTTTTAATGCAGTATGCGGAATGATATTTTTTATGAACAATAAAAAAATTATGGGGATAAATTCGATTTTGGGTGCAATAATAATTTTCGGTATCATTTTTTGTTGTTTCTATATATTGAGATTTCGAGAACATCAAGTTTTTTCAAATGAAGTTAAAATGACTGTTTCAAGTATTTCATATGCCGGATACAATCTTATAACAACAGGTGCAATTCTTGCGGGTATGAGCCGTTTTTTGCAAGACAGGAAAGAGGCGGCATTGGCAAGCGTTATGTCCGGAGTGGTGCTGTTTGTTATGATGTTACTTATATGGACTGTGCTTGAAATATATTACGGCAAAATAAATCTCGGAGAAATACCTATGCTCACAATGGCTCTCAGACAAAACAAAGTGTTTGGGGCGATTTACGGAACAATGCTTTTCTTTGCGGTCATTACCACAGATGTATCAAACGGATTTAACGTACTTGACATAGCAAGCAGAAAAATAGGGAAGAATGTTGTTGTATTCTTTATGACTGTAATTGCGGTTGCTATGAGCGGTGCGGGTTTTTCTAAAATTATAAATACAGCTTACAGACTTTGCGGTTACGGCGGATTGGTGCTTGTTTTCTATGTTATTTATAATTTTATAAAAAATATGAATAAAGTAGAAAATGAACGTAAAAATGAGAATACAAAAGTAAAATTAGCAAAAAACAAACATAATCGACTGTAATCGAGGTTTACAAAATTAAATATCTTTGCTATTATATACAAGTCGTTTGGCGAGAGCAAAACGGCAGAGAACATACGTCGGGATGTAGCGCAGTTTGGTAGCGCATCTGGTTTGGGACCAGAGGGCCGCAGGTTCGAATCCTGTCATCCCGACCAAAAAGTATGGGAGTTTAGCTCAGCTGGGAGAGCGTCTGCCTTACAAGCAGGATGTCACAGG
>ERZ826146.1432-NODE-1432-length-21933-cov-4.093199_pt1 | contig 21933 bp, 17 predicted proteins | sample MGYA00519857_ERZ826146 | MGnify/ENA primary metagenome ERZ826146 (study PRJEB31778, sample SAMEA3449222) | human gut metagenome | biome: human gut; feature: human-associated habitat; material: faeces | place: United Kingdom | collected 2010/2012 ...
GAATGGTTATGAACATGCCTTTTTAGTTCAGGCAAAAGTCAATGGAAAGTGGTCTAGCTACAGTGAATATGACCACGTAAAAGTAATTCCAGAAGGCGTAATGGAACCTGAGGTATTAGGCGTGAGCGAAATAGGTAATCCTGTACTTTCGTGGGCATCAGTTCCTGGTGCAACAAAATATTCCGTAACAATCATGGGTCCGAAGCTATTTTCTTACACGGTTGAGGGAACCTCTCTTAATCTTTCGTCTCTTACAGCTGGGGTAAGTTATGAATGCTACGTCAGGGCATATATTCCATTTTTGAAGGGATGGACATCGTTTACTGACGAAGACTATTATTCGTTTGTTTTGGGCGTTAATGATGCCCCAAAGCCAACCGTCTCTTCTGTAGGAGATGGGACAGTAACTTTATCTTGGGATCCTATTCCCGGTGCAACTAAGTACGCTATCTCATCTCAGAATCCAGGAGTGAATTATTCTCTTGATTGCACTGACACGACTTATACCATCTCAAATCTTGCCAATGGTAGAGAATATAACTTCTTAGTTCAGGCTTATGTAGATGGAAAGTGGTCTAGCTATGGACCTGGAATTTTCGTTCGGGTGTCTTTTATTGATCCGAATTCTCCGAAACCGTACGTTAAGTCGACCGGCAATGGAACAGTGACACTTGCTTGGGATCCAATTGAGGGAGCCACTGATTATGCTATTGCTGAATATATCGACGGTTCATATAAAACATATACTCTAACCTGTAAAGATACTGTTTATACCATTTCGGATTTGGCGAATGGTTATGAACATGCCTTTTTAGTTCAGGCAAAAGTCAATGGAAAGTGGTCTGAATATGGTCCAGTGAACCATGTAACGGCGGTTCCTCATGGAGAGGTATCCCCCTCCCCTAAAGCGAAAGCAGGAAATAGGTCAGCGATTATTTCATGGGATAAAGTGCCAGGTGCAACAAAATACGCAGTGGCGATAAAAACATCATCGGGATACAGTACTTACACGCTAAACTGTACAGGTACTTCCTATACGATACCTAATTTACGTAGTGGAGTAACTTATCAAGTTTTAGTTCAGGCATTTTGCTGTGGGAAGTGGTCTCCGTATTCGGAAGCGGATTTGGTTAGCGTCACTCCGTACGGACCTGTTTATACCTGGGATCAGGAAGCTATGCTAAACAGAATTAACGGCTATAGTAGTAGAACTTCATGGTTGATAGCTGTCGATCGTTCTTCTCATAAAGTTGGCGTATTCAGAGGCTCTGCAAATAATTGGGAGCTAGAGCATTATTGGAGTTGTGTTACTGGCGCTCCAAGCACACCTACGATTACGGGTTCGTATTACACGACGGGTGGTAAAAGAACATCGTTAAGCACGGATAGCAGAGCAATATGGTGCACCCAAATATGGGGAGGCTACTTTTTCCATTCTATTTTAGCTTCAGAAAGCGAACTGGGGCAAAGTCTGTCTCATGGATGCATTAGGCTGCCTTATTCTGCTGCCCAGTGGATATATAGCAATATTTACGTTGGAACAAGGGTGATTATATACAACTAAACTAGATTATTTTTAATCTTTGGAATATTTAAGTCTTATTTGATCTGTTTAACACGATGTATTAAACAGATCAAATAATTATTTTAGTGCGCAGGATAAGAGATTGTGCGCTATCGCATTGTCGGTTTTTGACAGTATTTTTTTATATGCATTTTGAAATTCTCTCACATTCCCATGGGTGGTTTCTATGACTTGTCTAGATAACAAAATTATTGTCTTGATTTCTTCTGGAGATTTAATTAGTAACTTTCCTCCCCAGTATTTTTCATAGAAATGTTTCTGTAGGGCTAGTTCTGGATCTTGCGGGTTCAGCGTAGAGAAGATTTTTTTTCCTTCTCTGTAAACGCTTTCTAATTTGGAAGATGTTTTATATTGTTTTTCTTCTGTACAGGATAAGTCACTGAACCGTACATCGGTTTCTGCATCAAAAAACAAAAAAGGCTTTTCTAGATAGAGGGAGTATCCAATGTTGGTTCCTAGTGTGTTGCTAGTAGTGGCATCAGCGAGCAATATCAAGCTCTTTAAACGTGAGAGAAAATTATGATCTTCCCTCAAGCCGGAACTAACAATAATCGCGCCTTCACTTTTGAATAAGGAAATTGTAGGGTCGTTGACATCATTCCAGTAGGCGCTAATAACAATAGTGTCAAAATCATTTCTTGCTTTATTTAAGAGACCATCGACATACTTTTCTCTTGAGTAACTAGTCTTTCCTAATTCATAGGTATGAGCAGGGAAAACAAGTAAAGTCTTTCCCCATTTTCTTTTCATTTCTTTTAGTTTTTGTTCGCTGTAGCAGGATTGAGCATAATGAATGTATGGTCCTATGACGTAATGCGGAATTGCCGAACTCTTTCTTATGGAATTGTGACGGTAGGATCCTTGTGAGATTACGCAGTGAATGTAGGGAAGTAGCGTCTCGGGATTTATTTCGTCAAGCCAAGTTATGCCATGCTCGATAGAAGGTAGTAATAATCTCGTGTTTTTACTCTGCTTGACGTTTGCATATTTGCATAATGAATAAAGGTGTCCATAAAGGGGTGAGTCTCCCCCGATTTCATTTATGCCGAGCCATTCGTCTTGCTTTTTTCTCGCCTTGAACATTTCGACAGCATTTTTAAAGTGTTCAAAATCTAGGATTGGATCAATTTCGAAAATAGGCCGTAACGCTTTGATAGTTTGAGTGTTTTTTTTGCAAAAATAAGCCCTAGTGGCAAAATCTAACAAAAAAATATTTCCGTTTATATGTGTTTTGATCATTTGAAGCACATTCATAGTTTTTCTCTTTGGAGTGTTGTTTATAGAGTTCATGATAGGTTAAATTTAAAGAAATCGCATCAGGATGATCCAGAAAACCATTTCTATAGTAGGCAATCCGAGATAATGCAGTATTTAAACGGTATTATATTGATGCGGAAAACATGCTTCGCGCAGGTTTTCGCTGAATAGTGGTGAGATATTTTCTTTGTGTTCTAGTTAATATTTTGGAGAGCTATAGATGGTTGACTTGTTGACAATGAGACGGAATAGCAAGAGTTACCCGGAGAGTAAATGATTTCTGTAATTGTTCCCGTATACAATGCAAAAAAATATCTAGGCGAATGCTTTGAATCATTGAAAAACCAGTCAGATAAAAACTTTGAAGTAATTTTAGTTGACGATGGATCGGATGACGGCTCAGGCGAGTTGTGTGACTGCTTTAAAAAAGAAAATGACAACTTCGAAGTACAAGTTATCCATCAAAAGAATAGTGGGCAGTTGCTTGCGCATAGAGCAGGTATGAAAGCATCTCGTGGAGATTACCTCGTTTTTTTAGATGCTGATGATACGTTAAGGTGTGATGCAATTTCGCTAATTAGCAAAATAATAATCGATCAAGCTCCTGATATTATTGCTTTTGATTATTGTCGTGCTGATGTGGTGGGATATGCAAAGAATAGTTCTCGGATGGAAAATCTTATTTCTCCGGGTCGATATGAGGGTAGCGACTATGAGGTTGTTAAACAGATTACAAGTGGAGGTGAGTTTAATAATCTTGCTACAAAAGTCGTGAGAAAATCAGTTATAGACTTAGAAATGGATTACTCTGAATGGAAAGGTCTTATGCATGGGGAAGACTATATTCAGGTATTACCAATTATTGATTCTTCGAAAACGTTAGTGTATGTAAATGAAGTGCTGTATTTTTATAGAGAAAATCCAAAAAGCAGCACAAGAAGCTTCAAGGAAACCCAAATTCAAGATTTGGAAAAAGTTTTTAATCGAGTTTTTCTGTACGCAAACAAGTGGGGCGTCGAATGTACTTCCAAAGCGAAAGAGGCGGTTTGCCGACATTTGCTTTGGGTTTTGTATAACCTTTCAAAAAGCACTAATCCGACAGATTACAAGATAACTATTTCATCGACCTTAGCGGATTTAATGAAGCATCTTTGTGGTAGAGAAGTGTTTACAGTGATAGGGAATTTGCGAATTGAAATGTCTCTCATCGGTAAGTGTTTGCTTAAGGGTCATTATCGTTGTGCGATAGCTTTGGCCCAGATCATTAATTGTCTATATAAGTGTTTTCATTGAGATTTCGATTAGGTTAGTCTAGGTGGAAAAGTGGCGAATATGCTGTGTGATGCGAAAGCTATTTTGTCAAAAGTTAATAAGCGAATTGCTGGATATGCTTGCTTATACGCGTTAATTATTACCGCTTTTTTGGTAGTGGGAGAAACCAGCGAGTCGACAGTTGGCTTGTCTTTTAGAGAGGCATTTCTCTTTTCCCCCATCCAGTTTATTGCCATATCTTTTTTGTTTTACGGGTTGAGTATTTTTATAAGTAGAAATCAAAGGGTTTATAAAGATGAAAAAGTTGATGCACGAGAATGGTTAGGCGTGTTGGCTTTTTTTGCAGTTATTTGGGGAATCAATTGGGGGGGTAAACTTTCCGGGATATTGGACAAATGATTCGCTAGTAAGTTTGGCTCAATCTGTTGGTGAAGAGAATCTTTCCGCTCAGCATCCAGTTGCTTTTACTTTGTTAATGAAGGTCTTCGTTATGATGGGAAATGCACTAGGCGGAGGACTGCAGGTAGGAATGGGTTTGTTTACCCTATTTACTATGCTATTTTTTGCGGCTTGCTGCTCTTATGTTTGTGCGTGGGTTAAAGCAAGAACGGGTTCTATTCTTTTTTTTGTGGCTACTGTCGCTTTTTTTGCATTGAATATTTTGCTTGCTCAGTATTCGATTACGGCATGGAAGGATATATATTTTTCTCCTTTTGTGGTGATTTTTGCATTGGCTATTTTTGATCTTCTTTTGGAGGGAAAAAAGAAGGAGCTTTCGAATAGATCGTTGATTTCTTTCTCGATACTGATCCTGATGCTGCTCCTGTTTAGGAGTAATGGTGTTTTTGTAGCAATACCATCAATTATTGTTCTAGCTCTAGTCCTTCGGCGTCACGCTAAAAAAATTCTCATTTCAAGCATTGTTCCTTTATTGGTGTATCTTCTAATCAGCGGTCCTATCTTTTCGCTTATTGGTGTTGAGGAGAAAAAAGCTGCTGAAACCTACGGTGTTCCTCTGCAGCAAATAGCAAAAGTAATAGTGGATGATGGGAAGCTGTCGGAGGAAAATAGAGAGTATCTAGAGAAGCTGTTTTCTTTTGATGAAATAAAAGAAGCATATGATCCACATACGGTTGATCCAGTTAAGTGGTCAAAAAACTTCAATAATGATTTTCTTGAAGAAAATCAAATTGAATTTCTTTTAGTTTGGTTGTCTGCTCTTCCGGAAAATTTAGATAGCTATATTGCAGCATATCGCGATCTTACACTTGGGTATTGGTATCCAGGAGTCGAAAATTGGTTAGTTCGATATAACGGATTCCAGTATAAAGAGTCGATGAATGAATGGAATAGCGCAGATACATTGAATCTAGATTCAGCTGCCGTATCCCCAGATGGGACAACTTGGGTTTCAAATAATCTTAGTTACTCGATTGCTTTAAATAGCTTAATCGAGCAAGGGCGTCATTTGCCAATTTTGAATTCATTATATTCAATTGGAGCTATGGTTTGGCTGCTTGTGGCGACGATATTAGTAAAAGCGCTTAATAGACATCGACGTGATCTTGTTTCTATTGTTCCGTTGCTTTTGTTGTGGTTGAGTATGATGATTGCTGCGCCTACGTTTTGTGAATTTCGATATATGCTAGCTTTGCATTTATTTTTGCCAGTACTTGCAGTCTTGCTTTTTTATGGCCCAAATGCAAAAAGCGGCGAAATCTCAAAAGAACAGGTGGTAATTAATGTTTAAAAGAAAAGTATTAGTATGGGGCTTGACAAATAATAGGGCTGGAACTGAAGCAATAATTAAAAACTATGTTCAGCTGTGCGATAACGCTTCATTTGACTTTTTATGCTACGAGGAGCCAACAAACCATAGCGAAATATTTGAAAACGGGAATAATCGGTACTACGTTTTTCCGGCAAAGAGTAGAAATATAGTGGGTTATTATAAAGAGCTCGTAAAATTTATGCGGAAGAATGCCAAAAAATACAATGCTTTATGGATGAACATTAACGACACTGCAAATATTGATGCGTTGGTTTGGGCAAAACGCTATGGAATCTCAAAAAGAATAGTCCATATGCATAATTCCAAGGTGTCAAATATCTTTTTAGTTCGTTTATTCTCATTTTTTAATAAACGAAGATGTATTAATAAGGCAACGGATTATTGGGCTTGTTCAGAGAAAGCGGGAGAGTTTTTATATGGTGATAGAAGTTTTAAGGTAATTCCGAACATAGTTGATCCTAAGAATATCGAATATTCTGTAGCTGCTCGACACCAAATTAGGGACACCTACCATTTGGACAATTGTTTCGTTATCGGTGCAGTTGGACGGCTTTCTGAGGTAAAAAATATTGAATTTATTATTAGGATATTTCCGATGCTTCTTAAAAAGAAAGCCAACACGCGGTTTTTAGTTGTTGGTGATGGAGAGCTAAGGGAAGGGCTCGAGCAGCTTGTTTGTCGTAATGGTTTTTCTGATAAAATTATTTTTGTTGGTTCACAGAAAAACGTCGCAGCCTATTATTCAGCTTTAGATGCTTTTGTTATGCCATCTTTTTTTGAAGGTTTACCTGTTTCGTTGCTTGAAGCTCAATTCAATGGTCTCCCGTGTGTAATTTCAGATAGAATTTCTGATGAGTCGATCATATCTTCCAATGTTCAGCAGGTATCTTTATCCGAAGCCGAGCATTGGGTTGATTGTTTGTCGAGTATTTTATGTCGAGAGAATAAATTGGATTATGAACGCGCAAAAAAATACACCTTCGCAGAGGGAAAACGGAGCGCTCAGGTGATGTTTGACTGAATGATTCTTTTTCTAATTAGTAAATGAGTCTAAAATACGGATCCATTGTTCTTCATTTTTTTTCATAGTGAAACGCTCTTCAAAATCCAATTGGGCATTCTGGCCAAATAAAATACGCTTTTCTGGATCTTTGAATAGTTCAATTGATCTATTGATGAAGTCCTTTTCACTTTCCACAATGAAGCCTGTTTCGCCATTTTTGATAACTTCAAATACTCCATCCCCCCAGTCTGTAGTGATAACGGGAGTTGCATTGGCCATTGACTCAATTAAAACTAAACCGAATCCGTCAAGTTTCGAGGTAAACCAAAAAAGTTCATAATTTGAATAGACGGATTTGTCCTCCGTAAAACCTCTCAATTTAACAGTGTTTTGAAGACCCCTTTCGGCAATTTCTTTTTCTAGCTTTCTTTCAAGATTTCCGGTGCCATATATATCTAATGTAAATGAGGGTATTTCCTTTTTTATTAGTTGGGCACATTCTAGGAGCATCATGGGATTTTTATGTTCCACTAAACCTCCAACATAAAGCGCGCTGAATGGTCTTCGATTTCTAAGTTGAATTTCTGTCTGGTGGGGAATCGTAGAATTATCAAATCCATTATATATATAGCCACTTGGAAATTTCTTGGCTGCTTTCTTTGCATCAGCTTTATTTCGAAATATTGCTAGCGCGGGTTTGGGGATAAGTGCTGATTGTAATCTTCCGATTAGATTACTGCCCCAGAAGTACTCAAATTTTGTATGAACTTCCAAGATGTATCTAATTTGCTTGCTTATAAAAATTGCAGCAGCTGGCGAAGATGCAATGATTATTGCATCTGAAAGTAGGTCCACTGATTTTTTACGAGCAACAGGAATAAAGAGAAAGAATGTAATCGCACTAAAAATAGCGTGAAGGCAATCTTTGAAACGGCCTTTTTTTAGGTAAGAAACAGCTTTGAAAAAGCGATTGTCGATATTGTATTCTGAAAAGTTAATAATCGGAGTAGAGTTTAGTTCCTCAATGTCATTTCCTCCATTATTAAAAATGCTCACAATTGATATTTCGTATTTATCTGAGAAGGTTTGAATAAACCGAACGTAGGTAGCTATCAATCCCCCGTCTTTTTTATGCGGAAGCTGATCAAATACTAGAAAAATTTTCTTCATTTTTTCCTACCATTTAATATCGATATTGAGACGTAGAATTGCAAAACGATATATTCTTAATGCGGGAATCATTAGCTTCATATTATATATTTTTCTAGCGTAGTAAGTTTTACCAAGAGCGGCTCTATATTTTTTTGCGCTATTTTTAGATACAATTCGATTTGAATTCCATGTTGGAAAGTTGTTATCTAGGAATTTTCGATTACGCTTAAGCTCCTCTTTTAAGTTTGCGTTTTTATCGTAAGAAATTCTAAACATTAGCGAAATGCCAAGGTGCAGGAATGCAGCAGCATCTAAAAAGTTACGTAATTGTTGGCTAGTGCTTTTTGTATAGACCTCTTTAACTTCTAGCATTGCCTTATAAGTTGAATTTACTTTGCTTTTATCGATAGTGGTCATAATTGAATCATTACGGATAATGTAGTTTACAAGTGCGTGTGGAGTGAATGCAACCTTCTTTACGGAGGGGTAGGTAAGTAGGTGCATCATTATGTCATCGAATATTTTTGGAGGCTCCTCAAAATCATGAAGGTTTTTCATGATAGGTGCACGGAAAAACTTATTCCAAGGAGCACCGTTGAGCTCCAGAAGACGTTCGGGCTCCTTTTCTACTTCAAAAGCGGAACGTACTTCTGTCATTTCAGTATTAAGGATTTTTCCCGAATCAACGTCTATGCGATGAAAGCCACAGACGGAAATATCTGCATTATTGTCCTTAGCTGTGTTATATAGTTTTTCAGCAAAATCGGGTTCTACGTAGTCATCGCTGTCAACGAAGCCAATATACTCTCCTCGTGCTATAGCTATTGCGTCAAAACGCCCACGCCAAACACCTTCATTTTGTTTGTCTATTACAACTATTGTTTCAGGAAAACGTGCCTTGTAGTCATTTAAGATATCTATACAGTGATCAGGCGACCCATCGTTGATACAAATAACTTCAATGTCTTTAAGAGTTTGGCTTATAAGTGAATCAAGACAACGAGGCAGATATTTCTCTACTTTGTAGCATGGAACAATAATGCTGGCTTTTTTAGAAGACATTGAGAATAGACTCCACATCAATAATACTTGGAAATAGTACAATGTAATTTATTCTTAAAGCTAGTATATTGTATTGTTGTGGAAATAAAAATATTAGGACTTTCGTGAAAACACTTTTAATCATACCAGCATATAACGAAGAAGAATCTTTGAAGACCACCATCGATTCTCTTTCTGGCATCGATGTGGACTTTATTATCGTAAATGATGGATCAAAAGATTCAACTGTTCAGGTTTGTCGTGAAAACTGTTATCCATTTTTGGATCTTTCTACCAATTTAGGTCTTGCAGGTGCATTTCAAGCAGGTATGAAATACGCATATCGTCATAATTATGATTGCGCCATTCAATTCGATGCTGATGGGCAGCATCTTCCAGAATATATTGAGCCGCTTATTGAAGCGATTAAAGAGAACGATATCGCTATTGGTTCACGTTTTGTAAATGAAAAAAAACCAAGATCAATGCGAATGCTTGGCAGCAACCTGATTTCTGCTGCAATCAGGTTGACGACGGGCGAGAAATTAACTGATCCAACATCGGGCATGCGTGCTTTTAACAAGCGAATGATTAAACAATTGGCACTTGGATTAAATTTTGGTCCTGAACCAGATACGGTTTCTTACTTAATTAAGCGTGCAGATGCTAAAGTCGTGGAGGTTCCAGTTAAGATGGCCGAGCGGTTTGCTGGCGAAAGCTATTTAAATCCATGGACATCTGTAATGTATATGCTTCGTATGACGATATCTATTTTATTCATTCAGCTTATTAGAAAACGTATTGGGGGTTGCTAGTAATGACAATTGAATTGCGTATAACCCTTATTATTGTTTCTCTTCTGACGTTGATTTTCATTGCTAGGAAAATTCGTAGCTCTAAAGTGAAGTTGGAAGACTCAATTTTTTGGATTTGTTTTGCTGGTCTAATATTTATTTTCAGTTTATTTCCTCAGATATTTTATGCATTGTCTAATTTGGCAGGTACATATGCACCGGTGAACTTTGTTTTCCTTTTCTTCATTTTTATCCTGCTTGTGCAAAGCTTTAATCTGAGTATGCGTATTTCACAGGCCGATACGAGGATTAAAGAGCTTACTCAACAGTTGGCAATTGAAAAATTTGAGCGATATCAGAATGATAAAAAGGACTCTTCTGATAAAGAAGAGTTTTGTAGTTGATTTTAAAGAAGGCTTTTCAAATAGTCGCAGTGATCCTTCATCGTTATATGATTTTCTTTCGAGATGATGCTGTTTGAACGCTGCGAGAGTTTGCTTGGTGGGACCGTGATGAACTATAGTAACATTATCGTAACTGGTGGCTGTGGCTTTATTGGCTCTAACTTTGTTCATTATGTCGCAAATAATTATCCAGATGTTCATGTGACAGTATTAGATAAGCTTACCTATGCAGGCAATAAAGATAATATCGCCAGTCTCCCAAGAGATAGGGTAGAGCTTGTTGTAGGGGATATTTGCGACAAGGATTTGCTTGATAAGCTTGTTCCTGGTCATGACGCTATCGTTCATTATGCTGCTGAATCGCATAACGATAATTCCATTGCGAATCCGGAGCCTTTCTTAAAGACCAACATTGAAGGCACTTATTGTTTACTAGAGGTATGTCGTAAGTACGATGTTCGTTATCACCATGTATCAACTGACGAGGTGTATGGTGATCTGGCGCTTGATGATCCGAATCGCTTTACTGAAGAAACGCCCTATAATCCATCAAGTCCGTATAGCTCTACCAAAGCCGCATCAGACATGCTTGTGCGTGCATGGACTCGCACCTACGGATTACGTACCACTATTAGCAATTGCTCCAACAATTATGGTCCGTATCAGCATATAGAGAAGTTCATTCCGAGGCAGATTTCCAACATTCTTTGCGGCATTAAACCAAAGCTATACGGCGATGGTCTAAACGTTTGCGATTGGATTCACACCGAGGATCATTCCTCTGCGGTATGGACGATTCTGACCAAAGGCAAGATTGGTGAGACTTACTTAATCGGTGCTGATGGAGAAAAGAACAATATTGACGTACTTCACGCTATCTTAAAAGCTATGGGTAAAAACGAAGACGATTTCGATTGGGTGAAAGACCGTCCTGGGCACGACCGCCGCTATGCTATTGATTCGACTAAGCTGCGTACCGAATTAGGTTGGCAGCCTCAGCATACTGACTTTGCAGAAGGTCTTGCGCAAACTATTCAGTGGTATAAAGAAAACGAATCTTGGTGGAGGCCTGCAAAAGAAGCAACAGAAGCAAAATATGCAAAGCAGGGCCAATAAAGAAGACCCCAGGCTTTTTAAATGCCTGGGGTCTATTGATGGACTTAAATTGCTTAGACCTTAAATGGTGGCGCAAATTTTATCAAAGAATTTTATAGAGCCTCATGTCTCCTTCGCTAAGAATAACCTCTAACCCTGGTGTTTGGTCATTGATTTCGGTTAAACCACTCCATAAATTACTATAAAAGTCCCATGTAAAAAGGCACGGCATATTATTTGTAGTTCCTTGATCTAATAATAGAAGGTAATCAGCTTCAAGGGTCTGTACTGAATTCCGGACTTCAGGGTTGGTAGAAACTTCGTCTAGGTTTTCTCGGATTATGCTACTTTCTTCTGATTCGCTAGAAACATCATAAGTTCGTGTATTCCTGTAGTAGGTATTAAGGTTTGCTATCGGATATGCAAAAGCGGATCCATCGTCAGGAAGGTTAATTACTAGGCAGTCACCTATTATTTCCTTTGTTTCGTAGATGAATTCCTTTTCTTCTGTGGTAAGAATAGAATCAGAAGATATGCCATAGTCTTCTGAGATATTCGAGGATACTTTTCCGAATTGAGTTTCGATGGGTTCAGAAACTGGGGCATAGAATAAAACCGCAGCAATTACCACAATAGACAAAAATGTTATGCGCAAAGATTTGGTATGGTTATTATTGGGTAGAATTTTTGGAATAAGTCTGGTTGCGGTGAAGTCATAAATAGCATAAATGCCTAGGGTTGCAATTGGAGCCCCAAATAAGGCAAGCATTGCCTCCATACGATAAATGTCTGAGTACCAAAAACCAGTAAGAAGGTTTTTTATAAACGAGACATCTACGCATGATGCATCGACTAGATAAAGGATTCCCGCGATAGCGTACGAAAAAGTCAGCCAAAGGAATTGTCGTTTTTTTAGGGTATATAAGCATCCGATTACTAGAATGATCCCAAGAAAGGCGTTTGGGGCTGAGTCCCGAAACCAGAGGGTTAATAAGTTAAATATTGCTTCTGGTTTCGTGTAATATTTCGGATAGAGCTGAGAGAGGGTCGCCTGCATAAATGGTGCATTGTATAAAAACCACCAGAAAGCGCAAACGAATAGCACGAAACCAATCGCAAGTAAAGTTGCTTTAGTAACGGAGTTGTACCTTCTTTTTGCCGAAGTGAATATTTTATTTATGCAAAATGGAACTAAAAATATGCCCAAAGTAAATACTGCGTTTGGTTGTGTTGCAGCTAAAGACCCAAGACCAACAATAAAAAGTAATAATAGGAAAAGTCGTTGATGAACGAATTGTTTTTCGTAAGTTATTTGAATAAATACTGCAATAAGCAAGGGGAGTAATGAGAAAGAGGTTAGGTTGGGATACAGTGGTCCAAATGTAAGAAATCCCCAAGGAAAACTGGCAAAAGCAAAAGAACAGAGCGACCCGAGCGAAATAAGAATATGGTTATCTTTAAAAATTGTTTTAAATAGGTAAAGCATTCCGATTGGGAATACCACAAATGAAAAAAAGAAGTTAACCGTATTTACACTAAGTGTAATGGGCACATTGAGAGCAGAAACAAGGAGAGCGCATAGAATATGCCATGCTGCTGGATAAAATGATCCATTAGCTGGAAGTGGTGGTTCAAAAGTTGCAGTTTCATAAAGGGAAACTTCGAGTATGGACCAATTTCCAGATTCAATAAACCCTTGGATAACACCTAGGTGGAATATATTGTCGTAGGCTTGGAAAAAAGCATCTGCCGAAGGGAGATTTGCAAGAAAAAAAACACTTCCCAAAGTGAAGGAGATTCCTAGATAGAGTGGTAGATAGTATTTTGGCATGCTGTCTACCACTCTATCTGCTGAGTGGATCGTTAGTTTTTTTCTGACAAGGAATGAAACAATATAAAGCAAAATGGAGATTGCAAAAACGGCTCCAAAGACAGTTATCCAAGAGGATGCAATCCCAATCTTACTGTAAATAATGCCAAGAATCGTGAATAGCAAGATAGCTAGCAACGGAGAAAGCGCTAACGAAGTAAAACGCGTTTGGTTGCAGCTACGGAGAAACAAGAAGCCTGGTAGAAAAATAAATATAATACCTAGTAAAAGAGCAATTAGAAACTGATCCCACATACTGAATCCTCAAGATTTTCCGGATAGTTTAATATCGTTTGGAAAGCAAATTATCTGTTGCTTTCTTTCGTTCTAGTTCTTCGCGCTTGTCCCATTCTTTTTCCTCAATAGCACGCTGTCGTTTTGGGGAAGATTTTGGTAAAAGGTTTCTTCCAATTTTTCTAAATGGATGCAAAAACCCAAAAAAGGAAGTATATAGTTTGTGTTTAATTACTTTGGCTGCGCCATCTTTGGCGACATAATATTTCAAGCGAGCAAAGTATCCTATGGAAGAGTAGTTGTCTTCTAATACGAGCTTAAGTAACGGTCCGATAAGATTTGTTGTTTGGGTTTCTTTAAGGAAGTTTTCAGAAAAATAAGTGAGCCAAATTTTTTTAAGCTGTGGATACAGCTTTTTTTTATCGTTTTTGGACTGATGACATAACTCTGGAAGAATAAAATCCGCCGACCATAAAAGTATTTCATTAGGATATTTATTGAGCATGCCGATTGAATTCCAGTCTTTATATATTTCTGAAACGATTTGGATGTGATCAGAAATCTTATCCGAGACACTTCCTTTTCGAAGAAACATCAAAGAGCCTTCACGACTGACGCGATACTTTAAAAGTTTATTAGAAATTAAAGCGGTTTTTGAAGATCGAGGATAAACCGCAAAATGGAATACCTGATCCTCTCCGAAAGCTAAACTTTCATCGAAGCGAATGTTGTACTTCCGCAGAATAGAAGTTTTGCATGCGGTACGCCAAGCAAAAGGGCAAGAACTTTCTTCAAAGAGAAGATCGGGATGGAATCCATCGTAGATAATATCGCGAGGGCTTAAAACTTCGTTAAGCCATGTGTAGCCGCGGAATTCCGGATATGCGGTTGCGCCGTAAGTAACTATGTCGGCATTGGTGTCGTCGAATACTTCGATAATTGTTTCGCATGCTTCTGGTTCGAGTAGGTCATCCGAATCTAAAAAGCAAATATATTCTCCTTTTGCAGCATCAATGCCGGCGTTTCGAGCAGAAGAAAGTCCACCATTTCTTTTGGTTATGATTTGGATGCGACTATCTTTTGCTTGGGCTGCTTCTAGGATTTCTAAAGATTTGTCAGTAGACCCATCATTCACGCAAACGATCTCGATATCTTCATATGTTTGCGTCATTGCTGAAGCTAAAGAAAGCGCGAGATATTCTTCTACATTATATACGGGGATTACAATAGAAATTTTTGCCATTAGTATCCCTACTTATGCACTAATTTGTTAAAAGCGGTTTTTGCAACAAGACTAAGACCACCGTTTCTATATAGTCTTTTTGCGGTTTTTAGTTTGTTGCTTTCTGCTTCGAGATGTCTGTTTTCGTGGTATTTTATCGGATCAGTAATGATGGCTTTTCTGTCGGCTTTTTTCCAGGGTTCGAACAGTTTGTAATCAGTAATACCTAACGCATCTTCTTTTCCGAAATCTGCTGACATCTTTTTGATAAATTCTTTTTGGAGAGGTTCAGTTAACCTATCGTAATTCCACATATATGAGTCATAGCGCATTTTTACCAGGATGGGGATAAGGATATCTTTGTTGGGCTTGTTATTCAAAAAGCGAACCATTTCTTGGTATTCATCGCATACGCAGTAAACTTTACCTGGCGAGTTAACAGAAGATGATTCGTTATCTTGACGATATGATAAAACAACTTCGTCAAGAAGAACGATGGTCTCCGCAGATGCCCAAACTTTAAAATTAAATCCAGCATCTTGGTATGAAGCACCAGGAGTCTCTAAAAACGAGATCTGGTTTTCTTCGAGAAAGGCTCGATTGTAAATTGCAGACCAAATAGAAGGCTTTCGGTAAAAAACTTGAACTGACTTTAGGGGCGTAGTTACTCCTGCTTCTCCATCCCTGACCCAGTTAAATCTTTCCGATCTTTTAGTTGGTATAGACCAATAGAGGCAGAAGTCCGCTTTTGCTACATCGGCATTATTGGTGGATGCTGCAAAATATAGATCTTGGAGGGCAGTTGGTTGGAAGAAATCGTCAGACTCCAAGATGGCGATATATTCTCCGGTAGCTGCCTTTAAACCTTGATTCATTGAAGCGCCATAACCAGAATTTGGTTTATCGATGACTTTGAATCGTTTATCGATATCTATGTATTCTTGAATTATCTGACGAGAGTTATCAGTTGATCCATCGTTTATGCAAATTACCTCAAAGTTCGTGAAGGTTTGCGAGACAAGAGAATCCAAGCATTCTTTGAGATATTGATCAACATTGTAAATAGGCACAAGTACCGATATTTTTGGCGTAATGAAATCAGTCATTGTCGGCTCCGAGATTCATTTCATTTTTAGTTTTTGCTGCGGTTTTTGCCAATAATGCTTTGTCTAAATCGCTGAAACGAATCTTATCGCCAACGAAAGTAAACTTGCAAATTCTACCATTTTGCTGCTCAATAAAGTTGATAGAATGAGCGACACTATCAAGATTGTCTGGGTCTTCAAGCAGAATTAATGCGTTATTGTGCGCTGCGTACATGCCAGCAGCGTAAGCATCGCTTGGGTGCCAAAAAGAAGTAACAAGCAAGTTTTCTATAGAACCAGCATTTGGCTCATTTTGCTCGATCCAGTTATTAATTATTCCATTGGCATCGTAGGCATCTTTTCCGCATATCTGGGTGTATTTGATGTCCATTTCTTCGAGGGGAAGAAGATATTCGTTTGGGAATTGGTCCGATCCACCAAGCACAATTATCTCTGGATAGTTATGTTTTTTCAAAAGCTCATAGTGAGCTTGAGGGATAGGGTCGGTTCCGTCTTTTAGTAGGATTGGTACGCCCATTGAATAGGCAAAGGGAGAAAAGGAAATAATGTCTCCGGTGCATTCCTTGTAAGCAACAATAGCAATTCTTTCATTCCATAAATCTTTCTTCTTGCCGTATTCGAACACATTAAGAGAGAGTTCGGGATAATTGTCGCTGGCGATAATATCGATATTAATATCCTGGGAAAACAGTGTTTTTATTTGAGGACCGATATTGGTCCCGATCTTTTCATCTGAGGTGATTAGTATAACGTTTTTGGGATTCAATCTTGCGAGTTCCTGAAATGTCACATCGGGAACATGCTTATTCTGAGTTACTAAGATTGGCGCATTCAATGAACCAGCAAGCGAGTTTGCTAATGCAAAATCAAAATCATTTTCGCCAGACACAATTACGACGTCTTCTGTTTTTGAGGTAAAACATTGACTCGATAGCTTCGCTGCAATTCCGTATTTGCTTTCGGCGGTTAGATCAATAGCGGAATCGCTAGGGAAAGAAATATCCGACGTAAGCATTGATAAAACTTTTTGCTCAGATTCACCGCTACCGATGTGACCACCAAGAACGCGGTATGTTTTGCATACATCTGATGCTGGGCCAAGCATGCGAAGCTTACCCTTCTCGATCCAAGCTGCTTTATTGCATAAGCGCTCAATTTGATCGTTGCTATGGGAGACGATCAGAACAGTAACATTATGTTCCTTGATCAAAGACATAATGCGTTCTTCGCATTTTTTTTGAAACATAAAGTCGCCAACTGAGAGGACTTCATCAACAATAAGGATTTCTGGGACAATTACCGTAGCAATAGCAAAGGCAATTCGTGCGACCATGCCTGATGAATAATTTTTGAGAGGCATGTCGAGAAATTTGCCGACCTCTGCGAACTCAACAATCTCGTCGAAATTCTGTTGAATGAAGCTCTTGGAATATCCGAGTAAAGCTCCATTTAGATAAATGTTTTCTCGGGCTGTTAACTCCATATCGAAACCTGCTCCTAACTCAATTAAAGGAGCAATGTTTCCATTTGCTTTACAGGTTCCTTTGGAGGGATCCAATACGCCAGCTATTATTTTTAATAAGGTGGATTTTCCTGATCCATTAGTGCCTAATATTCCAAATACGTCTCCCTTTTTAATTTCGAGCGAAATATCGTCAAGGGCTCTAAACTCTTTAAAACGGAGCTCATGTTTAGCGAAAGCAATCATGTATTCTTTAAGACTGTTAAGTTGCTCGCTTGCCATGTTGAAGATCATAGAGACGTGGTCGATTTTTACCATCGTCTCTTTATCTGAGTCTTCAAAATCATAGGGTTTATCCATTAGTGGTGAATTGTTGACAATCTCAGGCATAATACCTCTAAACATAAAGAATAAATTTGCTTTGAGTTTTGCGGAAAATAAGGACTCCTACAAGAAGAGAAATTAAAGCAATACCGAAACAGAGAAGGTTTTCTTCAATGCTTGGGAAAGTATTCCATAGAACTATATCTCTGAAGTAAGTTACATAATGATACATCGGGTTAGCTTGCATAATGGGCAGTAGCCACTTAGGGATAATGCTAATTGGGTAAAACAAGGGAGTTGCATAAGTCCATGCGGTAATCAGAACGCTCCATAGATGGCAAATGTCGCGAAAAAACACCGCCAAAGCAGATAGGGCTAGCCCAATCCCTAGACTAAACAATGTGACATAAAACAACAGAAGTGGAAGCGCGATGATGTTGATTGTTGGGGGGATTTGAAAAAAGACCATTACAATTGCAACTGCAATGAGAGAAATGCAGAAATTAACTAGTTGAAACAGAACTTTCTCAACAGGAAATATTGCTTTGTTGATTCGAATTTTTTTGATCAGCGAAGACGAATCAAGAATTGAATTCATAGCTGTAGTTGTTGAATCTGCCATGAGGGCAAATAAGATATTTCCAAGAATTAGGTATAGCGGATAGTTTTCAATATCGAATTTAAAAAACGTGCTAAATACTGCCGTCAAAACACACATCATAAGCAGTGGATTAAGAACGGACCATAATACCCCCAACGTACTTCTGCGGTATTTAAGTTTAAAATCTTTCGAAACAAGAGAGGTAATAGTGAACCAGTTACGTCTTAGGTTTGATGCAAAAAATGTTTGAGCTGCCATATACGTATCGTTTCATCTTAATCTAACTACTTGTAAGAAACTTAATTATACCCTGAACATCAATCGCTACTTGTTAGTAGCAGAAAGATAAAAGAAAGTGAACATATCGAAAAGTTATTTCCAGGGAACTTCCAGTGTATTAAATACTATTGATCAATGGTAGAAGTTTCTTTTTTAGGCATAGGAACAATTTTGTCAAAAAGTTTCTGGGCGGGCTTTACTATAAGTTTGTCAATCGTAACAGCAAGCAAAAGAGATAACAGAAAAACAACGACAACTACGCCAAAATATACTGCTATAGTGCTTAAGCCGGTATCTGGTGGAAGCATTTTGGTGATAGGCATTAAAACCATCATATGTACAAGATAGACGCTAAAAGAATGCTCCGCCATAAAAGAAATTATTTTGGATGGTTTTGAATTTTTGAATAGGTAAATGATTAGCAAATAAATACCAATTGCAATAAGCGTGTAAAACGGTGAAATATCATGGATGCCCTCGATTTTTCCGTTCCAAGCAAACCAAACAGTGACCATTAAAGAGAGCAACGCAGCGACTAGCATTGCTATTACTTGTTTTTTGGTGGTGAAAAGCTTGTCAATAAAAGTTCCAATAAAGAATGCAAATGCAAATCCAGAGAATAAATATCCCCATGAGAAAGGGAAGTCATAATTGCTAGAAAATAGTACAAACAAGTTATATATAAGACCGATTGCCAAGAAAATCTTTTGAGCGAATTTACTCATATTCAGAAAAGAAGGAGCTAAAAATGGAGCGACCAGCAAAAAGCCTACAAGTGTAAAGACAAACCAGTATTCTATTCCGGCATAAAGTCCCAAGGAGTTTTCAATGTATTCTTTTCCGAAGTGAAAAATGCTTCCGTAGTTGGGGAATAGATCGTAAAGGGTTCGAATAAAGAAGAGAATAAAGATCGGAAGCATAATGTTTCGGATTTTCTTTATAAAGTAACGCTTTAGATCTTGGTCGGTTTTGCATTCTCTTACATTAAATTTTCCTGACATCATAAAAAATAAAGCATTGGCGGTAAAAAATAGTGCTTGCCCAGTAGCGAAGAAAAGAAATCCTATATTTGTGGATGTGTCGACAACTGAAAGTGAGTGAACCGCGATAACAAAAAACATTGCTACTACTCGTACAACATCGTAGCTGTATAGTCGATTTCCGTCAGCCATTATTAACTCCAGATTGATTAATAAAATTAACCTGGGAATTATACTAGAAGAAAGAGGTGCAGAGGGGCTGATTTGGATGCTGTTTGGGTAAGAGGTGTTGTCATGAAAGGGTACGTTCTATCTATTCTGATGATGCCTCGATTTAACGCCTCAGAGCATCAATCAGTAATCTAACTCCTCCTAGCTTAAAGTAGTATTTTGCTTTTTCGAATCTGTTTGGGTTTATTGGAAAACTTTGCAGAAATTTTTGAGGATCGTTCAATAAAAACTGAAGGTTTTTATTTTGCCAGGATCCAAAAATGTTAGCGTTGTAATGACCCTTAAGTTGTCCGTTTTTGAGTTCTCGTACCATTTCTTCTAAAAATATTGATCGAATTTCTGGTGTAAGTCTTTGGTAATTCCACATATAGTTGTCATACTTTATCCGATAGACATATGGTTGTAATTCTATCTTATTGGGCATGGATTCCGACGTGCGTTCTATCTCGTCAAGCTCTTTAACGATGCAGAAAGCCTTATCAGGGTCATTAACTGATGACGATTCGTTGTCTTGCCTGTAGTGAAGTAGAGGGTCTTCAAGTAAAAAGATACGATGTGTAAACGCCCATATTTTAAAAGTGAAGCTCAAATCCTGAAAACTTGCACCTGGAGTTTCCAAGAAAGAAATTTTGTTTTCTATTAAGTACGAACGTTTATAAATTGCTGACCAAATAGAGGGAAGTGCCAAGTAAATTTCTGGTTCTTTTTGTGGGTCAATTACTTTATTTGCCATTGAGGACTTAATGACAGAGATTAGCTGGTTTTTTTCTTTTGGCTTTGACCAATAAAACCAATAATTTCCTTTTACGATATCTACATTATGCTCAATTGCTTTAGTGTAGAGTTTTTTGTAAGCGTCTGGTTCTAAGAAATCGTCAGGCTCAAGAATTGCGACATAGTCGCCTTTTGCTTCTTGCATTCCGAGGTTCATTGATGCGCCATATCCAGAATTAGGCTTATCTATCATTCGGAACCTAGAATCCTTAGCTAAATAAGATTGAATTATGTCACGGGATTTATCGGTTGAGCCATCATTAATACAAATCACTTCAAAATCTTGGAAAGTTTGGGCAAGTATTGAGTCCAATGCTTTTCGAAGATATCTTTCTGCATTGTAAATTGGAACGAGAACTGAGATTGAGGGATTATTTGAATTGATCATCAAAATTACCTTGCCGTAAATCTGGAATATCTTTTAGCTTAATAGTATAAGTTTGCAACTAGAGAAGGTTTCTTACATAGAATAGTATCAATGTTTAATGTTGCATTGTGTGAAAGATGATTTTGTTTAGATAAGTTTAGATTTAATATGCCCTCAAACGCTGAAAATAATCAAACCGTTATGATTGAGCCATTCTTTTCTGTCATTCTTCCTGTTTACGGTGTGGAGGATTACATAACTGATGCATTGGAAGACCTCGAAGCTCAGTCTTTTGCAGATTGGGAAGTAATAATTATCGATGACTGTTCACCTGATGAGAGTCGAGCTATTGCTGAAGCGTTTGCAGACAGGGACTCTCGTTTCAGGATTATTTCCCACAATGTCAATAGGGGTCTCTCTGCCGCACGAAACACAGGTTTGTATGCTGCTTGCGGCGAATATATCTGGTTTCCAGATCCCGATGATCGATATGATCATGATTTGCTTCAACAAGTAGCTGATTCCTTAAAAAGACAAAGAGCGTTGGTAGTTATGACAGGCCATTCGGAAGAATACTTTTCTTCAGGAGGCGAAAACACTCATTCGATTGATTTTGCTTTAAAGAATAAAGAACTTTACCAAAGAGAACTTCGTGCATTGGTTATGCAACTCGAAAAGAAGACCCATTACGGATACGCGTGGAATAAGTTTTATGAGCGCTCTTATCTTTTAGAGGGCGATTACAGGTTTACGGAAGACCTTCCTTTGATCGAAGATATCGAGTTCAATATCAGAGTCTTTCAAAACCTTCCTTCGCTTAACATTGTTGGGACTCCTTTGTATCATTATGCAAAGCGAGAGGGATCAAACCTCACTAACAAATTTGTTCCAAGGTATTTCGAAGTCCATCGTCAACGAATTCAAATGCTACGAGATCAGCAGGAGTCCTGGGGACTTCTTACGGACGATTCCAAGGGTATTCTTGGGGGTTTATTTGCTCGGTATATTCTGTCTGCTCTAGAACGAAATTGTGAGCCGGAAAGCAATCTGAACCATTCCCAGAGGGTTTCTTGGTGCAATCAGCTTTT
>ERZ826146.1437-NODE-1437-length-21877-cov-4.096921_pt1 | contig 21877 bp, 9 predicted proteins | sample MGYA00519857_ERZ826146 | MGnify/ENA primary metagenome ERZ826146 (study PRJEB31778, sample SAMEA3449222) | human gut metagenome | biome: human gut; feature: human-associated habitat; material: faeces | place: United Kingdom | collected 2010/2012 ...
CATGTTTTGGTGAATGTTGCTTGGCCGTATGCAAACGGCCCCCGTCATATCGGCCACGTCGCGGGATTTGGTGTGCCCTCCGACGTCTACGCGCGCTACGAGCGCATGAAGGGCAATGATGTGCTCATGGTGTCCGGCACCGACGAGCACGGCACCCCGATTCTCGTCGAGGCGGAGAAGGAAGGTCTCACTGCCCAGGAACTGGCCAACCGTTACAACCGCGTGATCGCCAAGGATCTGTGCGACCTCGGCCTGAGCTACGACCTGTTCACCCGCACCACCACCGGTAACCACGAGCACGTGGTGCAGGAGATGTTCAAGCAGTGCTTGGAGAACGGCTACATCTACAAGGGCACCCAGCAGGTGGCGATTAGCCCGTCCACCGGCCGTACCCTGCCCGACCGCTACATCGAGGGCGAGTGCCCGATTTGCCATGCCGAAGGTGCGCGTGGCGACCAGTGCGACGCCTGCGGCAACGAGCTCGACCCGGACGAGCTCATCAACCCCGTCTCCAAGATTAACGGCGAAACCCCGCGCTTCGAGCAGACCGAGCACTACTTCCTCGACCTGCCGGCGCTCGCCGAAGCCAACAAGGCGTGGCTGGAGACCCGCAAGGGCTGGCGTACCAACGTCATCAACTTCTCGCTCGGCCTGTTCAAGGAAGTTAAGCCGCGCGCCATCACCCGTGACATCGACTGGGGTATCCCGGTGCCGGTGAAGGACTGGATTGACAACCCGAACAAGAAGCTGTACGTGTGGTTCGACGCCGTGATCGGCTACCTGTCGGCTTCCATCGAATGGGCCCGCCGTCAGGGCGACCCGGAGAAGTGGCGCGAATGGTGGAACGACCCGAGCTGCCCGGCCTACTACTTCATGGGAAAGGACAACATCACCTTCCACTCCCAGATCTGGCCGTCCGAAATGCTGGCGTACAACGGCAAGGGCTCCAAGGGCGGCGAAACCGGCCCGATGGGTCCGCTCAACCTGCCTGAGCAGGTGGTGGCCAGCGAGTTCATGACCATGGAAGGCAAGAAGTTCAGCTCCTCCCGCGGCATCGTGATCTACGTCAAGGACATCCTCGCCCGCTACCCCGTGGATGCCGTGCGCTACTACATTTCCGTGGCCGGCCCCGAATCCTCGGATTCCGACTTCACGTGGGCCGAGTTCGTGCGCCACAACAACGAGGAGCTCGCCTCCTCGTGGGGCAACCTGGTGAACCGCGTGGCCAACCTCATCAACAAGAACTTCGGCGAGATTCCGCCGCTGGACGAGGATTCGATGACCAACGAAGACCGTGGCCTTCTGGAAGAGGCTTCCGCCGCGTTCGACGTGGTCGGCTCCTCCATCGAAACCCACCACCAGAAGCACGCCCTGTCCGAGGCGATGCGTGTGGTCGGCGACATCAACAAGTACATTTCCGCCACCGAACCGTGGAAGATTAAGGACGACCAGGCTCGTCTCGGCACCGTGCTGCACGTGGCCGCTCAGGCCGTGTCTGACGCGAACCACCTGCTCGCGCCGTTCCTGCCGCACTCCGCACAGAAGGTGTGGGAGGCGCTCGGCGGCACCGGCACCTTCTCGCCGCTGCCTGAGCTCAAGGAAGTCGAGGATCTCGACAAGCCCGGCTTCACGTACCCGATCATCACCGGCGATTACGAGCTCGGTGTGAACGTGCACCCGTGGAAGAGCGAGGCAATCGAGGTCGGCGCCATGGTGCCTAAGCCCGCACCGATCTTCGCCAAGATTCCGACCGAGGCCGTGGAAGAGGAGCTGGCTCGCTTCGATGAAGCGTTGGCTGCTCGCCGTGCCGCCGAAGCCGAACGTCTGGCCGCCGAGAAGGCCAAGCTCGCCGCCGAGTGATTCGGCATTGCTAGCTCGTAGCTGACGGGCCACCTCGCACATGAAGTGTTGCGGGGTGGCCCGTTGCCGTATGTGCGGCCTAGCCCCGACAATGCGAGGCCGGTTGTCGGGCGGCGTTACAAACCCGTCACAGTTTGCCAAGACTTTTCTCAGACAAGCACATCGAATCCCCAAGAAAGAGACGGTTATATAGAAGATGTCAACGGAATGAAGTTCATACCGGTGGCGAGGTTCTTCCGAACCCCATAACTGAACCCTTCTTCTCTCTTCTCTCTCACCCGGCGGCCCCCTCCGCCGGGTTTCTTCGTTTTGGGCCGCATCATGCAACGCAAGTTACGCTGCTGTCCAGCTACATCCACGCCGCTCGAAGCCGTGATCCGCCACACCAAGCACGGGGCGCGGTGATTCGGAGCATTGCAGGATTCCTCCATGCTTCCGGTTTGGGGGGTGCTGCTTGATTCCTCTACTTCCAGCGAAACGTTGCTATCGCGGTATGGTCACATGCCTGTTAAGCATTGAAGCATCTTATCTATGCGCAGTCGGTGTCCCGGTGGTGACGGCAACCGATTGACGTGCGAACCGGGCCAGATTTCGTTGTCCCGGTTCGTGATTTTGGCCTCTTTTTGGGAACCGGGACAGACCATCCCGTGAGCGCTCAATGTATGCAAATCCAGAAGCCCGGAATTCCGCCGATGTGTGATGGCGGATATTGTGCGGTAGGGCCGAATTGGCGATTTTTCGAGGGTGTTTCTGTCCCGGTTGCTCAAAAAGAGGCGAAATGGAGAACCGGGACAACAAAATCTGGCCCGGTACACACATAAATCGATTGACGTCGTTACCAGGACATCGGACACCGTGACGTATATCGCGAACCGCATAATATGGCAGTACGCAACGCAGATGATGTGCGGATTCGCCGGACGTAACATGGCGTGTGACACACAACAGTGCCATGCGGTCGGGGCCACGCGACCAAATGGGGTGCGATGAATGGCATATGCGTTGCAGCAAGCGCGCGCAATCGTATCGATGTCAGCTCAGTGCGCCCCGGTGGATTTCCGTCGTTTCCGCCGGGCAAGTTCATTGAGCGGCGTCGCTGTCAAGGTGAAATCGAATATGGCGCCTCGCAACGCCAGCTGTCGCCCGGCTCGGTAGGCGAGTTCGGCTTGAGACGGTTCATCAGCCATATTCGCGGCGGTGGCGATGAGGACGATCCAATGATGATGCCGTAACAGTTCGCGCTTGTCGTTGTCTCGCCGCCACTGGGCCTTGTCTGTGCGATGATGATCGCCGTCATATTCGATGGCGACGCGGAATTCGGGCCAAGCGAGATCGAGTGTTATCGGCTCACCATTGCTGAACGTCGCGCCGGGCACTGTGTAATTTGTCACGGCTCGTGGAAGCCCGTATTGCGTGGTTGTGATACGGGTCTCTGATTCCATCGGAGAATCCACGCGCGGTGCAATAAATTCAAGTGCGATCATGCATGTGGCTTTCGCGTTGAATTTCGGAAGTTCGCTGACCTGCCGCACAAAGTCCTGATAAATTTCGTCGGCGGTGCGGCCGCCCGATAGGCTCGGCTTGCGCGCTATTGCCGTAAGGGTTGCGTCGCCAAGTATGACCAATGATTCCAATGACATGTGAGCGGCGAGCTGCGCCCAAGTATGTACCAGATTCAGCGCGTGCACATGCTTGTTGATACGTGCATTGTGCGCGGCGCTTAGCGGTTTCCAGATGTGCGGTGTTGTTGGCGGAACGACGGCGCGTATCCGGGTGCGATGCGAGTCGGAGACGGTATGGAGCTCGGTGGCATTGAGATCGCAATCCTTGGGAAGCGGCACGGATTGCAGTATCAGCGATGTGGTCATGCCGAAGAGCACCGGCTTTCCGAGCTGTTGCGCGGCGTCCGTGCATCGTTTAAGCATTTCCCGCTTACGTTGGGTGAGGGTTTCGCTCATAGCGGGCGCAGTGGGGGTTGCCATACGCGGTGGTGAGTATGGCTCGGGCTTGACGGCGTGCGTGGACGCAGCACTCGGTGCCGCGGCATTGTTGGTCCAGCCGGGTGGTTCATCGTCGAATACGCCGGGTGGCGGGGTGGGAAATCCGCTGTTCATAACGCCACCGTAGCGTAGCGGTCGCTTGTTCGCCATGAAAAACGGGGTATGTGGTTCTAGCTTGCTGAGGATGTGGATAACTCTGTGGATAACTAAAGTGCTCCTATGTTTTGCTCACTCTGTGAGAAGTCGGCAAAACATAGGAGCACTTCAGCCGCGGCCAATGGGCGGAATATGTCAGCGGCAGCGACGGGTGAGGGGCTGCCAGGGATCGAGCTCGACTGGTTCGGTGGTGAGCAGGGCGCGGGTGGCGTCGTCGAGGTATTCCTTGCGGATGATGAGCTCGGTAACGTAGCGGTCGAACCAGGCGTCGGACATGACGTAGTAGCCGTCCTTGCCGGCGTCCTTGCCCCAGCTGTTCTCCACCTTCCAGCGGTTCGGCTTGCCGTCCTCGTCGAGGTTCACGCCGGTGAAGGTCATAGCGTGGTTGCTCGGGCTGTCGCCGTATTCGAGGCCGTGGGCCTTGTCGCCGGTGAATTCGGTGCCGAACAGCTGGTCGACGCGCACCACGGACTGGTCGAAGAAACCGTCCTTGCGCAGGGCGAACTGCGTGCAGTCGCAGGCGAACCAGATCGGGTGGCCGGCGGTGAGCTGGTCAAGCGCGGCCTTCTTGAACACGTCCAGCGGCACGTTGACGAATTCCATATCGCCAGCCTCGGCCACGTTCGCGCTGAAGCGGATGCGGTAGCGCTGGTTGAACGGGCGGTTCTTGAGCGGGGCGTTGGCCAGCGTCACGAAATCGTTGACGTCCACCGGCACGTACTTCTTGTAGAACTCAAGCGGGGTGATGCCGATCTCGCGAATCTGCGGGCGCTCGTCCTTGCCGGTTTTCGGCTTGTCGGACTTGTCCTTATCGCACTTGCAGGCCTTGGCGTCGGATTTGCCCTCGCACTTGCAGGATTCGCCGCACTTGCAGGATTCGGCCTTGCCGTCTGCGTCTGCGTCGGCCTTGCACTTGCGAGCCTCGCCCTTCTTATCCTCATCATCATCCTTGGGGCGCGCGAAGAAGTCGAACTTCTCCGGCGGTTCGCCGAGCGCCACGGCGCAGATGCGGTACACGGTGCCCATGTACTCGTCCTTCAACGCACGCAGCTCGTCCTCAGACGCCCCCGCAACCGAACGGCGGCGCAGCTCGGCCGCGAACTCGCGCAGCTTGGAGTTGAGGTACTGCTTGAAATCGTCGGAATTACGGGAGTTCTCAGACTCCGGGTAGGCGCTCTTGGGCACTAGGCCGTACTTGTTCACCAGTGCGGCGAACATCTGCCACCAGCCACCATCGTCTGCAGGCGACTCATTGATGGCCTCGAACAGACGCGAATCGGTCGCCTCGTCGAGCGTGCGCAGCACGTTCTCCAGATAAGTGTTCGACTTCTCCATCGCGTCCCAGAAGAACAGGTAGGTCTCGGAGAACTCGAAATCCTCAAGATTCCAGCGATGCATGAGTTCGTAACGCAGCGTGTTCAGGGAGGCGAACATCCAGCAACGGCCGGAACGCTCCTGATTGGTGATCGAACCCTGCTTGAGTTCGATGGAGAAGTCGCGCGGCAGCGCACGTACGCCGCGATAGTCGGTGGCCGCCTTGAGCACGCCGGCCGAAACCGCCGCGTCCGCCGCGATCAGGTTGGCGCGGTCTTTGTTGAAGTCTTCGGTGTACGTACGCAGAAGTTCGGGTTTGATGGCCCGTGCGCTGGCGTTTGCTGTCATGATGATTGATCTTCCATTCATGTAGGCGACGTTTGTGGTCCGTCGGTAGTATAAGTCGCCGTGTATTCGTCGGGCGATTCACCGGGCGAAATCGTACGGGCGGATATGCGCCGGCGATTCCACCCCGCCAACGATTTGTCCACCTTGCTGCTCGTGCGGGCGCACGTATCATATGTACCGATACATATTGTTGACGAATGTCGCATAGTCCAAAGGAGTACGTCATGACTTCGCTGCATAGCAAGCCGCTGGCCCTGAAAAACGTCACCGTCACCGATTCGTTCTGGCGCACCGAGCAGGAACTCGTGCGCACGGCTGTGATTCCCTATCAGTGGAACGCCCTGAACGATAACGTCCCCGGCGCGGCCCCCAGCTACTGCATGCACAACTTCAAGGCCGCTGCCGCGCAAAACAAGCGTAAGGATACCCAGGGCAAGGCGTTCGTGCCGCCGAAGTACACGTTCCGCGGATTTGAGGCGCTCCCCGAAGACCCGGCCAATCCCGACCCAGACAAGTTCTACGGCTTCGTGTTCCAAGACACCGACTTCTCCAAGTGGGTGGAGGCAGTCGGCTATTCCCTCGCCCATCACCCGGACCCCGCACTGGAACAGACCGCCGACCAAGCTGTCGACATCGTGTGTGCCGCCCAGCTCGACAACGGCTATCTGGACGCCTACTACATCCTGAACGGCATGGATCGCGCGTTCACCAATCTGCGTGACCATCACGAACTGTACTGCCTCGGCCACCTCGTTGAAGGTGCGGTGGCCTACTACCAGGGCACCGGCAAAGACAAGTTGCTCAAGGCCGCCTGCCGTTTCGCCGATTACGTAGACGAGCGCTTCGGTCGCAAGCCGGGCCAGCTGCGTGGTTACCCCGGTCACGAGATTGCCGAGATGGCTTTGGTGAGGCTGTACGAGGTCACCGGCGAACAGCGGTACCTTGATCTGGCCGAATATTTCGTGACCGAGCGAGGCCGGCAGCCGTACATCTTCGATATTCAGGCAGACGAGAACGCAAAGCGCGACGCCGACGCCAACTACAAACCCAACACGGACCCCAACCGGTACGCCTACCACCAGGCGAACAAGCCGGCCACCGAACAAGACGAAGCCGTAGGCCATGCCGTGCGCGCCGGCTACTTCTACTCCGGTCTGGCGGACGTGGCCCGACTGACCGACGATCAGGACCTCGCCGATGCGGCCGAGCGGCTCTGGCGCAATATCGTCGATAAGAAACTGTACGTTACCGGCGGCATCGGCGGCACGGTGGACGGCGAGGCATTCTCCTACAACTACGACCTGCCCAACGACTCCGCCTACTCCGAGACCTGCGCCGCGATTTCGCTGGCGTTCTTCGCCCGTCGCATGCTCGAGCTCGCGCCAAAGGCCGAGTACGCGGACGTTATGGAGTCGGCGCTGTACAACACCACGCTGGCCGGCATGGCGCTGGACGGCAAGAGCTTCTTCTACGTGAACCCGCTGGAAGTCAATCCGTATGCCTGCCATAAAGACAGCCGCCTGCGCCACGTCAAGCCGGTGCGTCAGAAGTGGTTCGGCTGCGCATGCTGCCCGCCGAACATCGCCCGCATCGTTGAGTCGGTGCAGGAATATGCCTACACGGTTGCCGAGGATGGCGGTACGCTGTTCACGCACTTGTATATGGGCGGCGTGGCCAAAGCTGAGTTGAATGGTACGGCTGTGGAGCTGGATGTTACGGCGAACCTGCCGTGGCAAGGCGATGGCAAGGCGGTCGTGCGCTTGGGCGGTGATGCTGCTGGCACCTCGGCTCAGGCTCCTGCTCGCTTTACGCTGGCCTTCCGTCTGCCCGGTTGGGTGGGCGATGAGTCCGCTGCTGCCGCCGCGATTACGGCCACGGGCGAGTCTGAGTCTGGGGCCGATAGTTCCCGCGTGACCCGCGAAATTCGCGACGGCTACCTGTATCTGACCGGTGAGTGGCGCGACGGCGACACCGTGACGTTCGACTTCCCGATGCCGGTGCGTATGCTGGCCGCCAACCCGCTGGTGCGCGAGGACGCCGGCAAGGTGGCGTTCGTGCGCGGCCCGATCACCTTCTGCGCCGAGGAAAAAGACAACGGCGCCAACCTGCACCTGCTGCACGCGGATGTGGAGGCACTGCTGGCCGACCCGAGCGCGGCCAAGGTCGAGGAGTTCGACTTCCACGCCGGCGCCAAGGGCATCGACGACAAGGGCCAGGGCGAGGTGGAAGACGTGACCCGCCGCATGGTGAAGCTTGAGGTGCCGGCTTGGCGCGAGCCGTTGCCGGCTGCTGTGGCCGCCGCGGGTGAGGGCGCGGCCGAGGTTCCGGCGTTCGCGCCGCTCTACGCCGTGTACGCGCCGGTCAAGCGCGAGCCCGCCACCGCCACGCTCATCCCGTACTTCGCCTGGGCCAACCGCGGCGAAAACGAAATGACCGTCTGGCTGCGCGGCTGATATTTGCTCTCGGCTACTCTGGTAGCCATGGGCATCACGACATGTCGGCTCGAAGGGCCGGTGGACTTTTACTCGGTCGGGCAGTTTGTGTCCGGACCGGGCTGGCGCCATCTGCGGCGCACCATCGACACCTTCGAGCTGATGTTCGTGCGTCGGGGCGTCCTGCCGATGCGGGTGGGGGAGCAGACCCTGCATATCGAGGCCGGCCAAATCGCACTCTTGCCGCCGAATGTGGAGCATGCGGGCGCCGACATCATCACGTCTGACGTGGACTTCTACTGGATGCATTTCAAATTGCCGGATGCGCGCATGCTCCCCGATGACGCGGGTCTGCCGCAGGACGACCATTGCCTGTTGCTGCCCGATGAACGCACCCTGCCCGACCCCGACCGGCTGGCGGTGATGTGTGGGCAGCTCATCGACATCTATGCGCGATTCGGCCCGTATTCCAACGCTTACTGCGATTACTTCGCCACCGGCCTGCTGCTGGAGGTCAGCGCGCAGGAGCGGCTGAAGGCGGACTTTGCCGCCCATCGTACGCTTGCCGGCTACCGGGGCGACGGCAAGCCCATCACCAGTGCCGACCGCGTCCGGCAGCAACAGGAATGGGCCATGCATGTCGATTCGGCCGGTGCCGCTGGCGATTCGTCCGGCCTGGCGCCGATGCTGGCCATCCGCTCGTGGATTATGGCCAATGCCTTCGACGACATCACCGTGGCCAAAGTGGCCGCGCGCTTCCACTATTCACCCAGCTATCTGACCGCGATGTACCGGCGCGTGTTCGGCGTGGGTGTGGCCGAGCAGATCATCGAATATCGCATCGACCGTGCGCGCGAACTGCTGAGTTCTACCGCTTCCAGCGTGGCGGATATTGCGCGAGAAGTGGGCTACGCCGATCCCAAGTACTTCATGCGCGTCTTCAAGCGCCGCACTGGCCTGACCCCCGGCCAATACCGCGACGCTTTCCCCGCCCGCCTCTACAACACCGTGTGATTAGGTAAGGTCATGGTCCTAACCCTAGGAAAAGTGCGCATGGGCGCCACTACCACGTGGGAGCGCTGGGAACGGTTTGACGCATGCCGAAACCTCGCACGTCACGCTGCACGGCACTTGGGCAGTGGGCGCGGCAGTCGGGAATCGCCGCCCTATTTCGGCGTTTCAGCGTTACCTGTTTGCCGAACCGACAGTGGACTCGCGCGGAACCAGTGTGTATCCAATGGTGGCGCGCGTGGCCGGCATGCCAGCGGATTCGTCGGACCTGCCGTCGCCCTGGTCGCGCTGCTCCACGCGGCGGGTGATCATATCAAGCGCGAATTGGGCGAGCTGATCGAGATCCACTTGGACGGTGCTCAGCGTCGGTGTGGTGTACGAGCCGGCCGTGGCGCCGTCGAAGCCGATGACTCTCACATCGTCGGGCACGAGGATGCCGTAGTCGGCAAGGCCTCGGATTACTCCGAATGCGGCATAGTCGTTAATGCAGAAGATGCCATCGATGGCCGGGGTGCTTCCCGTTGCCCGCGTGGTGCCCGGGGAACGGGACTCAGCAGTGTCATCAGCCGATTGCGCACGAGCCTCGAGCATCGCCTCGGCGATGGCATGACCGGCTTCGATGCCGCTGTCGCTACCGTAACCAATGAAGTTCGTCGATTCGTCATACGGCAGCCCGGCGTCAAGCAGTGCGCCGCTGGCCCCGCGTAGACGCAAACCGCTGGAACTTTCCACGTGCGCCAGTTCGGTTCGTGGCGAATACCCGTCGCCGACAATGGCGATGCGGTGGCATCCGCATTCGATGAGATGCTGCACTGCCGCCCGCGCGCCGTCTTCGTTCGGGAAATTCACTGTATCGAACGTGGGCGTTTCCTCGCAGGCGTCAATCAGAACCAGCGGTCGGCCGTGGTTGATCGCGGAAAGCGGCACACCGGCATTCAGGCCCGAAGCGTGGATAATCTCGCCGTCGAACAACTGCCCGGAGAACGGGTTGTTGGCCAGCGCGTGTTTGGCGGCATCCGGAGAGTACCGGGTTTGCTCCACGAACGGCGTCAGCCCGCGCGCGGTGGTTTCGGTGACGAGCGATTCGACGAGTTTGGAGTAGAACGGCGAATCGAATTCGTTGACGATGATGTGGATGATGTTGCTGCGGCCGGACTTCAGCATGCTGGCCGTCAGATTGATGCGGTAATCGAGCTTTTCGGCCACTGCCAGCACTTTGGCGCGAGTGGAATCCTTAACACCCGGCTTGCCGTGCAGCGCATTCGAGGCGGTCATGGGGGAGAACCCGGCGGCCTTCGCTACGTCGCGCAATGTTGGTTTGCCGCTCGGCATAACGTCACCTCATGTTTCGCCTGTGATGGGCATTGGACAATGCCCGTAATGCTTCCAATGGTTGTAACGGTATTCACAACATCGTGTTTTGGCAAATGGTGGCTGTGCGCCGGAATCGCTGAAAATGCTGCGCTTAGGCGATGACGCGCCGAGCGTAACATGCGCTTGCTTGATATCGTTCCGGTGGAAGAATATGTAACGGTACATACGTCGGTGTGCCAAGAGGCCATGAAGTTCGTCGTACGTTGGGATGGGACTCTCCGGGGGAGTGGCGTCACTCTTCACCTATCCGTACGTGCGCGATGCCGATTGGTTTGCGGCTGGCATACCGCCGTAGGGCAACTTATGCGAATATCAACGAAAGCAGGATACGATGACGGATCTTCCGCAGAGCCTTCCTCAGGCATGGCGTCCGCCGATGGGCTGGAACAGCTGGGATTCCTATGGCACGACCCTCACCGAAGACGAGCTGCTGGCCAACGCGCGGTTCATGGCTGAACACCTGAAAAACGCCGGCTGGGATACGCTGGTCATCGACATCGACTGGTACGACCCGACCGCCCGCGCACATGGTTACAACGACAACGCGCCGCTGATTCTCGACGAATACGGCCGTCAGCTGCCTGACCCGGTGCGTTTCCCGAGTGCTGCCGGCGGCAAGGGATTCGGCCCGCTCGCCGCCGCCGTCCACGAACTGGGCTTGAAGCTTGGCATGCACATGATGCGCGGCATCCCGCGTATCGCCGTGGACAAGAACCTGCCCGTATACGGCACCAACTACACCGCCAAGGACGTGGCCGACCTCGACCACGTGTGCAAGTGGAATCCGGACAACTACGGCCTGAACCAATCCCACCCGGGCGCGCAGGCCTGGTATGACGCGCAGCTCGACCTGTTCGCCTCCTGGGGCCTCGACTTCCTCAAGGTCGACGACATGCAGACCCCGTTCCACTCCGACGAAATCGCCGCCTATCATCGCGCCATCGCCAAAGCCGAAGCCAAATACGGCCGTTCGATTGACCTGTCTCTCTCGCCCGGCGGCTGGGTGGCGACGAGCTACGTCGACTTCCTGCGCGAGAACGCCCAAATGTGGCGTATTTCCGACGATCTGTGGGACCGTTGGGAAGACATCTACCAGCAGTTCGCCCGCCTGGCCCGCTGGGCGCCGTTCCAGACCACCGGCCACTGGGCCGACGCCGACATGGTGCCGTTCGGGCACATAGGCCTGCGCGCCGAACGCGGCGACGACCGCCAATCCCGCCTTACGCTGGACGAGCAGAAGACACTGCTGGCCCTATGGTGCATGGGGCGTAGCCCGCTTATGGTCGGCGGCGATCTGCCCACCAGCAACAGCGACGCCATCGCGCTGCTGCAGAATCCCGCGTTGCGTGAGGTGCTTGCCGGCTCCACCAATAACCGCGAGACCGTGCGCGAACGGATTTTTGGCAAATGGTGGGATGAGAGCACCTACCGTGGCGAGTTCATCGTCTGGTCCGCCGACGCAGCCGATTGGGCTGATGGCACACGTTCCGCGCATCACGGCGGCCATTACGCCGCGCTGTTCTGGACCGGCAGCGACACATACGAGATCGGCCGCAACATCCAGCTCCAATCCATTGTGGGGCTTGACGCCCGTAATGACGATTGGACGCTATCCGATCTGTATGCCGACGCGCCGGGCGAGTCCGCCGACGTGCGTCTTGAAGGCGTGGGTGCCGACCGCGTCATCACCGGCACGATTCCGCCGCACGGCGTACTCTGGGTGGCCTTGGACCGACGCTGATACCGAACCTGCCTCCGCCAACCAACCTCCTGAACCGACCGCCCGAATCGTATGGAGAAACCTGCCATGAATGCGAACATCGCAAACGAACAATCCCCGGTAGCTGTTCCGCCCGCAAGTTGGCTCCTACGTGCGTTCGCTGGCGTTCTGACCTGTAGTCTGTCTGTTCGTTGCTTCGCCTTGCTTGCGTTTTGTACGTTTTATCTGTTTCGTGAGTTTCGTGCGTTCTGCGGATTTCACGCGTTTCGCGCAGTGCCGCACGCTGATCACCATTCAGCGTGCGGCACTTTTGCATATCTCACGTGTTGCGGGAGATGCCGATTCCGTCGCACAATGCGTAAAACGTGAATGAACCACTCACTATGCTGGGTTGTTTGAGCGTGATATGACATGCGCCACTTTCCCGGGAATGCGTTGCGAATTGGACCTGTTCGGAGGTGTGCAGCGACGCATTCCGGGGAATGTTGCGCTTAGAGAGCCGCGTATCGTTGCTAATGCGGGGAACACGCAGAGTTGCGGGCCGTTGCGATTAGACGCAGGTCGCCTAGACTAGTACGCGTTTGCGAAAGTCGAACGTGCTTCGACCGATGAAGGAGAGCTTCGGTCATGCGGCCAATGACAGGCGCAGTGCGAAGCACGGCTGATCGTGAATCGCGGCGGCAGCGATTGCCGCGTGCGGCGCAGGAGCATGCCGCACCATACCACAAGCAAACAATCCCCAAGAAACGGTGATCTCCTCACATGTACGTCGATCCGGGAATCAATACCAGCGCAAGCAATCTCAAATGGGTGCTGCCATACTGCAAACCAGACCTGCCCCGCGTGGTAGGCGCGCTTCTACTGTTCATCGCAAATAACACGATGGCCCTGACCATTCCGATTCTGTCCGGTATCATCGTGGACCGCGTCATCGTCGGCGGACATGCCGACGAACTGCCACGTCTGTGTGGACTGATGATCCTCATGACCATCATCCGCGTGGGCGCGCGATACGGCTACCAGATGTGGATGGAGCGTTTCGGCCAGAACTCGGTCTACCGCCTCGTCTCCGACGAATACGAGAAGCTGCACGAGCTCGACTTCACGTATTTCAACCACACACGCACCGGCGACATCATGAGCCGCCTGACCTCCGACACCGACGCGATCCGCCACTGCCTGAGTTGGGTGAGCTATCAGATTGCCGACTGCGTGGTCATGTTCGTGGGTGCCCTGTGCGTGATGTTCGCCATCGATTGGCGACTCGCGCTCGTCCTGGCCTGCGTCACGCCGTTCATTTTTGTGCTCACGCGCGGCCTGTCCACGCACGCCCACCCGCTGTTCTTCGCCATCCGCAACTCGCTGGCCTCCCTCAACTCCATGGTCGAAGAGAACATCGAGGGCAACCGTGTGGTCAAGGCATTCGTGCGCGAACCGTACGAGACCGAAAAGTTCGACGAGCACAACGACGATTACATGCAGTGCAACATGGCCTTGGCCTACAACTCGCGCAAGTACATGCCGTGGCTGGACGGCCTCGGCTTCTCGCTGCAGCTCATCACCCTCGGCCTCGGCGGCTTTCTGGTCATCAAGGGCTACATGACCCTCGGCAATCTGGTGAGTTTCAACTCCTTCCTGTGGATGATCGACGGCCCGGTGCGCCAGTCCGGCTGGCTGATCAACGACTGGCAGCGATTCAACGCCAGCTGCATCAAAATCCGCAAGCTGCTCACCGAACAGCCGCGCATCGTGGAGAAGCCCGACGCGGTCGAAGCCGTCAAGCAGGCGGTCACGATCGTCGAGCAAGTCAAGCACGATGATGAGGCTACCGGGGCTACCGGAACGCCCGTGGCTTCCGGAACATCCGGTGCCCAGCAGTCCACCGAACGCAAGTCCTGCCCGCTGCACATCAAGGGCGACATCCGCTTCGACCACGTCAGCTTCGCCTTCCCGGACGACCCGGAGACCCCGATCCTCAAGGACCTCGACTTCACCGTGCCCGCCGGCTCCAAGCTCGGCATCCTCGGCGAAACCGGCGCGGGCAAGTCCACGCTCGTCAGCCTCATCTCCCGCTTCTACGACCCGACCGTGGGCCATGTGCTCATCGACGGCATCGACGCACGCGACTGGCCGCTGACCACCTTGCGCTCGCAGGTGTGCATCGTGGCGCAGGATACGTTCCTGTTCTCCGACACCATCGGCGGCAACATCGGTTTTGGTGCCAGCGATGATAGCGACGACCGATATATCCAGAAAATGGCCCAGATCGCCGGCGCGGACAATTTCATCAGGTCGATGCCGCAGGGTTATGACACCGTCGTGGGCGAACGCGGCGTGGGCCTGTCCGGCGGGCAGAAGCAGCGCCTGTCGCTGGCCCGCGCGCTCGCGGACGATCCGTCGATCCTGATTATGGACGATACGACCTCGGCCGTCGATATGGAGACCGAGGCGGAGATCCAGAAGCACCTCAAGGAGATGGACGGCGGCAAGACCATCGTCGCCATCGCCCACCGCATCTCGTCGGTCAAGGATTCCGACCTGATTCTGGTGCTCGGGCACGGACGTATCGTCGAACGCGGCACCCACGCCGAACTCGTGGCCGCACACGGCCGCTACTGGGACATCTACCACAAGCAGCTCGGACTCCAGTCCGGCGCCGCACAGGGTTTTTAGAAGAGGACTTATGGCACAACGCAATACATTCCGCGAGGATGAGGAGCTGGAGGAGTCCATCAACCTCCACGACATCGCTCGCGTCGGCAAATATCTCAAACCGTATATGGCACAGGTGGCGCGCATTCTCGTCGTCGTCATCTCGATGAGCTGCATCGTCGTCGCCGTGCCGTACCTGACCAAGATCATGATCGACGAGGCGATCCCGAACAAGGACCTCGGCAAGCTCGGCATCCTCGCTGTGATCCTCGCCGCGCTGATCGTGCTGTACGAGTTCGGGCTGCGCTACCGCACGGTGGCGATCACGCGCGTCGGCCAGCTCATGCTCAAGGACATGCGCCGCGATATCTTCACGCATATCCAGACGCTGCCCTTCAGCTACTTCGATTCGCGCCCGCACGGCAAGATCCTGATCCGCGTGGTCAACTATGTGAACACGCTTTCGGACACGCTGAGCTCCGGTCTGATCAACGTGATCTCCGACGTGTTCACCTTCGTGATCACGCTGATCGTGATGTTCGTGATCGACTGGCAGCTGGCCCTGTGGAGCTTGATCCTGTTCCCGGTGCTCATCATCTGGGTGCGCGTGCTGCAGATCTTCCAGCGGCGCGCCTTCCAGAAGCTCTCCAACAAGCAGAGCAACCTGAACGCCTACATCCACGAGTCGATCGCCGGCGTGAAGACCACGCAGACCTTCGCGCAGGAGCAGGCCCAGTTCAGGACCTTCCAGGAGCAGCAGGGCGAGGTGCGTTCCGCGTGGATGCACGCCGTGCACATCCAGTTCCTCATGTGGCCGGGCGTGCAGACCATCTCCGTGATGACCATCTCGTTCATCTACTTCGTCGGCGTGATGGGCTTCGGGGGCGTGAACGTGACCACCGGCGTGCTCATCGCGTTCGTCGGCTACGCGAACAACTTCTGGAATCCGGTGATCAACATCGGCAACTTCTACAACCAGCTCATCACCTGCTCGGCGTACCTCGAGCGCATCTTCGAGACGCTCGACGTCACGCCGGAGATCCGCAACAAGCCCGACGCGGCGGACCTGCCGCAGATTCGCGGGCGCGTCGACTTCAACGACGTGGTGTTCCGCTACGAGAAGGACGGCCGTAACATCCTCAACCTCGTGGACTTCCACGTCGAACCGGGGCGCACGATCGCGCTGGTCGGCCCGACGGGCGCCGGCAAGACGACGATCATCAACCTGCTGTCGCGCTTCTACGACGTGTCCGAGGGCTCGGTGACGATCGACGGCCACGACGTGCGCGACGTGACGCTCGCATCGCTGCGCCGGCAGATGGGCGTGATGCTACAGGACACCTTCATCTTCTCCGGCAACGTGCGCGAGAACATCCGCTACGGCAAGCTCGACGCCACCGACGAGGAAATCGAGGCGGCGGCGAAGGCCGTGCACGCGCACGAGTTCATCATGGAACTGCCCGACGGGTACGACACGGTGGTGGAGGAGCGCGGATCGACCCTGTCGGCCGGCCAGCGCCAGCTCATCGCCTTCGCGCGCGTGCTGCTCGCCGACCCGCGTATCCTGATCCTGGACGAGGCGACGAGCAACATCGACACGCGCACCGAGGAGGCGCTGCAGGCCGGCCTGCAGCATCTGCTCAAGGGGCGCACGAGCTTCATCATCGCGCACCGCCTGTCGACGATCGAGAACGCGGACGAGATCTTCTACATCGATCACGGCCAGATCGTCGAGCACGGCTCGCACGCGCAGCTGCTCGCCGCCAAGGGCGCGTACTACCGCCTCTACGAGTCCCAGTACGCGATGATTCGCGTGGCCAGTGGAGCGCCGGAAGAGTGACGAGATGTTGCTTTAGGTATGTTTCGTGATGACATTATCGGTAACGATAAACACTGTGAAATATGTAACGGTACGTGTGAAAAACATGCAGTCGTGATTGGAATACGTTCTGGAAAATGTTGAAATAGAGCGAAACGCGCTGAAGTCGGCACGGGGTTGCTGAGTGTGGCAGATAGTTTAGAATATGTACCGTTACATATTTGATGTGCAGAAGATGCTCGCATCTTCTGCACGCGGGTGAAATCTGGGGAGTGGTTTGGCGATGGCAGACAAACTGGTAGCCACATTGGACAAAGCTGGTGTACGCAAGATCAGCACGGACCTGTGGGGCGTGTTCTTCGAAGACATCAGCTATTCGGGCGATGGCGGGCTCAACAGCGAACTCGTGCAAAACGGCGCGTTCGAATACAACCGTGCGGATAAGCCCGAGTGGAGCAACTACACCGCTTGGCGCAAGATCGTGCCCGCCGGCTCGTTCGCCGCATTCGGTGTGGGGGAGACCGCGCCGGTGGCCGAAGAGAACCCGCATTACGCGATTGCCGAAATCGGCAAGGTGGGCGGCGAGCAGACTGCTGACTCGGCTGTGTCTCGGGCCGATTCGGCCCTATCCCAGACGGATTCGGCTTGTACCCCTGCAGCTCCCGCTCTGGAAAACCTTGGTTTCGACGGCATGGTGCTCCGCGCCGGCGAGACCTACGATTTTTCCATCTGGACCCGTGCCCACGGCAAAGCGCTGCCCGTGCAAGTCGCACTGATTGGCGATGATGGCAAGCCGCTCGCTGCCACTGTCGTGACCGCACCCGCCTCCAATGCTTGCGGCGAATGGACCCAGCTCCGCGCCGAACTGACTATTGCTAGCGCACAGGCTGCCCCGCAACCCAACGCCGAAATCATCGCCACCCAAGGCGCTCTCCGCCTGACTTTCCCCGAACCCGGCACCATCGACCTTGACTTCGTCAGCCTCGAACCGCGAACCACCTATAAGGGCCTCAAGCATTTCCGCCCGGATCTGGTCGAGGCGCTGGCCGACCTGCACCCGCGCTTCATGCGCTTCCCGGGCGGCTGCATCACCCACGGACTGGGCCTGAACAACATGTATCACTGGGACCGCACCATCGGCCCGGTGGAGCATCGCCCGCACAACTTCAACGTATGGGGCTACCACCAGTCGTTCCGTATCGGTTTCTACGAGTACTTTCGCCTGTGCGAGACCATCGGAGCCAAGCCGCTGCCCGTGCTGCCGGCCGGCATGAGCTGCCAGAACACCAGCCAGGGCCCGGTGCCTGTGGCTCAGGAAGACATGCCCGCTTACATCGACGAAGTGCTGGGCCTCATCGACTTCTGCAACGCCGATTCGGCCACCAACAAGTGGGCCGCCAAGCGCGCCGCAATGGGCCATATCGAGCCGTTCAATCTGGAGTATCTCGGCATCGGCAACGAGGACCTGATCGACGACGTGTTCAAGAACCGCTTCCAACAGATTTTCGACGCCGTCAAAGCCGCGCACCCCGAAATCACCGTGGTCGGCACGGTCGGGCCTGCGCCGAGCGGACAGGACTACGAGCAAGGTTGGGCGTATGCGCGCGAGGCCGGCATTCCGATTGTGGACGAGCATTCCTACCAGTCCTCCAGCTGGTGGTTTCACAACCTCGACCACTACGATCACACCGACCGCAAGGGCCCGAAGGTCTACCTCGGCGAATACGGCTCCTGGGACACCCAGCTCATCAACGGCTTGTCCGAAGCGGCGTTCATGGGCCGCATGGAATTGAACGGCGACGTGGTGCACATGGCGTCCTACGCGCCGCTATTTGCCAAGAACGGCCACACCAGCTGGAATCCGGACCTCATCTACTTTGACAATGAGAACGTCTACCGCCCGTACAGCTACTGGGTGCAGCAGATGTACGCCACCACCACCGCGGACACCGCTTGGCCGGTCTCGCTTGACGGACCCACCACGTTGCGTCGTGACTTGCCGAATACCGTAAGCCTGAAGATCGATGGCGGCGCCCACGCCGATTTCGCCGACTTCTCTCTCGAGACGGCCGATGGCACGCATATCGATCTGCCGGACGTGAGCTACCAAGGCAATGGGCCGGTGTCTCTTCCGGTACCTGAGGGTCTGACGGCCGATTCATACACCATTCGCGCGAAAGTCACCTATTACGAAGGCATGTGGGGCGTGCGAATCGCGTCCGGCGACGTAAACGGCAAGAACTATAACGGTACTTCGCTTGGCCGTGGATTCAGCGTGCAAGTAGTGCGCGAAGGCACCGGTTATGCACTCGCCGGCACGGAAACTTCAATGGACGCGGTACGCCCCGGAACCACGTGGGATGTGCGCATTGAGATTGGCGATCGCGGCGAGCAGATGCGACTGTACATCGACGGCGCGCTGGTCGCCGACGGCCATGAGACACCGGACGAGCCGCGCCGGACCGTCACCGTATCCCGCGATTCGACGGCTGGCGTGACTTACTTGCGTGTTGTCAACGCGCTGCCTGAATCCGTAGACGTGGACTTGGCTCAGGTGCTTGCTGCGCTGAATGTGCCTGATTCAGCCAAGGCTGTAGTTGAGGCAACCGTGCTTACCGGCAACGATCCGTATGCAGGGATTCGGGGAGAGGAATCACCGACTTGCCCCACCTCGCACGAAGTCAACCTTGCTGACGGTACATACACCGCTCCTGCTTGGTCGTTCACCACGCTTGCCGTACGAGGCTAACCCAATCATTCCGCTCGGTGATGCGCGCAATACGTGTGACGGCTATGCCCCGGAATCCGCAGTAAGGACGGTCGCGGCGATCGCGCCGGTTGCCGGGGCCGAGTGGAAGCGGTACTACGACGATGTGACGTGGGATCCGGACGAGGCCAAGCGCCGCACCAAGGACGACCCCACCAAGCCCGAAGTCGAGCTCTAGCCCGTTGCGGCTGCAACCGTGCCGAGCATCAACGTGCCGATCCGTCGTGCAGCCTGATATCGTTCCCCTCGCTTTCTCAACGGACATACAGTCGATTTCCGTATCCGAATCGGCCGTATGTCCGTCAACGGGGCAGTCGTCAGAGGGAAGGGAACAGAGAAGGGGGTTTCAGCCCTCGATGCGGGCGCCCCAGATTGCTTGATTGCCGCCGATCGCGGAGAACGTCAGAGTCGCCCGGCCATCGGTCTCCCTCGGTAGTACGGCGAACACGCCGGTGTACGTCATGCCGTCGATCGTGATCGCCATGTCGCTGTCGCAGCAGTGCACGCCGGCCGGCGTCGCGCCGAGCATCCGCCACGATCCTCGCGACACGGGGCCGTCGGTCGACCGCGGCAGGTTCGCGTCCGGCGTATCGAAGAAGTCGACCACGCCGCCGCTGGTCACGCGGCCGTCCGGCTGCAGCGTGATCGTCTCGGGCAGATTCACGCCATGCCACGTGCCGTCCGCGTTGCGCGTGCCGTTGAAATACGCGTGCGGATCGTGACGTACGAATTCGTAGTCGCCGGACACCAGCGATGGGTGTGCGAGATCCGATTCGTGTACGGGGCGGACGCAGTGGCATGATCGGGCGGCCAAGTTCGGCGCACTGCTGGATGCAACGATGTAATCGCCGAGGCCGTCATCGTCGTCGCCGACGGTCGGATCGGACGTGTTCGCGGCGGTCGGCGGGACGGCTGCCGAGCCGCGATACTCGTACGGCGCGGCCGTCAGCCAACCGTCCGCGGTCGGCAGCAGCTCGCGCACATGCGTCTCGTAATCCTCGTCGCCGCGGTCGATGAACCGCGTATGGTACGTGAGAAACAGTCGGCCGTCCGAACCGCGCGTGAGTACGGAATTGTGTCCCTGTGACACTTCGACCGTATCGTCGTCGGCCGGTCCGCCGCTCCATTTCACCGACGACGTGAGTCGGATGCCGGTGTCCTTGGTCTGATTGTCGGGGATTTCACCGTTGGAAATCGCGGGGTTGCCGTTCTGGTCGACGTACGGGCCGACGAGGTTGCGCGAACGGAACAGACGGATCTGGTAGCCGCCGGTGCGGCCGAGCCATCCATACGCCATGAACAGATACCACCAGCCGTTGCGGTGCACGAAATACGAGCCTTCGCCGGAGTTCCAGTAGCCGCCGGCGACCTTCACGCCGTAGTACGGGTCGGCGGAATCGTGGACGAGCGGATAGCGCACGCTGTAGTCGCGCAGACCGGTTTTCGGATCGAGCTTGAACATCCAGATGCCGCCGAACCATGAACCGAAACTCATCCACATTTCGCCGTGCTCGCACAATGCGGGCGCCGCGTCGATGGCGTTGATGCGCGTGTCTTTGAGCGACAGGTAGCGGGTCAGGTCATAGCCGACGGTGCCATCGGTTTTGGGCTCAAGTTCCAGCACTTTCGGCACGTCGGTGTTCCACAGGTTGCTCTCGTCGAAACCGGAATATACCACCGGCCCCACGTACGTCCAGTCGCCGTCCACATGGTCGGCGGTCAACAGCACGATCACCGACAGGTACATGCACCACTTGCCCATGGTCTCGTTCCAGATCACGTCGGGCGCCCACGTGTTGCCGAGCAGGTCGGGATTGGAATCCTGTTTCGGCCATGCCTGCCAAATATCGCCGAGCAGCGCGTACGGGTCGCGGCTCAGATTGTTATCGAACCGCTCCCAATGCACCATATCCGTGCTGCGCGCGCACCGACGATGCGTGCCGAACAGATAGTAGACACCGTTTTCCTCGACGATTGCGGGATCGTGCACGGCCACCCGACCGTTGGCGAGCGTGTGCTCGATGCCGTTGGGCGAGGTGGCCGGTGCCGCAGATAGTGGTTCTGCAGACGATTGCACTGCAGCATTCACGGTTGTTGTGCCGTTTTCACTCACTTCTGCGACCCCCAAATGCACTCGTTTGCGCCGATTGCGGAGAATGTCATGACGGATTTGAGATCATTGTCTCGCGGAAGCAGCGCGAAGTCGCCTTCATAGGTAACGCCATCCAAGGTGATTTCCACTTGATTGGTGCCTTCTTTGACCTGCCATGTGCCAGTTTTATCTCCGCTGACGGTGCCGCCTTGTTCCAGCTTGATGGTGACTGGTGTGTTCACGCCCTTGTAATCGGTGCTGTCTTTCTTTGTGGCATCTTGCAATCCTTGGAAGAAGGTGGTCGGGTCATGTTCAACGAGTTCGTATTCGCC
>ERZ826146.1438-NODE-1438-length-21871-cov-5.384672_pt1 | contig 21871 bp, 20 predicted proteins | sample MGYA00519857_ERZ826146 | MGnify/ENA primary metagenome ERZ826146 (study PRJEB31778, sample SAMEA3449222) | human gut metagenome | biome: human gut; feature: human-associated habitat; material: faeces | place: United Kingdom | collected 2010/2012 ...
TCTGTGAGCTTGTCATGGGCGGCAAGAACGGGCTGGAAGCCATTGAAAAGACGGTCATTGACCGTGCCGTGCAGGTGATCTACCGGCCCTATCTGGCAGCCCCCCGCCCGGAAAATATGCCCATCCTGTCTGACCTGCATCAAGCCCTGTTAGACCAGCATATCCCGGAGGCTGACCGTGTGGCGCAGGCCCTTGACCTGTATGTAAACGGCAGCCTGAACGTCTTTAACCACCGCACCAATGTCAACATCGAAAACCGCATTGTGGCCTTTGATATTAAAGAGCTGGGAAAACAATTAAAGAAGCTCGGTATGCTCATTGTCCAAGACCAGATTTGGGGCCGTGTGACCCAAAACCGCAGCCAAGGCAAGGCGACGTGGTACTTCTGCGACGAGTTCCATTTGCTTTTGCGAGAGGAACAGACGGCAGCTTTCTCCTGCGAGATTTGGAAGCGATTCAGGAAATGGGGAGGCATCCCGACCGGGGCGACGCAGAACGTCAAAGACCTGCTTTCTTCCCCGGAGATCGAAAACATTCTGGAAAACAGCGACTTCATTTGCCTGCTCAATCAGGCGTCCGGCGACCGGCGCATCCTTGCGGAACGATTGAACATTTCCCCGCAGCAGTTACGGTATGTGGACAATTCCGAACCTGGCGAGGGGCTTTTGATCTATGAAAATGTGATCCTGCCGTTCCGCAACCCCATCCCGCAGCGCAGCCAGCTCTACAAGATTATGACGACCCGGTTAGGCGAGGGCGAAACGGTATGACAGACAAGGAGGTGACGCCCTATGAAGCAGTTGAAACCCCGTGACAAGGTGACGCAGCACATGACCCGCGACGGCCTGACGCTGGATAACCAGACCACCGGCGAGAGCATCAACATTTCCAGCCGGGAGGCCGAACAGGACTATTCCGCAGCCGAGCCGGGCGGCACCGCTGAAAAGGTGCTGGAACGTGCCGGGGACATCCGGGAGCGCAGCAAGGCGAAGCGGGCCGCCAAAGATGGGGCGAATACGGCGGCGCAGGCCACCGGCCCTGCGTCCCGCCTGCAATTCACCGCCGAGGAACGGGCCGATCCCGCCCTTTCCAAGTACGTCCACAAGGCGGAAAAGCGGGCGGATAAGCTGGACGCAGCCAAAGAAGCCCTGCCGAAAAAACGTGTCGTCACCAAGGAAACCGTCTATGACGAGGCCAAGGGCAAGACCAAAACCAAGCTGCACTTTGACAAAGTGGAGAAACCGGCCCCCAAGCTCAAACCCAACCCGGCCAGCCGTCCGATGGAGGAAGCGGGCCTGTATCTGCATGGAAAAATCCATGAGGTTGAGCATGAGAATGTGGGCGTCGAGGGCGGCCATAAGGGTGAAGAACTTGCCGAGCGCCAAGCTGGAAAAGCCATCCGCAGCGGCATCCGGCGTCATAAGCTCAAACCCTACCGGGCCGCAGCCAAGGCCGAGAAAAAGGCCATTGCCGCCAATGCGGAGTACATCTACCAGAAATCCTTGCGGGACAACCCGGAAATGGCGCAGGCGGTGAAAAACCCGGTGGCCCGGTTCTGGCAGAAACAGAAAATCAAACGGGACTATGCCAAGGCAGCGCGGGCAGCGGGCCAGACGGCAAAGGGCGCAGCCAGCGCCACCAAAACCACCGCCGCAGCCGCCAAGAAAGCCGCCGAGAAAAGCAAACAGGCCGCGTCCTTTGTGGCCCGACACTGGAAAGGTGTGCTGCTGATCGGCGGTGTGGGCCTTATGCTCATGCTGATTATGGGCGGCCTGCAATCCTGTACGGCCATGTTCGGCAGCGCAGGAACCGGCGTGGCAGCCACGTCCTATCTGTCCGAGGACAGCGATATGCTGGGGGCGGAAGCCGCCTATGCGGACATGGAGGCCGATTTGCAGTATGAGCTTGACAACTACGAAAGCCTGCACCCCGGCTATGACGAATACCGTTTCGATCTGGACGAGATCGGTCATGACCCCTATGTGCTGACTTCCATCCTGTCGGCGCTGCATGAGGGCGTCTATACGCTGGGCGACGTGCAAGGCGACCTTGCCATGCTCTTTGAGAAGCAATATACCCTGACACAGACCATTGAAACCGAAACCCGATACCGCACCGAAACCCGGACGGACAGCGAGGGCAACACCTATACTGTGCAAGTTCCCTACACCTATTACATCTGCAACGTGAAGCTGGAAAACTTCGACCTGTCCCATCTGCCTGTTTACATCATGGGCGAGGAACAAATGAGCCTGTATGCGGTGTATATGCACACGCTGGGCAACCGGCCTGACCTGTTCCCAAACGGCACCTATCCCAACGCTTCCACCGTCAAGGAGCCGACCTATTACGACATTCCCCCGGAGGCTTTGGAGGACGCCACCTTTGCCGCAATGATGGCCGAGGCGGAAAAGTATGTAGGTTATCCGTATGTGTGGGGCGGCAGCTCTCCCAGCACCAGCTTTGATTGCAGCGGCTTTGTGAGCTGGGTAATCAATCACAGCGGATGGGACGTGGGACGGCTGGGCGCACAGGGCCTTTGCAATATCTGTACCCCTGTTTCCCCGGAGCAGGCCAAGCCCGGCGACCTTGTATTTTTCGTCGGCACCTACGACACCACCGGCGTTTCCCACGTCGGCATTTATGTGGGCAATTCCGTGATGTTGCACTGTGGCGACCCCATTTCCTACACCAACCTCAATTCGAGTTATTGGCAGCAGCATTTCTATTGTTACGGGCGTCTGCCTTGACGCCAGAAAGGAGTTTTGACTATGGCAAACAAACTTGACCGTATCGAAAAAGACATTGAGAAAACCAAGGCCAAGATCGCGGAGCTGCAAAAGCAGCTTCGTGAGCTGGAAGCGGCAAAGACCGAGCAGGAGAATTTGCAGATCATCCAGCTTGTGCGCGGCCTGAACATGAAGCCGGAGGAATTTGCGGCGTTCCTGCGCGGCGGCGCTTTGCAGAGCGCCCCGGCCCCGCAGCCGGATTTTGAACAGGAGGACAATGCCGATGAAGAATAAGATCATTCGCACGTTTACCGTGACGCTGGCCGCCGTGCTTTGCCTGACGGCCTTTTCCACCACCGCTTTTGCCGGTGGCACTGACCCCAACCCGGAGCCTTTGCCGGAAACCACCGAGGCACCGCAGGAGGAAGAACCCACCACCGGCGGCATGGAGCCGGAGGGCGTACCTGTTACCCCGGAGGGCAACGCAACACTGGTGGATGATTTCTACGGAGATAAGCAGCTTATCACCGTTACCACCAAGGCGGGCAATTACTTTTATATTTTGATCGACCGTGCTAACGAGGACAAGGAAACCGCCGTTCACTTCCTCAACCAAGTAGACGACGCCGACCTGCAAGCACTGTTGGAGGACGGCAAAGCCGCCCCGGAAACCTGCACCTGTACGACCAAGTGCGCGGCAGGAGCCGTCAACACGAATTGCCCGGTATGTAAAACCAATATGACCGAGTGTACCGGCCCGGAGCCGGAGCCGCAGGAGCCGGAGGAAACCGAGCAGCCACAGAAAGATGAACCGAAAAGCACCGGCATGGGCGGCCTTGTCGTGTTCCTTGTGGTGGCCCTGATTGGCGGCGGCGCGGCCCTTTACTTCTTCAAGTTTAAGAAACCCAAGGCCGACACCAAGGGCGGCGACGAGCTGGACGAATACGATTTTGGCGAGGACGAGGACGACGAGGACGAACCGACCCCGGAGGACGAGGAACCCGCGCAGGATAAGGAGGAATAAGGAATGAGTATTCAGTTGGTAATTGCAGAGAAACCGAGCGTCGCCCGCAGCATTGCGGGCGTGATCGGTGCGGATCAGAAACGGGACGGCTACATGGAGGGAAACGGCTATCTGGTGAGCTGGTGTATCGGCCACCTTGTTTCCCTTGCTGACGCCGCAGCCTATGACGAGCGTTTCAAGAAGTGGCGCTATGACGACCTGCCGATTTTGCCGCAGGAGTGGCAGTACATCATCCCCGCCGAGAAGAAAGGACAATTTGCCGTGTTGCGCTCCCTGATGGAGCGCCCCGACGTGACGGGCCTTGTGTGCGCTACCGACGCCGGGCGCGAGGGCGAATTGATTTTCCGTTTCGTCTATCAGATGGCGGGCTGCAAAAAGCCGTTCAAGCGCCTTTGGATTTCCAGCATGGAGGACGCCGCAATCCGGGAGGTCTTTGCCCACCTGAAACCGGGGGCCGACTACGACAACCTGTATCAATCAGCCCTGTGCCGGGCGCAGGCCGATTGGCTGGTGGGGATCAACGCCACCCGGCTTTTCTCCATCCTCTATCACAAGACCCTGACCGTGGGCCGTGTCCAGACGCCTACCCTCAATATGCTGGTTGACCGGGAGGCCAAGATCAGCAATTTCAAGAAAGAGAAATACCACGTTGTCCATATCGCGGCGGGCGGCATGGAGGCGGCCAGCGACCGCTTTCTAAACCCCGACGACGCCAACGCCACCAAGACGGCCTGTGCAGGAGCGCAGGCCGTTTGTGTATCGGTGAAGCGTGAGAAAAAGACGGAGCAGCCGCCCCGTCTTTACGATCTCACCACCTTGCAGCGAGAGGCCAACCGCCTGTTTGGATTTACCGCCAAGCAGACCCTTGACTACACCCAACAGCTCTACGAAAAGAAGCTGCTGACCTATCCCCGCACCGACAGCCAGTATCTTACCGACGATATGCAGCCCACGGCGGAAAGCATCGTGTCCGGCCTGTGGCCGCTGCTTTCCTTTGCGGCGGGGCTGGACATTGCCCCGCAGTTTGGCCGGGTGCTGAACAGCAAAAAGGTGTCCGATCACCACGCCATTATTCCCACGATGGAGTTTGTGCAGAAAGGCTTTGACGGGCTGACCGAAGGCGAAAAGAAACTGCTGTCCCTTGTGTGCTGCAAGCTGCTGTGTGCCGTGGCTGCGCCCCATGTGTATGAGGCTGTCACCGCCACATTCACCTGCGCCGGGAACGAGTTCACCGCCAAGGGCAAAACCATTCTCACCCCCGGATGGAAAGAGATTGAGCGCCGCTTCAAGGCGTCGTTCAAGACCGATGCCGACGAGGACGCGCCGGAGCTGGCACGGGAGCTGCCGGAGCTGACCGAGGGCCAGACCTTTGACCCGGTGGAGGCCAGCATCACCGAGCATTTCACCACGCCGCCCAAGCCCTACACCGAAGATACGCTGCTGTCTGCTATGGAACGGGCCGGGGCCGAGGATATGCCGGAGGACGCCGAGCGCCAAGGTTTGGGAACCCCGGCAACCCGCGCTTCCATTCTGGAAAAGCTGGTGCAGATGGGCTTTGTGGAACGCAAAGGCAAGCAGCTACTTCCCACCAAGGACGGCCACAATCTTGTGTGCGTCCTGCCGGATGTGCTGACTTCTCCCCAGCTCACGTCCGAATGGGAAACCAAGCTGACGGCCATTGCCAAGGGCGAGGCTGACCCGGAGGGCTTCATGGCGGGCATTGAGGAAATGACCCGGAGCCTGATTTCCCGGTATTCACAGATCAGCGAGGACGCGCAAAAGTTGTTTCAGGCCGAGCGTGTGGTTATCGGCAAGTGTCCCCGCTGCGGCGAAGCCGTCTACGAGGGCAAGAAAAACTATTACTGCGGAAACCGGGCCTGCCAGTTTGTCATGTGGAAGAATGACCGATTTTTTGAGGAACGGGGCAAGACGTTCACCCCGAAGATCGCCGCCGCGCTGCTCAAAGACGGAAAGGCAAAGGTAAAGGGCCTGCGCTCCATGAAAACCGGCAAAACCTACGACGGGACGGTGCTTTTGGCCGATACCGGCGGGAAATACGTCAACTACCGCGTGGAGAAAAGGAGCTGACGGAGTAACGTAGCAAGCATAGGAAGTGTAGCCACACTTCCGATAAATCCCTGACCCGGCCACCCTGCCGGGCCGGGGATTTTGCTTGTTGGGGAAATCCCCAAACCCCTATTTTTCTCTCCGCATTCACAATTATCATGTTTCAAAAAACTGTTTTCACTGGTATAATCAAAGAAATAGCTGATTGTGCGTTAAAAAATGATAGCGCAATGGTTCGTTGCGGCGGTTCCTGCTTGCGTTGGTAGAAATAGAGCGCCTTATTTGCTATGATTTTCTAAAAACAATAGCAGGAGGAAACTTCATTATGACCCTCGGAGAGAAAATACAAAAACTAAGAAAGCAGCGCGGACTTTCCCAAGAGGCGCTTGCCGAAAAGGTAACGGTTACACGGCAGACGATTTCAAAATGGGAATTGGGACAATCTACCCCCGATCTGGATTTTATCGCCCAGCTTAGCGACATCTTCAATGTATCTTCTGATTACCTGATTAAAGATGAAATGATCGAGCCAGACGAGCTACTATATAAAAAGCGTAGTTACCACTTATCCGAAAGAGGCAAGCGCATTATTTTGGTAGTTGTTTCTGCGGCAGCTTTAATCGCTGGATGTGTGTGCTTGATCTGCGACTATTTTACTTCGGACAGATTATCGTGGTCATTGATTGCTGTTGCTTCAATTATAGCTGCATGGCTTATGTTGCTTCCAAGTCTGATTTCCAGAACAAGGATCGTTTTGAAAACCTTAGTTGTAGTCAGTGTTATCCCTTTTCCGCTACTGGCAATATTGTCTTTGCTTTTGAAAAGGTCAGTTATATTCACGTTGGGCGTTTGCATAACGCTGATTGTGATTGCTGCAATCTGGACAATGTATATAATTTTCCGCAAGTGCAGAAAAAACTTGTGGCGGGCATTTGGCTTTGCCCTGCTGGTTTTAATACCAGTACCGATTGCAATTACTCATATTACAGCTTGTTTTTTACCGCAAGTCCAGTTTGATTTTACATCTGACATATTCAACAGCGGGATCACCCTTGCGCTTTCTCTCGTGTGCTTTGGGGTAGATTATTTGCTCTATCACAGGAAAGGGGATGTAACAGGGAAAAAATGAAAACAGTTCTTCTACACGGATTGGGACAAACAGCACAAGACTGGAAAGATGTAGTCTGTCAACTTTCAACTTCTAATGTCGAGTGTCCAGAGCTTTTTTCTTCAATGGGGAATGAAATATCCTACTCCCGGATTTTGGCTAATCTTGAACGGCAGTATTCTGATGCAACAGAGCCGCTTTATATTTGTGGCCTATCGTTAGGGGCGCTGCTTGCCCTCGACTTTACTATTCGTCATGGGGATAAAGTGGCTTCGCTGGTCTTAATCGGCGCACAATACAAAGTACCAACATTACTGATAGATTTTCAAAATCTCTTGTTCCGCTGTATGCCCGCTAAGAGTTTTTACAACATGGGATTATCAAAAAGTGACACAATTAAACTGTCCCATTCGATGCGGTCATTGGATTTTACTTCACAATTAAGCAAGATTACCTGTCCTGTTACTGTTTTGTGTGGAGAAAAAGATAGGGCCAATCTAAAAGCATCGAAAAAGTTAAATGAGTTACTTTCCCAAGCAACTTTGCAAATTGTCAGCGGTGCAGGCCATGAAATTAACAAAGATGCACCAGAAGTTATTGCTGCCATACTTAATATGTAATTAGCATTTTAGACAACCGAATAATTTGCCGCCCACCGGCGGCACCACCCAGCAGGAAATCTTTCAAAGGTTTCCTGCTTTTCTTATGCCATTTTTTAGAAAGGAGCGACCAAATGAGCGAAGTGTTTTCTATCCTGCTTCATAACCGACAGCGTTATGAGCAAGGCAAAGAGGGCCTTTGGTTTTCTTTGCCGACCACAACCGAAAAGCTGCAAGAAGCCCTGCGGGAAATCGGGATCAGTGCCGACAATCCGCAGGACTTTTTCTTGTACGACTACCGAAGCACGCAGGAGCGTCCCATTAAGCTGCCCCGCGATCTGGTGTTGTCCGCCGATGTGGACGAACTGAACTTCCTTGCCGCGAGGCTGGAAAAGCTGGACGCCGCCGAGCTTGCGGAGCTGAACGCCGCCCTGACAAGCCCGCAGAGCGACTTCCACAGCATCGGACAGATCATCGACTACCCCGACAACGTGGACTACTATGTGCATCTGCCGGATGTCACCGGCACGGGCCAGTTGGGTGACTACTACCTGAACCGTTCCGGCATGGTGGATATGCCGGAGGAATGGAAAGCGGGAATTTTCCTGCCCCGTTTCGGCCTGCATATTGCCAATACGGAGCATGGTGTTTTCACCGACTACGGCTATCTGGTGAAAAGCGGCGACGAGTGGCAGCGTGTCCATGAGGGCCAGCCGGTGCCGGAGGAATACCGGGTGATGGCCTATCCCGCGCCGGAAATTCTGCGGGACGAGGCCCCGGCCCGGACGGTGCAGCCAGAGGTAGCACCCACCGCCGAAGCTGCGGCCCCGCCGCCCGTCGTCCCTATCATTCTCAACAGCCAGAACAGCGCCGACCGCATGAAAGGGATCACCGACCGGCTGGAAACCGGCATACAGGAGCTTTTCGAGAGTGAACGCTACAAAGCCTATCTCACCACCATGTCCAAGTTCCACAGTTACAGCTTCAACAATACCCTCTTGATCGCCATGCAGGGCGGACAGCTTGTGGCGGGCTACAACAAGTGGCGGGACGATTTTCACCGCAATGTGAAGCGGGGCGAGAAAGGCATCAAGATTCTGGCCCCCGCCCCCTACAAGGTGAAAAAGGAAGTGCCGAAGCTGGACGAACAGGGCCAGCCGGTCATGGACAAGGACGGCAACCCCGTCACCGAGAAAAAAGAAATCCAAGTTCCGGCGTTCAAGATCGTGTCTGTCTTTGACGTGAGCCAGACCGAGGGCGAACCGCTGCCCTCTATCGGTGTGGACGAGCTGGCCGGGAGTGTGGAGCAATACGAGGACTTCTTCAAGGCGCTGGAACAGACTTCCCCCGTCCCGATGGCCTTTGAGGACATCCCCGGTGGTTCTCACGGCTACTACCACCTGACGGAAAAGCGGATCGCCATACAGGAGAACATGAGTGAGCTGCAAACTTTGAAAACAGCCATCCATGAGATTGCCCATGCCAAGCTCCACGCCATTGACCCGGAGACCCCTGTGACCGAGCAGGCCGACCGGCCCGACAGCCGCACCCGCGAGGTGCAGGCCGAGAGCGTGGCCTATGCCGTCTGCCAGCACTACGGGCTGGACACATCCGACTATTCCTTTGGGTATGTGGCCGGTTGGAGTTCCGGCAAAGACCTGAAAGAGCTACGGGCGTCCCTTGAAACCATCCGGGCCACCGCCCATGAACTGATTACCACCATCGACGGCCACCTTGCCGAGCTTCAGCAACAGCGGCAGGCGCAGCAGACCGTGGAACAGGCCGCCGAGCAGCCTGCCCCCGACAGTGTGTTTGCCAAGCTGCCCCCGGAACAGCAGCAGGAAATGACCGACAGTGTGAAAGCCATGCTGCAAACCCTGATTGACGCCGATGTGAAATCCACCGGCGAGGTGACGCAAGGCACGTTGGACGCCATTCAGACACAGGGCTTTGTCCTTTCCGGCGACGGGACGCTGCAACAGGCCGAGGCCCAGCCGGAGCCGTGGAATGGGATTGACGGCCTTTTGAACAACAAGCCCATTATGCCGGAGGCCACCCCCACGGAACGGGCCAACGCTCTGATCGACTGGGCCGAGCGTGACGGACAGCGCATGGGCAACGAGGAACGCCGGTTGATTGTGGAGTACGCCGAGGCCGTGGACAACACAGACAAGGTGATTGCCCTTATCAATGAGTTTTGCGAACATGGCTATGAAATGCAGCACGGCCATGTGGACGAGCTGGTGAAAAGCCGGATTGACCGGGAAATCGCAGAGGCCAAGACCGCACAGCAGCCCACCCTTGACCCCGCGGCAGAGCCGGTTGTGACGATCCTTTTCACCGAAAGCCCCGATCTGGAAATGGGCCAGCAAATGCCGCTGCATGAGGCCGACGCCCTGTTTGCCCGGCTGGACGCAGAACATCGGGGCGGCGGCTACTATGATAAGACCGACTTCCGCATTGATTTCACATTCCAAGGAGAGCCGCACAGCTATTCCGGGCGGCAGGATTTTGGCGACCGGGACGGTTCCCTGATTGAGCATATCCGGGAGTATCAGACCTTTTATCTGAACGATGAAAAATGGAAAGACCATCTGACCCGGCAGGGCGGCCCGGAGGCATGGGCGGAGGATCACGCCAGCCGGGAAGCCTTTCTCACCGAGATCATCCCCTACATGGAGCTGCATTGCAACCTGTCCCGGCTGGAACAGGAGGCGCAGACCCGTTTGGCGTCCAGCGACACCCTGACGCCGGAGGAAACCGCCTACTATGGGGCGCTGGTGGACTACGCTATGGAGTGCCGTCCGCTGCTCAACCACGGAGAGCCTTTGCCGGAAATGCCGAAACTGACCGACTTCGACCAGAGCTTGCTGGACTACAAAGCGCAGGTGGAGGCGGAAATTGCACAGGAGGCCGCCGATGCCGGTATGACCGTGGAGGAATATGCGGCGGCTGGCTATGAGGCTCCGGCCCAGCCGCAGGAGGTCAAAGAGCCGCCCCAGCAAGAAGCCCCGGAACAGCCAACAAAAGAACCTGCGGCGTCCGACTACTACTATTCCATCAATGAGGGCGCGGCCCGCCGTGCCAAGGAAATGAATAGCTTTTCCGACTACAAGCCCGGCAGCGCCACAGCCGAGTACCGGCATTATGTGGATGAAGCCTTTGCGCTGGCACAGGAACAGAAAAGGCGCGTCGATCCCATGTACCATGAGAAGATCGACAGCCTGCTTGACACCTATGCGCGGAAACTGGCCGCCAACATGAACCATGGCTATGAGATTGACGCCCGTGTTCCGTCCATTTTGATTGCCGGTGGTTCCAATTTCCCGGTACGCCAGAAAGAGAAACAGAACGCGGCCCGCGACAGCAATATGCAGGAATGGCAGTACATCCAAGGGCTGCTTGATAAAATCCGCAGCACCGGCATGGGCGGCATCCGGCAGGACGACCCGCAAGCCATTCCCAAGCTGCAAAAAAAGCTGGCCGGTCTGGAAAAGGCGCAGGAAACCATGAAAGCGGTCAATGCCTATTACCGCAAACACGGTACGCTGGACGGCTGCCCGCACCTCTCTCCTGAAAACCTTGAAAACCTGAAAGCAGATATGGCGTCCAGCTGGCACTATGAAAAGAAGCCGTTTCAGAGCTGGGAGCTGTCCAACAACAATGCGGAAATCCGCCGTGTCCGGCAGCGGATCGAAAGCCTGACCCGCGCAAATGAAGTGGCCTATGTGGGCTGGGAATTTGACGGCGGCCATGTGGAGGCCAACCGGGAACAAGGCCGCTTGCAGGTGTTCTTTTACGGCAAGCCGGAGGTGGACGCCCGCCAGCAGTTGAAAGAACACGGTTTCCGCTGGGCGCCGAGTGTGGGCGCATGGCAGCGGCTTTTGAACGACAATGCCTACTATGCGTCGGACAGGATTGCTTTCCTGTCCGTGGGCGCGGAACGAGATAAATTTGCCCTGCTTGATCTCATAGCCCTGCGCCGCCATGAGCCGGAGAAAATCGTCAAAGTCTTTGGCCTGCGGGATTACGGTGTCGATGGCAGCTTTCAGTTTGGCTTTCCAGCTCTTACCCTTGCGCCCGGCATCCCATTCCGCATAGCTCTTGCCTTTATCCCGGCTGGGCTGTACCACCGACAAACCGTGTTCCCGGCACAGCCGGTCACTGGTGCGCCGGATATAGGCGTAGCTCTGCCGATTAGAATTGTACTTGCGGTGGTTTACCATATCCACAGCACAGAAAATCAGGTGATTGTGGACGTGGCCCTTGTCGATGTGGGTTGTCAGCACATAGGAGTATTTGCCTTGCAGCACTTCGTCGGCAAGCTGTTTGCCGATCTCATGGGCCTGTTCCGGCGTGGCCTCGCCGGGGGCAAAGGATTGGATCAGGTGGTGGGCCAGATTGTTGCCTTTCTGGATCGCCTGCGCCAGCAGCATTTCAAATTCTATGTCCGCTGTTTCATAGGAGCAGCCAAAGGAGGTCACCAGCATTTTGCCCTCGGTCTTGTCCGGGTTCTCGATGTAGTCCAGCGCCTTTTTCAGCGTTGACTTGATAGGATGTATCTTTGTAACTGCCATATCTTCGCCAGCGCCCCTTTGATGTCCTCAATGTCCTGCGCGTACACAGTCTCGGTACTGTTGATACGCCGGGCAATCTGATTGACATTGACGCCAATCTTTTGCAGCTCGGCGGTCTGCGCCCGGATGTCGCTGGTGTCCATGTGGACGATATACCCGTCAATGAGCATTTTCCGGGCATAGGCGGAAAAGTTCTTCGTGTGGAGCTGGGCCATTTTCTGCTGGATCAAGGCCCGTTCTTCCGGCGTCACAGGGACGCGCAGCACAATGTTTCGTGTTCGGTTTGCCATTCATTCACCGTCCTTTCTGAACAGGGGTTTGGGGCTTTCCCCAACAAGCAACCGGCCACGGCCCGCAGGGACAGGGGCGGGCCGGTTTTCGGAAGTGTGGCTACACTTCCTATGCTTGCTACGTTTCTTTTTCTCCGCTACTAAAACGCTCCCAACACGTCCAACTGCCCGCAAAATACGGGATTTCTCTGAAAAAAGGGCAAAAAAATAAGAGAGCCTTACGGCCCTCTGGCAAAACGGAAAACAGAGGATGCTTTCACACATCCCCCGTTTCTTTCGCTGATTGTTCAATTTTCAGCGCCCCGTCGATTGCGCCCTCAATGACTGGCAAATAGTGTTCCGGGCAAAGTTTCAGCTTGTGGCTAACCCGCTGCCGCTGTTCGCTGTCCCCTCGTATGATTTCCGGGTTGAAATACTGCTCCACGGGAAGCCCGCAGACTTTGATAAGCTGGATCACAACCGGGAGGCTGGGGATCGTGCCTTTATTTTCAATATTGGCAAGATAGCGCCATTCAATTCCCACTATTTCGGCCAGCACCTTGCGCGTTAGGTGCTTTGCTTTCCGCGCAGCTTTCACGTCCGCGCCGAAAGTTTCAAAGCCGGGGCAATCTTCAACTTTCGCCATATAGCATCACCCGTTTACATTGTATAGTTCATAGTATCTCGATGGAATGTTGTTATATGTAGGTGATTTAAACTTTATTATTCATATTTTGTTCGTTGCATTGTTCGAGCAAAAGAACTATAATGTACGTTGTGGAGGTGCGCTATGGAGTATATGACTTTGAAAGAAGCGAGTGAAAAATGGGGTGTAACGCCTCGACGGGTAAACTACTATTGCGCCGGTGGCCGTATTCCCGGCGCTGTGAAGATGGCTACAATCTGGCTGATCCCAAAGGATGCAGTCAAGCCCATTGATAGACGATATAAGGAAAGTAGGAAGTGAGAACATGGAACAAATTTTAATTGTCGAAGATGATACTGATATTAACAATATGGTGGCATCAGCGTTGACAAAGGCAGGGTATGAATGTAAACAGTCGTTTTCTGGAACAGAAGCCATGCTATATCTCAATAAGGAAAAATTCAGTGTGATTATTTTGGACTTAATGCTTCCCGGAAAGAGTGGAAACAGTATTGTCGAAGAAATAAAGCCGTACTTAGATACCTCTATCATTGTTGTTTCGGCAAAAGACGAATTAGATACAAAGGTAAATCTGCTCTTTTCCGGGGCAGATGATTATATAACAAAGCCATTTGAAATTGATGAACTTGTAGCACGGGTGGCCGTTCAGATTAGAAAACACAGCACAGATAAGACAGAAAGCGTTTATCATTACAAGGATATGGTTTTGAACATTACAGAACACAGCATTTCCGTTTTAGGACACCCCATTTCCTTTACTCGACAAGAGTTTAAGATTTTGGAGCTATTGATTACGAACCCTAAACGGGTATTTTCTAAAAAGGAAATATATGACTATGCGTGGGACGACCTGTATATCGGTGAAGATCGAACCATTAACGTCCATGTCAGCAATATCCGTCAGAAAATCAAGGCATTTTCCGATAAAGAATACATTGAAACGGTCTGGGGCGTAGGCTTTAAGCTGGCCGATTAAATCTTGATGATTTCTTAAACATTCCTTTGCGATGTATTTGTACTGCTGCGGTACACTGTATTTAGATTAAGCAAAGGAGGAATATGTTATGGAATATCTTTTGTCTACGGATTGCTTAACAAAGAAATTCAAAAGGCAGACAGCCATTGATAATATCAGCCTGCATATCCGGCAAGGCGAAATTTATGGCCTGATTGGAAAAAACGGTGCGGGTAAGACAACGTTTTTGAAAATGATTAGCGGGCTTTCCAAACCTACCAGCGGGGATATTACCTTTTTCGGGTATCACGGCGCAGAGCGAAACAAGGTTATCTCCCGCATTGGGGTATTGATTGAAGCACCGGGGCTTTACCCTGATATGTCCGCTTATGATAATCTGAAACTGAAATGTATCTGTGTAGGATTGCACCGCCCCGGCTACATTGAGAATATTTTGAATATTGTCGGTTTGGGCAATGTAGGGAAAAAGAAAGTAGGACACTTCTCTTTGGGGATGAAGCAACGGCTTGGTATTGGTATGGCTCTTGTGGGGGAACCTGATGTTCTCGTACTGGATGAACCTATTAACGGGCTTGACCCGGAAGGAATTGCAGAAGTCAGGGAAACTTTGCTTCGGTTGAACAAAGAAAAAGGGCTAACCATCATCATTTCCAGTCACATTTTGGAGGAACTTTCTAAAATCGCTACAAACTATGCAATTATTGATAAGGGCCAACTTGTAAAAGAGTTAAGTCGTGAGGAATTAGAAGCTACTTGCCGGGAACATATCGAAATTCAGATGGAACATCCCGATTTAGCCCTGCCAGTGCTGGACGCACTCGGTTTCAAAGATTATCGTGTGGCTGATGAAAACACCATCCACATTTTTGAACGGCTGAACGAAAGCGGAAAAATCACAATGGAGCTGTCACGGAAGAATATCTATATTCATTCCATTTCCGTCACGAATGAGTCCATTGAAGATTATTTCCTGCGGCTGACAGGAGGTGTGGATCATGCTTAAAGTAATAAAAATGGATTTATACAGAATGTTCAAGAGCAAGTACACCTATATTGTGCTGGCGGCTGCCATGCTAATGATGTTTGCTTCTGTTTTTATGACACAGCAGGATATTTCTTATTATCAGCAAACCCCGTCTGCAATGGAAACCCTGCGAGAAACTGGCGATGAAGTGAATTGGGGTATTTATATCGGTCAGGTATCGCCTGAATGGTGTACTGGTGCAAAAATCCCGTTGCCAGAGCTTGTTTCTATGAATATTCAAAGCAAATTACTTCTGATGTTTTTGGTGGCATTTATTGCGCTTTTTGCGGGCAACGAAATCCGAACAGGATTTATCAAGAATATCGCCGGACAGACCAGACATCGTTGGGAGTTTGTAATTGGGAAACTTCTTTCGATTGCAATTTTTACTGCTGTACTGTTGGTTGCGGCAATTCTGGCAATCATGGCCGGAAGTGTTCTCTTTTTTGGATATGTTCATATTCAGGAGGCAGGAAAATTCATCGGGTATTTAGGGATGCAATATCTACTTCATATTGCCTATGGCAGCGTGATCCTGTTCCTTGTTTACCTATTTCAAAATGTGGTAGCAAGCCTGTTGACAGGGATTTTGCTGGCGGCAGGAATTTTACAGGTTGTGGATGCGTTGCTGATAAACATTATTCCCCGTCTAAAAGAGATTGCAGACTTTAGTATTATGAACTATCTATCATCAGGAAATGTAGGGCTTCTTTCTATGGCAAGCGGCGGCTCATTATACCTGAAAGCCCTTCTTATCGCAATAATCACGTTGATCCTGATGGGAAGTTTAAGTGGGCTTATGATGCAGAAGAAAGATATATGAGAAAAGAGGTGAAAAGATGGCGGTTGCGTGTATCATTTTGGTAGTTATAGCCGTTTTAGGGATAGGGTTGGCTTTTTATTATCGGCGCCAGATTAAAAATGTCAAAAACCAGATTTCTTTTTTGAACCAGCATGAAACAAATATGTTGATAACCAGCGACCAGAAATCGGGCTGTGTTGCCGAGCTGACAGATGAATTGAATACCCTAATTGAGCAGACCGCCGCTTTAAGGAAAGAGATTGCAGACAATGAAAGTCATCTGAAAGATACCATAATCAACCTTTCCCATGATATACGCACACCTTTGACCTCTATGGACGGATATTTCCAGCTCCTATTGAAAAGTGATGATCCAGAGGAACGACAACAATATGTCGCTGTTATCTCTGACCGCCTTTTCTCTTTAAAAGAAATGCTGGACGAGTTATTTACTTATGCCAAATTGACAAATAAAGCGTATGAAATTGAGTTATCCCCATGTGCTGTGAATGAAATACTTTTAAGTGTACTTTTTAGCTTCTATAAAGATATTAAACAAAAAGCTATTGAGCCGTTTATTGATGTTCCCGAACAGGATGTGTTTATTCAAGGAAACGAACCTGCACTTCGCCGCATTTTCCAGAATATATTAAAAAATTGCATTGAACACGGGAATAAACATCTTTATGTTCGTCTTATAAACAATACTGATACCATACAAATTTCCTTTGAAAATGACTATCAGGCACATGAACCGATTGAGGCCAGTAAAGTGTTTGATCGCTTTTATAAAGCGGATGAAGCGAGAAGCACAACCTCAACAGGATTAGGGTTATCAATCGCCAAAGAGTTGGTAGAACGCCTGAATGGTTTTATAACGGGAAATGTGATAAATGATACTTTTACCGTTTCTATTACATTTCAGATACAAAAATAGTTGATTAAACTGCTGAATGACGGCAAAGAAAAAAAGCCGTCGTTCAGCAGCCCTTTGGCGTGCTTATTCAATCTGCGGCGGCTTTGAGAAATCAAGGCCGCCGCTTTTCTTTGCCCGGCGCAGGATCGGCGGCCCACGGAGGGAGCCGCCATGCTGATATATCCTGTTTTTCAAAAGCGTAACTTCTTAAAAAAAGCCTGTGCCCAACAGGGGGCAGCTCTGGCCAACAATATGAACTATACTATGTAACGCAACTTCATATCGCTTTTCATTTCGTCCGGTGGGTCTACGACCTGCCGGGCGATTTTTGTCATTTCCTGCGGTTTCAAATTTGCTCTGGAACCTTTTTCAAAAAAGTCAAAAAAGGAGGCGTTCAGCGGGCAGCAAAGGGTATCGCAGGATTAGTAGTAGCGGAAAGGGAGAGAACCACCCAATCCCCCAACAGAAAGGGGGTGAGAATGATGGAAGCTATCCCCCGCGACTATGGACGAGGCCAGTTTGATGCCTTTTGCAAAAAAGTGTTGAAGAACAAGGCACGGGCTTATCTGCGGAATATGAAGCGTCAAAGAGATCGTGAAACGATGTTCGGCGACCTGCCGCAGCATGAGTTGGACAAGCTCTGCACCGTAGACCGCTATCCCAGCGACAGCTTTGTGTTTAGCTCTTATGGGTACGATTTACATATCGACAACGAGCTTGTAGCCGACGCTTTTGCCAACCTGCCGGAACAGGAACAAAGCATTTTGATCCTGTACTGCGTACTGGATATGGCAGACGGCGAGATCGCCAGCCTCACAGGGATGTCCCGCAGCGCCGTCCAGCGTCACAGGACAAAGACACTGAAAGAGTTGCGTGTAAAGTTGATGGCGCTCATGCCGGAAGGAGGTTGACGCGGATGAAAGAACCTGCTTACAAAGGCAAAGAGCCTTTGCCGCTTTCAGTGTATGTGTCCGCCCGTGCAGGCGATCCCCAAGCCGTAGAACGGCTGCTTCGGTACTATGACAATTACATGAATTGTCTGTGCACCCGGACGCTCTATGACGAGGACGGCTACCCTCATTTGTGTGTGGACGAGTACATGAAGCGGTGTTTAGAGATCAGGTTGATCCAAGCCATCGTTAAAGATTAACGATAATCGCCCGGCTGGATGCGGCGGCTTACCCTTTCCCCGCCAGCAAAAGGTCTGTGGCGTCACAGTTCTTTGAAAAATATGCCCGTATATAGCGGCGCATCATAGGGCAAACGGACACATTCTGTCTGTGCCGAGCCGTGCGGCAGGTGCGCCATGAGGCTTTCCAGTAGGAAAAAGCGGAGCGATCAAACCGGGCTGTAAAACAAGTGTGGCAACTTGTGGGCGACGACGTACAGGCAGGACAATGATACTCCCGCGTTGAACGCCCTCAAAGCATTGCGCGGCGCACCCATCAGCATGGGCCGGGGTGAGATTCCCGTGGAGCTGTGCCAGCAGCCGTCCGTACTGCCCATTTCGTTTTACACCAATGTAAGCGAAAGGGGGATTACTGTATGAGTACAGTAACAAGTCAGAACCAGACCGCCCCCGTTGTACGTCAGTACGAGATCGGAGGCGTTCGATATATTGTGAAAGCGACCGTCAAAGACGGCGCGAAAGAAACCGCAGTCAAGAAAATCCGTCGGCTGCTCCAAAACGATTTGAGCAAGGCAGCCACTTAAAAATTAAAGATTTTTTCATTTCCTACAAGCAGACGGATGGGGCATGATATGGTATAATATACTTGTATCATGCCTCGTTTTCCGGCTGCGGAATAGGAGGAACTTATGAGCAAACAGCCGGAAATGGTGATTGCACGGAACCCCCGTGCGACACGGAATAACGATACTACTTTGAACCTTGACAATCAAATGTACCAACAGCCAGTCACTTCCTTTCAGCGCGTATCCAACGACGCGCCGTTGAGCGAGGAAACCAAGACGGCCATCCAAAACACAGTGCTGCAATTCTATGTCCACAGCCAGCCGCAGGAGGAAGCCGAGGGCATTACCGCCTGCTATGAGCGTCTTTCCCAAGAAGATAAGCTGGACGGCGAGAGCAACAGTATCAGCAATCAGAAGCGGATTTTGGAAAAGTATTGCCGGGATCACGGCTATACCGCCATCCGCCACTACGACGAGGACGACGGATATTCGGGAACCAACTTCAACAGGCCCGGATTCCAGCGGATGCTTGCCGACATCAAGGCGGGCAAGATCAAGCGCGTTGTCGTTAAGGATATGAGCCGGTTCGGTCGTAACTATCTGCAAGTCGGAATGTATACGGAAATGCTGTTTCCAGAGTACGGCGTCCACTTTATTGCCGTCAATGACGGTGTGGACAGTGTGCGCGGGGACAGCGAGTTTACCGCCATCCGCAACGTATTCAATGAAATGTACGCCAAGGACACCAGCAAGAAAATCCGGGCAACGTGGCAATCCAAAGGACGTTCCGGCGAACACCTCACCACTATCCCGCCTTATGGGTACAAGAAAGACCCGGAGAACAAGAAGCGGTGGATCGTGGATGAAGAAGCTGCCGCCGTTGTTCAGAAGATTTTTGCACTGTGCATGGACGGCATGGGGCCGACGCAAATTGCAAAATGGCTCCAAGAAAATAAAGTTCTTTCGCCTGTTGCTTACTGCTACGAAAACGACTTGCCGACAACATCTAAACGGCCAACTGACCCTTATAAATGGGCAACAAAGACGGTAGTGCATATTTTGGAACGCCTTGACTATTTGGGCCATACGGTCAACTTCAAAACTTCCAAGCAATCGTTCAAGAGCAAGAAAGTATTGTGGAATGATCCGGCGGATTGGGTGATCTTTGAGAACACACAGGAACCTATTATTGAGGAAAGCGTGTTTCTGATCGTCCAGAAAATCCGACAGGGCCGCCGCCGTCCCACTAAGATGGGCGACATGGGTATGTTCTCCGGCCTGCTGTTCTGTGCGGATTGCGGCGGAAAGATGTACTTGTGCAGAGCCAATCACTTCAAACCTGAACAGGAATATTACCTTTGCTCAACTTACCGTAAAGACCGCACTTTATGTTCGACCCATTCTATCCGGCGCGTTGTCCTTGAAGAAATCGTGCTGCGAAACCTGCGAGAAGCCATTCAGTATGTGACGCAGTATGAGGACGACTTCGTGCAGCGGGCCGCAGATCAAAGCCTGCGGGAACGGGATAAGGAGCTGGCACAAAAGAAAGACACTCTGGCGCAATCGCAAAAGCGGATTGCCGAGCTGGATGTTATCATCAAGCGACTGTATGAGGATAACATTTCCGGCAAGCTCTCCGACGAGCGTTTCATCAAACTGTCCCGTGACTATGAGCTGGAACAGACCAACCTTACAAATCTTGTCGAACATCTGCGGCAGGAAGTCAAGGAACAGGAGAAGCAGAAAGTCAACGTCAGACAGTTCATTGCAGCGGTCAGAAAGTACACCGATATGCAGCAGCTTGACGCTTCCATTCTCCGGGAGTTTGTGGATAAAATTTATATCTCCGAGGTTTACACGCCGGACGAGAACGAGCCACGCATTAAGGTCAGAGAAATTGAGATCGTCTACAACTTTATTGGTGCATTTGATTTTGAGGAAGCAAGGGAGCAATCCCAAGCAGCCCAAAAAGAAAAGAAAACCGGCGTAGCCTAAACTACGCCGATTCTCTCACATAAATGTTTTCTTACGGAACCACGCCTTTCGCCGTGCCGCTTTTTCATATCGAATCCGACGCATTACGCCATATAAGGCGCAATAAAATCAAACACCGTATCCCAGTAGCTGTCCCCCAGCGCGTACATAGCCTCACCGTGGCCCGCGCCCTCAGCGGTCAGCTCGGCCTTGTTGTCGCCGGGCTTGGCATTGTACAGTGTATCCATCATCTCGTAGGGGATGAAGTCGTCCGCCGTGCCGTGGATAAAAAGCATAGGCTTTTCGCAGCGCGCTACCTGCGCAAGGGCGCTCGCCTCGGTGAAGCTGTACCCTGCGCGCAGCCTGGCGATACCGCTGGCCGTATACAAAATCGGGAACTCCGGCAGCCCGAATCGCAGCTGCAGCTCACTGGAAAAAATATCCCACACACTGGTGTAGCCGCAGTCCTCCACGAAGGCTTTCACATTGTCGGGTGTGCTCTCCCCTGCCGTCATCATCGTTGTAGCCGCTCCCATTGAGATGCCGTGGATAACAATTTTCGCCTGCGGGTCGTCCGCAAGGATGAAATCGATCCAGCGCAGTATGTCCTCGCGGTCCAGCCACCCCATGCCTACATAGTCGCCCTCGCTCTCGCCGCAGGCCCGCAGGTCGGGTGCGATCACCTGATAGCCAGCTTCATAATAGGGCGCTGCCAACTGCAGCGCGCCTGTGTAGTCACCGCGGTATCCGTGCAGTACAAGGGCCCAACGGTGCGTGTCAGCGGTCTCTGCATTGGCGTAGTAAACGCCGTGCAAGGTCAGACCGTCGTCCGCGGTCAGGGTCACATCCCGGCCAGGGTGTTCCTTCGTGAAAGTATCGATCTTACTTTTATATGCCGCGCGGTTGTCCTCCATGACCGCCTCAACACTGTCCGCCGGTGCATCCACCTCCAGTGCCACCTCTCGGTCACCACCGTTGCCGCTGCGGCCAATCGCATAATTGACCAGATAATTACTGATAAATACCAGCGCCGCAGCCAACGCAACGACCACTACGCCTGCTGCGATTAGAAGTTTCTTTTTCGTGTTTGCTTTCGTTTTCACTTTGCTTTCCCTTTCTACCATTGCATGATTGCTCAACAATAGTTGCCAGTATACCGCAGAGTTCTTGATTTGTCAACAGTATAAATAAAAAAGTAAAGCTGGGCGCTCTTGCAGGCGTATCGTTTCCTCCCTCCGGCTGCTGTACCCGCTTGCGGCAGTAACAGGCTTTCCGAAGAATCCTTGTAGGGGCCGGACATGTCCGGCCCGCCGCCTTCCTCTATCGTCCTTTTCCGTTTCCGGCACTCTGCATAAACAAAAAAGCCCTGCTCAAATCTGAGCAGAGCTTAAAGAGAAGCCGGCATCTACCTATTTTCACAGGCCGTTTCCAGCCAACTATCTTC
>ERZ826146.1442-NODE-1442-length-21839-cov-3.695602_pt1 | contig 21839 bp, 17 predicted proteins | sample MGYA00519857_ERZ826146 | MGnify/ENA primary metagenome ERZ826146 (study PRJEB31778, sample SAMEA3449222) | human gut metagenome | biome: human gut; feature: human-associated habitat; material: faeces | place: United Kingdom | collected 2010/2012 ...
TTCATATTTGTCAATTGCGGACAGGAAGTTATCGATTCCTACCCATGTCTGCTTTGTCGGAAGTTTGAATGGTTCTTTGTTGATAAATACTTTATTTTTAAATGAGTTGATCAGCACGATCAGGATCGGCATAATATATACAACGCCGATGATCGCAAATGCACCTGTTCCAAACCAGCTTAATTTACTTGTTTTTTTCTTCATTACTGCTGTACCTCCTTAGAACGTGTTGCACGTAACTGGATCATACCGATCACAACTACGATTGCAAAGAAGATGACTGCCTTCGCCTGTCCGACTCCTTCCCATCCGGTACGTCCGTAGAACGTATTGAAGATATTAAGCGCCATCATCTCAGACATCTTAGACGGTTCACCGGCTGTCAGGGACAGGTTCTGATCGAATAACTTGAATCCGTTTGTAATTGACAGGAACATACAGATCGTGATCGATGGCATCATCATCGGGATTGTTACCTTGAATAATGTCTGGATCTTATTTGCTCCGTCAATCTCTGCTGCTTCAATGACATCACCAGGAATGGACTGAAGACCTGCAATATAGATGATCATCATATAACCGATCTGCTGCCAGCTGACCAGAATGATCAGTCCCCAGAAGCCATACCACTCATTCAAAGCAAGTGCGGTACCATATCTGGAAAGAACTCCGTTAAAGATCAGTTGCCAGATATATCCAAGTACGATACCACCGATCAGGTTCGGCATGAAGAAGATCGTACGGAAGACATTTGTTCCGTGCATTTCTTTTGTCAGTGCCATTGCAAGTGCAAATGCTATGATGTTAATGATCAGAAGAGATGCAATCGCGAACAGTACGGTATACCAGAATGAATGACGGAATGCCGTATCTTTCAGTGCTTCTATGTAATTTGAAAATCCTACGAATTTCGCGTCTGTTACGGTTGTAAATTTACAAAATGAAAGCCAGATTCCCATAATAAAAGGAACGATAAAGCCAAGAATAAATGCAAAAAACGTTGGAAGCACGAAAATCGGCATATAACGTTTGATGGATTTTTCCATAATAAATTCCTCCTTCAATGCAGAGAATCTCCGCTTCATTTCCCTGCACTTTTTCATAAAAGCGGCGGGGGTTTCTTGCAACCGCCCGCCACTACTCACTTCATATAACTATTTTGATTGTTACATTTTTATTTTTATTTTGCTGCTGCAGCTTCTTTTGCCCATCCGTCAACGAATGCTGTTGTAACTTTTGCCCAGTTTGCATCTGTCGGATCTGCTGCGTAACTTGTCAGTGCAGAACCCACTCCGTTCTTCCACTCTTCTGATGGCATTGTTGAGAAGTTCCAAGATACAGGAGTCTTTCCGTCTTCTGTATATTTGTTTGCTTCGTTAACAAGTACGTTGTCTGATTTCAGGTTCTTCTTAAATGGAATTGTGAATCCCATCTCTTTGCACATTGCCTTTACACCATCATCAGATGTTACACACCAGTTCATGAAATCAAGTGTTGCCTGAATGTCGTCTTCAGATGCTTTGGAGTTTACACACCAGTAGTTCTCTGTACCTGTACAGATTCCCTGATCTTCTTCGCCTTCTACACCGATGTAGATTGGAAGGATTCCAAGATTGTCATCTCCGACGTCTTTGATGTTGTTATATTCCCATGTACCATTCTGGTAGAATACTGCATCACCTGTTACGAAATCTGCTGTTGCATCGTCAGCTGTCTTTGTAGAAAGTTCTGTTGGTTTGCAAGTAGCGTTGTTGATGTAGAGATCCCAGATCTGACGGTAGTTATCAAGGTATGTTCCTTTGATAGCATCTGTGTTATCGATTCCTTCATCTTTGTATTCATAGTAGATTGGAAGGTTTGCCAGATGAGTTTTGAATCTCCAGTCAGATGATCCGTCCATACCAGCGGATGTAAATGCTGAGAATCCAAGTTTGTCCTTATTTGCTGTGATATCTTCTACAACTTTCTTGAAGCTGTCAAAGTTAGTGATATCATCAGCTGAGTATCCTGCTTTCTTTAACAGTTCTTTGTTGTAAATGATTCCGTAGCTTTCTATTACGTATGCGATTCCTGACATCTTGTCGCCGTCCATCAGTGCGAAATCATCACTTGTCAGCTGTTTTGCAACATCAGAATCTTTCAGATCGTAGCAGTAATCTTTCCAGCTTGCAAGTCCAACCGGTCCGTTTACCTGGAACAGTGTCGGAGCATTGCTCTTAGCCATCTCAGATTTTAATGTCTTTTCGTATTCTCCGGATGCTGCTGTAAGTACTGTTACATCCACTCCTGTTTCTTTTGTATACTCTTTTGCCAGATCCTGCCACTGCTCATCCTGTTCTGGTTTGAAGTTTAAGTAGTATACTTTTCCTTTTGCGTCTTTCTTGTCTGACTTGCTGTCAGAAGAGCTTCCACATCCTGCAACCATTCCTGTTGCCATGGCTGCTACCAGCATTGCTGATACAACTTTACGCATTTTCATAATTCATTTCCCTCGCCTTTCTTTTTTGAAACCTTCGTTTCTCTTGTTGTCATTATATTAACAGAAATGCGCTCAAACCCTGTATCAATAAAACAACCTGATATACAAAAAAACATATCTATTGTTCTTCTTCAAACTGCCGGATGCTTTCGTCTTCTGCCTGCGTGAATTCCTGCTCCGTTATCTTTCCCTGTGCCAGTTCCGCCAGACATTCTCCCAGTACATCCTCCTGTAGCAGTGAATTCCACTTCACCTGATAATTCGGTACAATCTGTGGATTTCCCGTATAAGCCTTCAGATAATCATCCAACAGCGTTCCTTCCTGTCTTGTCCTGCTGTTCAGCAATTCTTCTTTCTGTTCTTTATTCAATTTCGTTCTGAATTTGAGGAACTCAACTGCTCCTTTTTTCACCTTTTCACTATAAGTTGATACAACTGCCCAGCCGAATGTCTCCGGTGAGCCTATCAGTTTATTTTCCGGAAATGTAGAAAAACATACTTTTTTCTGCATTTCCTCCGGAATCTGATCAATCATCCAGTAACCATTAGGTATCATCGCTGCATTTCCTGCCACGAAATTATCATGAGCTACGTCAAAATCATTATGTAATGCATCCTGGGTCGTATATTGGAATAATTTTTTTAATGTACCGGCTATCTCCAGCCCCGGTTCATTCTGATAGGTATCCGGATATAATTGCTTCATGAATGCCGCACCTTCTTCACTTCCTGCTACTTCTGCTGTTGCAAGCAGCATTGCGGCCCATGCCGTCCCTTCCGTATGCAGGGCAAGCGGCGTGATCCCTGCTGCTTTCAGTTTCTCACAACATTCCCAGAACTCCTCCCATGTCTCAGGAAATCTGCTGATTCCTGCCTGTTCAAATAACTCCCGGTTCCAGAAAACCCCTGAACAGGCGAATGCCGCCGTACTGACCGGACCCAGATAAATCTTTCCATCCTCTTCCCGGACCGATTCCATTACTGACGGTTCGATCATATCCTTCCATTCCTGATCTTCGTTAATGTAAGGTGTCAGGTCCTCAATCCTGCCTTTCTTGATCATCATCTGATAGAAAGACGGAAGCATACGCAGATCAGTGATAATAGCCGGTAATTCATCTGTCACATTCATACGTTTCAGATTCTTCCGGTATTCTTCCTCCGTCTCCATCACCCAGTCCACATCTATATGATACTTTCCTTTATATGCCCTGTTGAACCGCTCCACCACTTCCTCTTCATTCTTATTACCGGTACTGGAATCTACGGTAAGGATCATTGGAATCTCTACTACTTTATTCTTTTTTCTGGTCTGTGTATTCTCTTTTCCCGCACAGCCGGTCAGTGCTGTCAGCATGGCGATCACCATCACTGCTGCCATAATCCGTCTACTGTTCACTGTTTTCTTTCCCGTCATCCGGGATCTGGATAACACAGACGGTTCCATTTGTATCCGATTCATAGAAAAATCTCACATCCTCCCCATACTTTAACCGCAGTCGCGTAATAATATTTATCACACCGTAACCATGTTTTTTGTCTTCAAAACTGTCTTTCATTTTTGATACCGGTATCTCTGACAGTCCGTTTAACTTCTCCGCCATCTGCTCTTCCATCGGAGTTCCGTTATTATAGACACTGAATGTAAGCTGTCCTGCCTGTTCAGTGACACTGATCCTTATCAGACCGCCTTCGAAGATATCACAAAATCCATATTTGACTGCATTTTCCACAATTGGCTGTAAGATCAGCTTTAATATCCACCTTGTTTTGAGTTCTTCTGCACATTCGATCTCATAACGGAACAGATTCTCATTGCGGATCTGCTGGATCTCCATATAACTTTTTACATTTTCCAGCTCGTCTTCTACTGTCACAATCTCACGGCCTTTGCTCAGTGACAGACGCAGATACTTTGACAGTGCCTGTATCATCTTCATCGTCTTCTCTTCCCCGTTGATCCGCGCCAGCATATAGATGGTATCCAGGGTATTATAGAGAAAATGCGGATTAATCTGGCTGATCAGCGTATTCATCTCACTGATTCTTAGTTCTTTCTGCTGATTCTTGACCTCGTTCTGGAACTCTTCGATATTCTTTAACATCTCGTTATAGGCATGCCCGATCTTATCCAGTTCTGTGTCCGTATGGATCTGAATGGTATGTGTAAAATCATTTCCATCAAAACTTGTCATGGCATCACTGATCTGTCTGATCGGCCGGGTAAATGTCTGTGATGCATAAAGACTTAATACAAACGCCAACACTGCGATCACCGCATAGATAGTGAATAATACGATCAATATCTGCATCATTCCCTGATTCAACACCATATCCGGCACCAGTGTAAAGATCACCATCCCTGTCTCTTCCTGCCGGTATGCCTGTAAAATCCCGCCTTCTATCTTTTTTCCCCGCACGATCACACCGGATTTTTTCGTTCTGGTCAGTTCCGTAATCTTCTTCATTGTCCTTTTTTCGATACTGAGATCTTCCGGTTCCTGCCGGATGCAAGTCTTTCCTTCCGGACTTATGATTCCCACTGCAACATCTTTTGCAATCTTCCTGTCTTTATCCATAACACTTTCTAGAAACTGTTGATTCATCTTCAGATACACGATTCCAGGTTCGTGTGCGTAATCCATACTATTCACATATCTTCCGATAAACAATGCTTCATCCCCCGTACCAAACAGGTAATCCCGGGTCCAGATCCACTGCGTCTTCGCATACTCATCCCCCATTTTCTCACGCAGACCGTTGCTTTGAAAATCCGAATAACCAATCTGGGAATAGGATTTTTCGTAAACATTTCTTTTATTATCAATGTAGCAGTAATCAGCGACATGATTCAGATCTATATATGCAAAATATTTGCTCAGTGCATTCTTCTCTACTTCCTGCAGTTCTTTATTCTTCAGACTCTTCTGCACATCATTTTCCAGGATGATCTCTGCTGTCACAGCATCCGTCTTCCGGTACAGATTATCCAGGGCTATCCCCATCTTCTCATTCATGAATTCATACTTATCCACAATCACATCTGTCATATTCCGTCTGACATAAGTCCATACACAGATGCTGGAAAGAACCAGTGCCAGTATCAGAAGCGTACACATATACTTCAGATACTTTTTCTGGATTCCTGACATTTTACTTTTTTTCATACTTCATATTCCCTTTTGTAATCTCTCGGAAGCTGTCCTGTATATTCTTTAAACAAATGCGAAAAATAGGATGGATTACTGATTCCGACCTGCTCGCAGATATTACCGATGCTGGTTCTTCCGTCTTCCAGCAGTCTCTTTGCCAGCTCCATTCTACGCTGCAGCAGATATTGTTTGAATGTCATATGAAAGGTATTCTTGAATACCCGTCCAAAATATACCGGATTCAGATATACATGTGTCGCCACTGATACAATCGAAAGATCTTCATTATCCAGATGTTCATCTATATATGCCACAGCCGCTGCAATATATTCTTTTGATCCCTTATTCTCTTTCTTCTCTACATTTTTCAGTCTTTTTTCAATAGCAGTTCCCAGAATCTTGTAACAGACATCCACCGCTTTTGCCGCCTTTAAGTTTCTCATATTCGAATAATAATTTTCAAATTGCTGGTTCAGTGATTCATCCATCCCGTAACTGTCTTTTAACATGAATTCTGTCTTTACCATGATCTTGTGCATATACTGGCATTGCAGTTCTTCTCTGTGTGGCAGTTGGTAAATAAAATGTACAAATGCCTGCTTTAACTGTACGGCGTCGTTCTTCCGCACGCTGTTGACCACCATCATCTCTGCCTCCGCCGGATATGGGCTTTCCTCTTTTTCTTCAACAGTCTCCGGGATTGTAAATACTCCCGCTCCGGATGCATTTGTAACAGCGAACAATCTCTGTGCTTCTTCAAAACTTCTTCTGATTCCGCGGATCCCTTTATATGGTTTGGATATTGCTGCAATAACCGGGCTGTTCTCTTCTTTTTTTACCTCTTCCAGCAGTTCTTTCAATTCATGTACCGCTGTGTTCTCCTGCGTCTTTATAATAAAAGTACGATGTCCTTCTTCACTCTCGAATTTCCAGTATGTGAATCTCTCTGCGATCTTTTCTTCAATCATTCTGACCATGGAAAATCTCGAGGCTTCATATTCCAGTTCATTGGTAATCTTATAGGCCAGATCAAGATCTGCATATACTGTAATAAACCGGTCCCCTTCCTTCATGACATCCTGCAGCGTATGGAAGACTTCATCTACTTTTTCTTCCGGCAGCCGGTTCTGGACATATTTTTGCACGACAACCTGCAAAAATCCATCTCCGTCCTTTTTCAGAAGTCTCTCCCAGCGGTCATACTTTTCCTCATTTCTGATCTGATCTTCACAGATTTTACCGACATCTGTCATCGTCGCCTGTAATTTTTCATCTTCAATCGGCTTCAGAAGATATGCGAATGCTCCCAGGTCACATGCCTTCTTCGCATATTCAAAATCCCTGTATGCACTTAATACCACGAACTGACACTCCGGGTTCTCTTTCTTGATTTCTTCCATTACCATAAGTCCGGAAATCTGTTTCATCCTGATGTCTGTCAGCACTACGTGTGGTTTTTTTTCGCGTATTACCTTTAACGCCTGCTCTCCGCTCTGCGCAAAACCAACCACCTCATATCCCATACCGTTCCAGTCATACGTCTTTACCAGACCCTCCAGCAGGATCGGCTCATCATCTACGATCACCAGTTTTAACAACCCCATAGTACACCTCATACCTTTTATTAATACCATCTTAACATATTACAGTCTCATTCTATAATTTTTTATACTTTTTCTTTACCAAAAATCATATCTGTTATACAAAAAATCATACTTTTTATATCAAAAATTATACTTTTATGAAAAATCAGAGGTTTTGGCATATACAAAACAAAAAGAAAAACACAATATCCAAAACGTTTCCATTCCCTTCTCAGTGAATCCTTCGTTTGAATATTGTGTTTTCTTTTTGTTTCCTGTTATGTTTATCTTGCGCAGACTTCTGTCGTTTTTCTGATCTTCTTGATCAGTTCATCTGTAAATGCACCTTTTTTCATTCTCCACGTCCAGTTACCGCCGAGTGTAGATGGCATATTAATTCTTGCCTTATTACCAAGTCCCAGATAATCCTGTACCGGAATGATGCACGTATCTGCCACACTTCTCATCGCCAGACTTATGAAATCCCAGTGCACTTCTTCATCCGGAGTGTATGGATTATTCAGATATTCCTTTGTCATCTCTTTATCTTCTTCGGAAAGTGTCTGATACCATCCCTGAAGGGTATCGTTATCGTGGGTTCCTGTATAGACTACACAGTTTTTATCATAATTATGTGGAAGATAATCACTGTCCTCTCCTGCCACAAATGCGAATTCCAGTACTTTCATTCCCGGATAACCACTGTCTTTTAACAATTGTCTCACCGTATCCGTCAGGAATCCCAGATCTTCCGCAATGATCGGAAGGTCACCTAATGTTTCTTTCATCGTACGGAACAGATCCATGCCCGGTCCCGGCATCCATTCACCATTCTCTGCCGTCTCATCTCCATACGGGATTGCATAATATTCATCAAACCCACGGAAATGGTCGATACGGATGATGTCATACAATTTAAAGCAGCAGGCCACCCGCTTCATCCACCAGTCATAGCCTGTCTTCTTATGGTAATCCCATGCATACAATGGATTCCCCCACAGCTGCCCGGTTGCCGAAAATGCATCCGGCGGACATCCCGCTACCGCAACCGGCAGATTCTCTTCATCTAACTGGAACAGCTTCGGATTCGCCCAGGTATCTGCACTGTCAAATGCTACATAGATCGGGATATCCCCGATAATCTCAATGCCTTGTTCATTGGCATATGTTTTCAGTCCGGCCCACTGTCCGGCGAACAGATACTGCAGAAATTCATAAAAATCAATCTCTGCACTTAATTGTTCCTGATATGCCACAATTGCTTCCGGCTTACGCAGCCTGATGTCTTCCTCCCACTGATCCCAGCTTTTTCCGTCAAATGAATCTTTCACTGCCATATACAATGCATAATCCGCAAGCCATGCTTTTTCTTCTTCCAGATAAGTACGGTACGCCTTGCTTTCCATCAATCCGTTCTTTTTGGCTCTTTTATATGCAAGCTTTAATACTTTAAATCTTGCATTATATATTTTTTCATAATCGATTTCTTCTTCATTCTCTCCGAAATCTGCCTGGTCACATTCTTCTTTTGTCAAAAGTTCATCCTCGATCAGCGTCTCCAGATCGATAAAATACGGGTTTCCCGCAAATGTTGAAAAAGACTGATACGGTGAATCACCGTATCCTGTCTGTCCAAGCGGCAGGATTTGCCACAATTTCTGTCCTGCTTCTTTTAATATATCTACAAATTCATATGCTTCTTTTGAAAAACATCCGATTCCATATGCCCCCGGAAGTGCAGAGACCGGCATTAACATTCCACTCTTTCTCATTAACTTTCGTTCCTTCCTCGTTATGATACTTATAATTAAGTATAGCAGTGTTCTTTGGATGCTTCAAATAAAAAGTATACTCTGTATATAAGAAATCATAGATTATTCCACAGATGTCACCGTATAATCCTTGTCTTCTACTGTCTTCTTCAGTACATCATCTGCGATTTCTGCATTTAATGTCAGCTCTGCTGTTCCTGCCTCATGGCTTACAACCGCTTCATCTACCTGTGGAAGTGCTTCCAGTGCTTTCTTTACGGCTGCCTCACAGTGTCCACACATCATTCCCTCAATATGCATTATTTTTTTCATTGTCTTGTCCTCCTTCTTGGATCTCTTTTTTTCTTTTTTTGCTTTTAATTTTTTATCTTTTGATGCATCATACATCTTAAAAAGATTCAATCTCAATGCGTTCGATACTACGCAGAAGCTTGATAAACTCATGGCTGCCGCACCGAACATCGGATTTAATTTCCACCCGAACAGCGGATACCACACACCAGCCGCAAGCGGGATTCCGATAATATTATAGAAGAATGCCCAGAACAGATTCTCATGAATATTACGGAGTGTCGCACGGCTCATGCGGATTGCTGCCGGCACATCACTTAACCGGCTCTTCATCAGAACAACATCTGCCGCATCGATCGCAACATCCGTTCCGGCTCCGATCGCAATACCCATATCGGCTCTTGTAAGTGCGGGTGCATCGTTGATACCATCCCCGACCATCGCAACTTTTCCTTTTTCTTTCAGCTTACGAATCACCTGCTCTTTTCCTTCCGGAAGTACGCCTGCAATCACTTCATCAACTCCGGCCTGCTGTCCGATGGCTTTTGCAGTACGTTCGTTATCTCCGGTCAGCATGACTACATGGATTCCCATGTTCTGTAATTCTTTGATCGCCTGCGGGCTGTCTTCTTTGATGACATCCGCCACTGCAATTACACCTAATAAACGATCTTCATTTCCAAAGAATAATGGTGTCTTACCTGCTTCGGCAAGTTTCTCTGCCTTCTTCTGGATATCTCCATCAACGGATACCTTACTGCTGATAAATGTATGATTCCCTCCATATAATGTATGCTCATCCAGTATGGCTGTCAGACCGTTACCCGGAAGGGCCTGGAATCCGGTAACTTCTTCGATGCCTGCATTTTCCTCTTTTGCATTTTCAAGGATTGCTCTTGCCAGTGGATGTTCACTCTTATTCTCCAGTGCATACGCACATTTTAATAAGATATCTTCTGTCACTCCCGCTGCCGGAATGATATCTGTCACTTTCGGTTCTCCACTTGTGATCGTACCGGTCTTATCCAGCGCAACAATTTGCATCTTTCCAGTCTCTTCCAGTGAAACTGCTGTCTTGAACATAATACCATTTCTGGCACCCATTCCATTTCCGACCATAATTGCTACCGGTGTTGCAAGTCCAAGCGCACATGGACAGCTGATCACCAGCACCGCAATTCCTCTAGATAACGCAAAACCAATACTCTGTCCTGCGATCAACCATACAATAATTGTGAGCACTGCAATTGTGATAACCATTGGCACAAATACACCGGATACACGGTCCGCAATCTTTGCGATCGGTGCTTTCGTTGCAGCCGCATCACTTACCATCTGAATAATCTGCGAAAGTGTCGTATCCTCGCCGACTCTGGTCGCACGGCACTTCAGATATCCGGACTGATTTACGGTTGCGGCTGATACCTTATCACCGACAGCCTTATCTACCGGAATACTTTCACCTGTAAGAGCAGATTCATTGACTGCACTGTTTCCTTCTATGACTTCTCCGTCAACCGGAATATTCTCTCCCGGTTTTACAACAAAGCAATCTCCCTTTTGTACCTGTTCGATCGATACCTGAACTTCTTTTTCTCCACGGATCACAACCGCTGTCTTTGGCGCAAGCTTCATCAGTCCTTTTAATGCATCGGTCGTCTTTCCTTTGGATCTTGCCTCCAGCATCTTTCCGACCGTGATCAGTGCAAGGATCATAGCTGCTGATTCAAAATAAAAATCATGCATATAAGACATTACTGCATCCATATCCCCATGCATCTGCGCATCTGTCATTGCAAACAGTGCATACGTACTGTATACAAAAGACGCTCCGGATCCAAGTGCCACCAGGGTATCCATATTCGGTGCCCGGTGGATCAGTCCTTTGAATCCACTGATGAAAAACTTCTGGTCGATCACCATGACTGTAATCGTCAGAAGCATCTGTAACAGTCCCATCATTACATGATTGTCTTTCATGAATCCCGGGACCGGCCATCCCCACATCATATGTCCCATGGAGAAATACATCAGAACGATCAGAAATCCCACCGATGCGATCAGACGTCTCTTTAGTACCGGCGTCTCTCTGTCTTTTAGCATATCCTCTCCGGCCAAAGCCTGTGCCGGCTGCACCTTCGCTGCTCCTTCTCCTTTTTTTGACGCTCCATATCCGGCATCTTTGACTGCCTTAATGATCTCCTGTTCCGTTGCCGTGCCTTCTACTCCCATAGAGTTTGTAAGGAGACTCACTGAGCAGGATGTTACCCCCGGTACTTTTGAAACTGCTTTTTCCACTCTTGCGCTGCAGGCTGCGCAGCTCATACCGGTTACAATATATTGTATCATCGTTGTCTGTTTCCTCCTGTCATCTTATTTCTTATTGTTTACCGCATCAGTTTCTGCAGAACCTTTACCAACTCATCAACCGTCTCATCTTTTCCTTCTCTGATATCATCCGCTACACAGGTGCGGATATGATTCGCCAGTAATACTTTATTGAAGCTGTTCAATGCCGCATTCACTGCCGACACCTGTACCAGGATCTCCGGACAATAGGCATCCTTCTCCAGCATACCCTTGATTCCGCGCACCTGTCCTTCTATCCGGCTTAAGCGGTTCATCAGATCTTTGTATTCTTTTTCCGAACGATGCTTGGACGTGTGGCAACAGCATCCTTTTTCTGATTTGTTTTCCATATTATCTGTATTCTTGTCTTCCATAAGCATACTCCTTTCACATCCATACCCTTACGGGGTATATGTATTTTATCTCTTATTATCACATAAGTCAAGGAATATATGCGTTCTTGATATATGTTTTCATTTATTGGTAGTTCCAATACAATTTTTAAAAAATGTCTATTTTATTTGACTTTCAAAATTTATAAGGAATATAATTCTTGCTGAAGGAAATAATGACAGCAGAACTGGAGGTTATATTATGCTGGAAGAACAGGCTATGATAACATTCTTAAAAAAATTCGATGAACACCCTTTCCTGGTCAAAATTAATGGACACGAACATCTGATCGGGGAAGGCGCACCTACATTTACCGTAAATTTCAAAAAGGTCATCCCATTAAAGGATCTGGTCACCAGTACTTCTCTTGCACTTGGAGAAGCTTACATGGATGGTGATCTTGATATTGAGGGAAACCTTTATCAGGCACTTGATAACCTTCTTGGTCAGATGGGTAAATTTTCAACTGATGAACATCATTTGAAATCTATCATGTTCCCATCTTCATCAAAGAAAAACCAGAAAAAAGAAGTCAGCAGTCATTACGATATCGGAAATGACTTCTACAAACTCTGGCTCGATGAAACAATGAGTTATTCCTGCGGATATTTCAAACATGAAGATGATACCCTGTATCAGGCGCAGAAGAATAAAGTTGATTACATTCTTGAAAAGTTATATCTGAAAGAAGGTATGACTCTTCTTGATATCGGATGCGGCTGGGGATTCCTTCTGATTGAAGCTGCTAAGAAATATAAAATTAAAGGTACCGGCATCACCTTAAGTGAAGAACAATACAAAGAATGCCAGAAACGTATCAAAGAGGAAGGATTGTCCGACTATCTGGAAGTCAGGCTAATGGACTACCGTGATCTTCCTTCTGACGGCAAGATGTATGACCGCGTTGTCAGCGTCGGTATGCTCGAACATGTCGGCCGTGAGAATTATCAGTTATACTTAGACTGTGTCAGCAAGGTCATGAAAGACGGCGGTCTGTTCCTGCTCCACTTCATCAGTGCATTAAAAGAGCATCCTGGTGATCCATGGATCAAGAAATACATCTTCCCGGGCGGATCTGTTCCCAGTCTTCGTGAAGTCATGAACTGCATGGCAGAAGATAACTTCCATACCCAGGATATCGAGGACTTACGTCTTCACTATAACCGTACGCTTCTCTGCTGGGAGAAAAACTTCAAAGATCATATTGAAGAAGCACATACAATGTTTGATGAACGTTTCTTAAGGATGTGGGATATGTACCTCTCTGCATGTGCCGCCACCTTCCATAACGGAATTATTGATATCCATCAGATTTTAATGACAAAGGGAATTAATAATGATCTTCCTATGACGAGATGGTATTAAAAAATGAATCAGCCGGGGATATGAACAATATTTCCCGGCTTTAATAAAGATGGATACCATGCTGCACTTAACATCTAATACACATGCATAAAAAGGAGCGGAGCCGGAATCCTGTCACTCCTGACAAAATCCCGACTCCGCTCCTTTTCGATATGTATTCATTTCAATCAGAACGTCGTCTAATTTACCATACTATCCCTTATTCATTCTCCGTTCGATACCTACTCTTTGGATTTACTTCTTTCTTTTTTAAATACACGTATCATGAAATAACTAAATCCGCCAATATATCCAACCAGTGTAATCACCATCATAATAATTGCATCTATCGTCATAGTTCATACCTTCTTTCTATTATTTTGCAGCTTTGTTATCTTTCATAGCTCCCCTTGCAGTCTTTGTATTAAAGAACTTGGATAGTGCAAGACCTACAAGGATCACTACTCCGAACTGAAGTAATACAGTTCCTGTGTTATCCTGAATAATAAACGGATTCAGCCAGGTATCCGGAAACCATTCCTTTGTCTGTAATAACCAGTAAACCACCATGATCACTACCAAAACCGGAATCAGATACATACATCCGGTATAATATGCTTTTGGAAGATGTACATCTGCACCTTTTGCATTTACTTCCTGTGTACGTAATTTTTCCACACCATATTTCCATGCCAGGATTGCGATAAAGGCACCACTTATCAGAAGTCCGATTCCCCATACCCAGTCCTGATTATCAATGTTAACCAGTGACCAGCATGAGAAGCATCCTACTAAGAATCCTGCGAAGCAGACACTGACAACTGCTTTCTTCCGCGGCAATCCAAGGTCAACAACACATTTTACTCCAACTTCGATCATAGAGAACAGTGATGTGATTGCTGCAATTGCAAGTAATCCAAAGAAGATAAAGGAAATGAATCTTCCACCCGGGATTGTTGTAAATAACTGATAAATGTAAATAAATGTAAGTCCGAAGTTGCCCTGACTGAGTGCTTCATTCGCTGCCTCCGGTGTAGCTGAAAGTGCACAGATTGCCGGGATAACTACCAGTGCCGAGAGGATTGCTCCAAGGTTATCACCAAGTCCCATGATCAGACAGCTTGTCGGAACATCTTCCTCTTCTCCTACGTAGTTCGCATATGTAATAATGAATCCCCATCCGGCTCCGGTGCTCCATGCTGCCTGGATGAATGCCTGAATCCATGTATTCGGGCTTAAAATATACTCTTTCTTAACAGTAAAGAGATACTGAAGTCCCTGATTTGCTCCATTTAATGTAACTGCGTAAATTGCTAATCCTACAAGGATGATAAACAGTGCCGGTATCGCTACTTTACAGAATTTTTCAATTCCACCTGCAATTCCCTGATAAACGATGAAACATGCAAGTGCAAATCCGATCGCATGGAATAAAATAACCTGTGCCTGTGAATCTGTAAATGCTGTCCACATTGCCGATGTCGTCTCTGTTGACAGATTCGGTTTAAATGCTGAAGTAACAGAATTAACTGCGTATTTCAAACAATATCCCTGAAGTACACAATAATAACTCATCAGGAAGAAACATACTGCTGCTACAAAGAATCCCATCCATGTATATTTCTTTCCACCTGCATCACGAAAAGTACCGATACATCCAAGTCTCGTCTTTTTACCGAATGCCATCTCTGTGGAAAGGAGCGGTACTGCAAATACCAGCATTGCAATCGTCCATGCTATGATAAATGCTCCACCACCGTTTGCCGCACACACTCGTGGGAATCGCCATACATTACCAGTACCAATACACATACCTAACGCGGCGGCTATGTAACCTATGGTACTAAATTTTTCTTGTTTCTGTTCCATAACTCAAACCTCCATTCGAATATCGAAATTAATTAGAAATGAATACCTTGTAACCATAGTGTAAAAGATGGTTATTAAATTGTCAATATAAAATATTAAGTTTTTTTATACAAATATAAGAAAGTGTAATATTAAACGCATTTTGTTTTATTGTTTGTTAATTTCTGATAATTTGCCAGTAAATAGACTGGTTTTCATACTTTAGTCTAATACATCTACAATTTCGGATGCATATTTCGGTATCTACAGAACCTGCCACCGGCAGCTCCTTTCGAACACATGGTGATACACAAAAACCTGTATCAGACTTTCTATCATCTGATACAGGTTTCCCGCTTTCTCATAACAATTCATTATACTATATATTTTCTTTTTTAATTTTAATTCTTTGTATTCTTTCACATAAGCTTCTTATGCTACAGATCTTCTTCAATATGCTCTCTTCCCTGGTCTACGATCGTACGCACATGATCGTCTGCCAGTGAATAGAACACGGATTTTCCTTCTCTTCTGCTCTTAACCAGTTTGTTCTGTTTCAGGATCCTGAGCTGATGTGAGATTGCAGACTGTGTCATATTCAGTGCCTCTGCCAGATCGCAGACACACACCTCTGCTTCGAACAACACGAACAGGATACGCATTCTGGTCGAATCACCGAATACCTTGAACAATTCTGCAAGATCATACAATTCCGTTTCTTCCGGCATCTTTTCATTTACGATCTTCAGAAGATTCTCATGTACCTCACATGATTCACATACTTCCATTCCTTCTTCTAATTTTGCCATCTGCCCACCAGCCTTTTCTATAAGTTTTTCACAAATAATGCGCGGATTGCATTCAATACAGCAATGACCATAACTCCGACATCAGCGAAGATTGCCATCCACATATTCGCAATTCCGAGTGCTCCCAGGACCAGGCAGATTGCCTTGATTCCAAGGGCAAAGTAAATATTCTCATATACGATGCGCATACATTTTCTGGAAATCTTGATTGCTTTTACGATCTTCTTCGGATCATCGTCCATCAGGACAACGTCTGCTGCCTCGATTGCTGCATCTGATCCGAGTGCACCCATGGCAATTCCGATATCTGCTCTCGACAGTACCGGCGCATCATTGATTCCGTCTCCGACGAACGCAAGCTTTTCTTTCTCTGATTTCTGACTCAGAAGCTGTTCTACCTTCGCAACCTTATCTGCAGGAAGAAGCTCACTGTACACTTCTCCGATTCCCAGTTCTTCTGCAACCTTATCTGCCACACGCTTCATGTCACCAGTCAGCATAACTGTCTTGGTGATGCCCGCTTTTTTCAGATCTCTGATTGCTTCTTTTGCATGCGGTTTTAATTTGTCTGAGATCAGAATGTGTCCTGCATATTTTCCGTTTACTGCAACATGGACGATCGTACCGACTTCTTCACATTCACTATATTCCACATTCAGATATTTCATAAGTTTGGCATTACCTGCCGCTACCGGAATACCGTCAACCTTTGCAGTCACACCTTTACCGCTCAGTTCTTCAATCTCTGTCACACGGTCACGGTTGATCTGTTTGCCATATGCTTTCTGAAGACTCTTACTGATCGGATGAGAAGAAGAACACTCCGCAAGTGCCGCATACTCTAATAACTGTTCTTCCGGCATCGTATTGTGGTGAACTCCATTCACCTCGAATACGCCTTGCGTCATGGTTCCTGTCTTATCGAATACCACATATTTTGTCTGTGCCATCGTCTCCAGATAGTTCGATCCTTTTACCAGGACACCTTCATGACTTGCTCCGCCGATTCCTGCAAAGAAGCTGAGCGGGATACTGATCACCAGTGCACACGGGCAGCTGATAACCAGGAATGTCAGTGCTCTGTAGATCCAGTCGCCCCATTCCGGCGCAAGCGCAAACGCAAACATTCTGACCAGTGGCGGTAAGATTGCAAGTGCAAGCGCACCATAGCAGACTGCCGGTGTATAATATCTGGCGAATTTGGAAATAAAGTTCTCAGATCTTGATTTCTTGGAACTTGAATTCTCTACCAGATCCAGGATCTTGGATACGGTAGATTCTCCGAATTCTTTTGTTGTACGGATCTTCAGAAGACCAGTCAGGTTAATGCATCCACTGATGACTTCATCACCGGCTGCCGCTTCTCTCGGAACACTTTCCCCGGTCAGTGCACTGGTATTCAATGTACTGCTTCCTTCTTCGATCACACCATCGATCGGGACTTTTTCTCCCGGCTGAACGACGATAATCGTTCCGACTTCCACTTCATCCGGATCTACCTGTTCAAGTTCCCCGTCTTTTTCAATATTGGCATAATCCGGACGGATATCCATCAGATCACTGATATTCCTGCGGCTCTTTCCGACCGCATAACTCTGGAATAATTCTCCGATCTGATAGAACAGCATAACCGATACGCCTTCCTTATAGTTACCAAGCGCAATTGCTCCTATCGTAGCAACTGCCATCAGAAAGTTCTCATCGAATACCTGCTTATTCAGAATCCCTTTGAACGCCTTCCTTAAAATATCATATCCGACAACCAGGTACGGAACCATATAAAGTACGAACTTCAGCCACCCTTCTACAGGCAGGAACTTCAATATGATCATAAGTACCGCTGCGATAATAATTCTGGTCAGAGATTTTTTCTGTCTTTTCGTCATATCTTTCCCCAGCCTTTCTCCTTGCACTCTTCTCAACGCTTCTTCATTCTGCCTGATGAAGCCGCTCCACAATCATTTTCCTTCACAAAATACTGCGTATATCCTGTTTTTATGAGTATTTTCTCTTACAGGAAGATCTCACAGTCATCTTCTACAACTTTACAGTTCTTCTGCACATCCTTCATTACTTTCTTAGGATCTGCACCCTCTTCAAATTCTACGATCATCTTTAACATCATAAAGTTTACAGTTGCATCCTTTACTCCGTCTGTGTTCTTAGCTGCCTGCTCCATTTTGTTTGCACAGTTTGCGCAGTCTACGTCGATTTTGTAAGTTTTTTTCATGATAATACTTCCTTTCTTTTTCGTTGTTTGATTATTTGAATATATGAACAGTTATTCATATGTTTGTTTTAATTATAGCATTTTGCTTCATGATGTCAATAGATTTTTTCTATTTAGTTCATCATCGTGGCTTACCCCGGTCCATGAGAAAGACTTGGTATTGTGTTTGTTGCTGGATGTCACGATGCAGAAGTTCTAAGGCAGTCCGCCTTCCCTAAGAACGAAAGGGTCTCCGCTCAAAACTCACCCCTACGGGGTTCAAACAGTTCGCTCCGTCCCTTTAACGGGAAGTCAAACTGCCTAAGAACTTCTACACATCGCGCCAAAATACGCATCAAACACAATACCAAGTCTTTCTCATGTCGTGATTGGCCAATGATAATGAATTCAATAGAGGGATTGTAACCGTTGTGTAGCCGGAAAGTTGTGGTGAAACCATTGATTTTCCGGCTTTTTCGTACACTTCCGGTATCACAAAGGTTACGGTTCCTCTGTTTAATTATTATGGCATGCGAAACCTCAGGAATAAAACTACAAGGTCCCAGCCTGTGCATACGGACTCATGGTTGGAAATTCTTAAGTAAAAAAGTTGACCGTTTGCTCACAAAAAATCCACTGTCTGAGACGAATGTCGAGTTTGGATTTTTTGTGAGCTCGTTTTTAGGTCAACTTTTTTGCTTTAGAATTTCCCCATGTTGGAGTCAGCACAGGCTGGGACCTTGTAGTTTTATTCCGGTCGGTGACAGCCGCCATGATGCATTAAATAGAAAAAAGTGGGCATACTTATAAGAAAACGAAAGGAATGCACCCACTATGTCATCAAAAAAGAAAACCCCAATCCACCTGGAGGACCTTACTCCAGATGAAAAAGTAAAATATGAGATTGCGGAGGAATTAGGCCTTCTGGACCGGGTGATGCAGGATGGATGGAAATCACTTACATCCAAGGAAACCGGTCGAATCGGAGGGTTGATCACGAAAAAGAAACGGGAAAATGAAAAAAATGACAAAAGTATTACGAATGTTAATTAGTGTGAAGATTGTGTAATAAAGGTTGAAAAGGGAATATCCATTTGCTATAATCGAAAAACTGGGAAAAGAGTTAGCAGGTGAGGATATGAACGAAAAGATTAATGTTTTAGATGTGAATATAGACAGCTGTACAGCAAAAGAAGCCATGAAAGAAACGATAGCTTTTCTGGAGTCAGAACCTGTAAGCGTGATAGATGTGGTATCGGTAGACGGTCTTATGCAGATGAATGATCTTTCGGAACTTAAGGCCAGGATGAATGAATTTGATCTTGTGCTGCCGGGGGAAAAGCTGATTCTTGAAGCAGCAGAAGAAGCGAGGCTGCCAAAGGAAATCGATATAAAATTATATCTGAAGATGTTTATGCGTTATTTGCATAAGAATCATAAGAGAATGTATCTTCTGGTCGAATCGGAGGAAGATGGACAGGAAGCATTTCGCTATATGCAGAGAACCTACAGTGGGATTCAGCTGGTAGGTCTTGCAAAAGTATCAGCGGAGGGAAGGGCAGACGACATGTTGGTCAATGCGATTAACGGAAGTGAAGTGGATTGTATTCTTTCGGCATTGTCAGTACCGTTACAGGAAGATTTTATAGCGAAAAACAGGAATCTCTTGGATGCAAGAGTATGGGTCGGCGTCGGGAATAGAATGTTCTCGGATCACAGGCAGGGACTTGGTCATGGGAAGCTGGCAAAATTTCTGTTGAATCATATATTTAAGCGTGAAATGGAAAAAAATAAGCTAAAAACAAAATCCTAAGAAAAACATAAGAAATATGTTTCGTCACTATGTCTATGGGATAAATGTGAATAAATTGTAAAAAAACTGAGGAAATTACCAAAAAAGTGTGATTTCCTCTTTATTTTTTTGGTCATATATATTAAGATAAGATTTGACAGTATACATTTTGGAAATTTGTAGATAAGATTTGTTGTGGAAAATGTATATTGAAAAGAGTGGAGGAGATGGAATATGATATCTAATCAAATACTTCAAAACACAATTGAAGGATTGAAAGGGATTACACGAATTGACTTTTGCGTGATGGACACAGACGGTAAATCTCTTGCAAGCACATTTTCAGAACAGGAGAACTATGTAGAGGAGGTTATCTCCTTTGTAGAATCCCCGGCAGACAGTCAGGTCGTACAGGGATATCAGTTTTTTAAGATTTTTGATGAACATCAGTTAGAGTATATTCTTCTTGCCAATGGAGGAAGTGATGATGTTTACATGGTAGGTAAGATTGCGGCCTTCCAGATTCAGAATCTTCTTGTAGCATATAAAGAAAGATTTGACAAAGATAATTTTATCAAAAACCTGCTGTTAGATAATCTGTTGCTGGTAGATATTTACAACCGTGCTAAGAAATTACATATTGACACAGAAGTAAGACGTGTTATCTTTATTATTGAAACAAAGCACGAAAAAGATACGAATGCGCTGGATAATGTAAGAAACCTTCTTGGTAATCGTACCAGAGATTTTGTGACGGCCGTTGATGAGAAAAATATCATCGTGGTAAAAGAACTGGAGCCAAATGATGGACATACAGAACTGGAGAAGATTGCGGAGAATATGTATACACTCCTGAAAGAAGACGGAGAAGAAGATGTTCTGATCGCATACGGAACGGTTGTAAATGATATCAAAGAAGTATCAAAATCATATAAAGAAGCCAAGCTGGCACTTGATGTCGGAAAGATTTTCTTTAGTGAGCGAAGTGTCATCGCATATAGTGCTTTGGGAATAGGACGTCTGATCTATCAGCTTCCGATGAGCTTATGTGAGATGTTTATTCATGAAGTGTTCGGGGATGAAGTGCCGGATATATTTAATGAAGAGATCAATACAACCATCCAGAAGTTTTTTGAAAATAATCTGAATATCTCAGAGACCGCCAGACAGTTATATGTGCACCGGAATACATTAGTATATCGTCTGGAACGTTTAGAGAAGGCAATCGGATTAGATATCCGTAAGTTTGATGATGCAATGACCTTTAAGATTGCGATGATGGTCATTGCACATATGAACCAGCAGAAGGTAGAAGAGTAGGGCAGATTTGAAAGAATATTATGAAATGAATCTGCAAGTTTGTGACAGAGCGCAGGAAAATGAATGAAGTGAGGTAAGAAATGGCAGGTTATGATGAGCACAGCATATCGGTTTTAGAAGGGTTAGAGGCTGTTCGGAAAAGACCGGGAATGTATATCGGAAGTGTTTCCAGAAAGGGATTGAACCACCTGATCTATGAGATCGTAGACAACTCTGTGGATGAGCATCTGGCAGGGGCATGTGATACGATCCATGTCACATTGGAGAAGAATGGTTCCTGTACGGTAGAAGATAATGGACGAGGCGTTCCGGTCGGAATGCACGCCAAAGGTGTTTCGGCAGCACGTCTTGTATACACAACCTTACACGCCGGCGGTAAGTTTGATGATTCCGCATATAAGACGAGTGGAGGGCTTCACGGAGTAGGTTCTTCCGTTGTCAATGCATTGTCTGTTTATATGGATGTGGAGATCAGCAGAGAGGGATATATTCATCACG
>ERZ826146.1448-NODE-1448-length-21796-cov-7.078653_pt1 | contig 21796 bp, 25 predicted proteins | sample MGYA00519857_ERZ826146 | MGnify/ENA primary metagenome ERZ826146 (study PRJEB31778, sample SAMEA3449222) | human gut metagenome | biome: human gut; feature: human-associated habitat; material: faeces | place: United Kingdom | collected 2010/2012 ...
TTCCTGCTCTTCCGGAACAGCTTCTGTTTTCGGCTCTTCCCGGGCATTTTCAGAATCTTCATCCCCTGTCTCTTCTATATATCTCTCGTTCTCTTTTGGAACTTCATTAACTGCACAGGCAGACAACACCATACTAATCACTAACAGCCAGCAAAGGGGAAGTCCCTTTGTCAACATAGGAATATATCTGTTATTCTGTCTTCCAAATAATTGTGTACGCTTCATCCGCTTCATCCGCTTCATCCTCTTCACCTCTTTCATCATTTCCATTCATTGTCGCAATAAAATTTCCTGACATATCTTCTATTCCATATTTTTCCATAATTTCATTTCTTTTTTCAACGCCTAAAGACAAGGCATACTCCGTATAGGCCAGTGATACTTTATCATAAGAAAACTCACTGTATATTTCCCTGACTTTGGTATTCCACTGCTTATCTTCTGCATATACTCCGGATTCCAGTTTACAATTATCCGTATCCACTAAGCTTACCCTTGGTGTCTGCCAATTAATATAATGAAGTATATCATCATAATCCTTTATTCCTGATAAGCCCTGTTCATAAGCCTTCTGTCTCACTTCTGAAAACGACTGTTGATAAGCCGCATATACTATTACCTTTCCACCTACCAAATCTAAAGCATAGTCCAGATCCTTTTCAAAATCTTCCTGTGGACCATTTCCACCATCTCCGGCCTTGACGACACTGTTTGTATCAAAACTTCCTGTTCCTTCCACACAGACAATTGCTATTAACAATCTTGGATCTACCTGTACTCCATATTCATCATAATATTCTCTGCACCTTTCCCAGACACGATCTATTTTTCTTTGATCCCATGTCCATTTTTCTTTATCCGCTTCACTTATTTTATTATTTAACGTATTAATTCGGCTTAGTAACATTTTTTCCTGCTCACTATTTCCATCAAGCTGCATAATTTCCGGCAACCACTCCGTGGTGATTTCTTTATCTGCCTCCTCTGTTTTTAGAAATTCCGTAAGCTGCAACTTCCAATTTCCATCTGACATCTCGCCATTTCCCGTTATTTCTACCCCAGCATCATGAATTGCCATTTCCACTATAGCCAATAGTTGATCCACTGTTTCAAATAAATTCTGGGTACTAGTATTCACATCATATAAAAACTGCAATTTTTCCTTATAAATCTCTATCTGCTGATTAATCCTGCTGATTTCTTCCTGCAGCATAACAATGATTCTGTCAATCCACGAACAGGCCACTCCTAGTAACCCTCCCCAGAAACCATTACATAACATTTCAAGATTTTGTATCTTATTTTCGTATTCTTCCTTCTCCTTCTCCAACTTCTCTATAATATCCTTCAAGGTATCCTCATAAAGTTCTTCCGTTCCCACACTCTGTTGTAAGGTATCAGCGTCCGATATCATATCGTCCCCAGCAGCCAAAATTCCCTTTGCTATATTCTGATGATAATCCAACACTCTTATTTTCAGCGTATTCCATGCCTCTGTGTCCAGTTCACTTTCACTAGAAAAATCCCGTATCGTCTGTAATACGTTTTGATAACCTTCTACTATCCTCGGAACGATTTCACTTAAATTTTCAGTCCTTTGCATCACTTCCGACGGAATTAAAATGAGTCCCATGTTTTTCTCCTATCTACTACTTACTCCGATATTATTTTGTACACCGCTATTCCGCTTTCTCTGTATACGCTTGTAGTATTTCTACATATTTTTCATTCTCCAGATAATATAGTTCCGGATAATAAAGTTCTACATAATAAAATTCTGCCTCTTTATCTTCATTTTGTATCCAATGCCTTGTCACATCATAGTTTTGTTTATTAACCAATATCTGGTCAAAATCACAATTTCTGATATGTTCTTTACATTTCATTCCCTCATTATTGTAATAAATTCCCCATACCTCCTGATATATCCCATACTGAAAGTACAATCCGTCACTGGTTGAAAATCTATACTCAAGTACAATGGGCTCTCCTACCTCACCTGTATCGAGTCTGAATTTCCACCTGTAATACAGACTGCTTTCTGTTTCATATAATTTGAGATCTACCATGTTTGATTGGTCAGGATATAGATAATTCAATAAATACTGCAAAAGTATTTTTGCAACCGGTCTGATCTCTTTCGTACTACTGTCAACTTCCCAATATCCTCCATAATGTGATTCATATTCTACTTCTTCATTGTTCTCCATGGATGGCACTTGCGAATATGCCGTATATCCGTACTGTTTTCCATCTTCACTCACCAACATGTAGGCAAGCACATTGGTATCTGACAGTTGTCCTGCTTCATCTATAAATTTCCACTTATAATATAATTTATCCCTTAGTTTATATAATCCGAGATCTACCATGTCCGATCGATCTGGATGCAGATAATCAAAAAGATATTCCAGATATTTTTTGGCATCTGCCGGTATTTGACTTTCTGTTTCTTCTATTAAGCCTTCATCCGTTCCTCGCTCTTTCTGAACGTCTTCCTTAACTCCACAGGCAGAAATCATCATGCTAATCACTATAGCGAAAATGATCTTATTTCTCTGTTTACTCATACTTCTCATTTTTCTCTTCCCCTACTCTATTCCCATACAATGACTAAGCTTATCGTCAAGATCCTCATAAGTCTCTTTTACAGTTGAAATTGCCGTTGCATCTTTTAATAGCAATTCCTGATATGCATTATTTACTGCATTAATATGTTTTATTGCACTATTTAACTTATCCATTACTATCAAATTTGTTTTTTCCCCTCCCCCCATATTTACTTGTCCGATAATAGCACCTTGCACCTCTATCCCGGATTTAATACTATCTGCCACATTACTGTTACTCTTTAGTCTGTTCGTCATCTTTCCCCTCCCTAGATTCATCAACGTCCTTCGCTCTCCTACTGAGCATATCTCTGCATTCAGAAAAAAACATCTTTTCCATTGCCAACCGTTTTTCCATAAAATTTTCTCTTTCAAGCAATATTTCCCGTAATTGCAGATCCGTTGAAGATATTTCTAACAGACTGTCATTCAATTCTTTACTGTGACAATGCATCCTGTTAAAATCATCTTCCAAATCCTCCAAGCATCTTTTTAGCTTAATACATTCCCACTCCATTTCATCTGCTTCATCCTGATGTAAATATTTTAAATCCATAATTTTTCATCCTTTTCGTTTTTTCGTCATCCGTATCCGAATCGTCACATGCAATCCGTACACCACACCTATAGTAAAAGTTCACTTCCCGAATAGAGATGTGCCTGCTCATAAGTACATCGTGTACTGATCTTTCTCCCACTATCCATTTCCTGCACATATTCGGGAATGCTGTCCATACAGAAAAAAACCAGATTGGCATTTAATATCTGTAAGGTTTCCATGATTTTCTGCGAATCCGAGACCTGAATATCATAGGATTTCTGTTGTATTTTTATTGTTATCGTAAGCTTCATTATTAGGCTCCTTTATCTGCTTTCCTGCTGTTCAATCTGTATTTGACAGGCTGTCTAACTACCCTCTATCTGCATCTGCTGTTTCCGTAGCTCATCCCGCAGCTCCTCTTCCACTTCACTTTCCTGCGATTCAGCCGTTCTTATATCTGAGCTGTGTATCAAAAAGCTCCAAGACATATCATACCAATACATATCATTACCTTTGATCTCCATCAAGCTGCTTTCTTTTTCTGCTTCTTCACAATTACTTCGTAACTCTGGCATGTGCTAACCTCCACAATAAACATACTAATCTATGATCTCTGAATGGATTCTGTTCTTATGATCTTCCCTCTTCACCTTGCATCGCAGCTTGACCGGCTCCCCCGTCTCATCAACCCGATATATCATCCCATCACGATAACGCTTCGTTGTATTATCCAGCAGGTATAGATACTTCTCATCTACACAAAATTGATATGCCATATTAATTTCTTTCCCATCAATTGAAACAATATAATCATCTGATAATACATTATAGGCATCCGGATATCCCACTTTGGATAATATATTTTCCATATCCCCTACACTAATGTCCACAAGATCTGTAAGCTTCAAAAGCTCTCCCGTATTCAGATCAAATGTACATCCAAAATAATTCCACCCCGTTCGCTCTGTCCGCACTTCCATAATCTGCATAATGCTCAATATATCATCATCCATATACATAATTCTGGCCTCTACACTATATAAACACAGCCATTCCGCCACATCCTCATCACCATATTGCTCTCTCATTTTTTCTATGTCTTCATAAACACCATCAAGAACATTTATTCCCAAATATTCTTCCAAATCATTTCCCGGAAGGTCTAATAGTCTTCCTCGTCCAGTGAACCAGTCCTGTTCCTCATTTTCAAAAAAATGTGTGATTTTCTCCGCTGCAACAGTATCCCCCGAAACAACCGGTCTGTCATAATAAATACTGGCTATTGTCAATCCATCCTCATTGACCATAGACCGGTCCGTACGTTCTATGGTTACTTGCAAGGTAGAATTGCTTTTTGTTCGTCTATTCTTCCATTGCTCATCTGTCTCCAGCCATTCTGTCTCTTCCTTTATCTCCTCTTCTGATTCGGCTTCCGATGAACTTTCTGCATCCTGTATGGAATCTTCCAGAGGATCTTCTATGAAATCTTCTATCGAATCTTTTATATATACCTGTTCTTCTGTAGTCTCCCTTTCAACAGGCTGCTCCAGCACAGCATCGTTTTTATCCACATCCGGTCTTCCACATGCACTTAATGTAATCAATAAGGTAACCAGCATTAATACGGTATAATGTTTTTTCACTTTCTTACTCCTTGCTTTCACTCTTTCTTTTCAATCTGTATTTGACAGGCTGTCTTACTATCCTCTATCTGCATCTGCTGTTTCCGAAGTTCATCCCGCAGCTCCTTTTCCACTTCACTTTTCCGCAATTCAGCCAGCACCTACCACATTATACCGTCAGGTGGGATGATCCATGTAAGGATTCTATTCTTATTACCTTCCCTTTCCACTACATATTGCAGCGTGACCAGTTCCCCTGCCTCATCGATCCGGTATATGATTCCATCATTATATTTCTTTAGCGTATTATCCAGCAGATACAGATATTTCTCATCTACATAGAACTGGTATGTCATATCAAATTCCTCTTTATGCGCTACAACAATATAATCCTCCGACATTTCACTAAAGTGATCCAGATACTCATCTTTTGAGAATATATTTTTTATATCGTCCGCACTTATATCCAGATCCTTAAGCTTCAGAAGTTCACCTGTATGCAGGTCAAATGTACAGCCATAATAATAACATCCCCCTCGTTCCGCTCGTTTTTCTTTAATCTGCAAGATACTCAAAATATTATCATCCATATACATAATCCTGCTTTCCAGGCTATATAAGCACGGCTCTTCTGCCACATACTCATCACCATACCTTTCTCGCCTATCAGCCACTCTACCTAAAAAGTGGTCGAATATATTACCATAATCATTTCCGGGAAAATCTAATAATCTTCCCGTTCCTGCAAACCAGTCCTGTTCTTCTTCAAAAAATTCTGTGATTTTCTCTGCTACAGCGGTATCTCCAGAAACAATTGGTCTGTCATAATAAATAATTGCTATCGTCAATCCATCCTCATTAACCAGTGAACGGTCTGTACGCTCTATGGTAACTTCCAGCTCAGAATTACTTCGTGTTCTTCTGCTCCTCCACTGCTCATCTGTCTCCACCCATTCTGTCTCTTCCTTTATCTCCTCTTCTGCTTCGACTTCCGATGAACTTTCTGCATCCTGTATGGAATCTTCCTGCGGATCTTCTATGAAATCTTCTATTGAGTCTTCTATTGAATCTTCTATATATACCTGTTCCTCTGCAGACTCCGTTTCAACAGGCTGCTCCGGCACAGCATCGTTTTTATCCACTTCCGGTCTTCCACATGCACTTAATGTAATGAATAAGGTAACCAGCATTAATACGGTATAATGTTTTTTCATTTTCTTACTCCTTGATTTCACTCTTTCTGTTCAAGCTGTATTTGACAGGCTATCTTACTATCCTCTATCTGCATCTGCTGTTTCCGAAGTTCATCCCGCATATCCGCAAAAAACAGCCGGTCTAAAATCTGTTTCTGATGTAATTCTTCCTCTTTCTCAGTCAACAGACTAATCAGCCTTTTATCCTTGGCATATGCATCGAACAAAGCGTCATTGATTTCCTTTGCTTTCCGTGCCTGCCGGTAAGTCTCATCTTCAATTTGTTCAAACTTTTGCATTAATTCACTATTTTGTAGCTCCCTCTGCCTTAATTCTTCCAGTTTCTCATAAATTTCATCTTCCAGTTCCTGCATTTTCTATTTGTTCCTCTTATCGTTGTTTTGTTTTTTCCTATAATCCTGTATCCAGATGGCAATACATAGTCCACAAACGCTGGTCACTATGCAAAGAACCCATAAAAAAGCTTCATGGGACTCTTCCATATAATACATATCCTTGATGTATTTCGTATCATCGGAATTTAATACCAGATCAACCAGCTCCTCGTAACCGGAATCGGGCTGCTGCTTTGTCAATACGATCTGCTCCATTTTTTCATAATTCTGTTTTTGTTGACTCTTAACGATCTGCTCCTGCCGGATAAATGCATCCCGGAACACAAAAACTCCATGTAAATCTGCTAAAGCAGACTTTGCCGCGGTCCGGTTAATTGCTGTATCTGCATCAAAAACAATTTCTGTGTCCGCATCTTCATCTTCCCGCAGTTCTTCTTCCACTTCATTTTCCCGCAATTCAGCCGCTCTTGCATCTGAACTGTGTATCAAAAAAGCTCCAAGACATATCATACCAATGCATATCATTACCTTTGGTCTTCCAATCATGACTACTTCCTTTACCTAAGATCTGTTCCCATTTGTTCTGCCATTTCCTGATCCAACTGCTGAAATTCAAGTCCCAGCTTTCGAATGGCATCTGCATTTCCACTTATCAACACCTGATATCTTTGGTTGGTTTCCCCTAAACAATTCATTGCATTCTGCATATTGGCAACTACAGGTAAGTTTGTCTGATATATTGGAATGGTAAAATGCTCTTGAATTTCGGATCCTTTATTCTCCATCAGGCTGCTTTCTTTTTCTGCTTCTTCATAACTGCTTCGTAACTCTGACATGCGCTTAACCTCCACAATAAACATACTAATCTATGATCTCCTCAAAATGTTGCCTGTTCTTATGACATTCCAGGCTCACGACATGCGATCTGTCCTGTTGTACGATCTGTGTAATAATAAAGCTCTGTGACTTCCAGGTTTTCTCCCCATTTACCGTTCCACTTAAGCACGGAACTTGTCCGAAACTCCAATGCAAATTCATTAATCAGATAATACGATTCCCCATCATAGAAATACTCATATTTCATATCAATACGATGTCCACAATCATCTATAACATAATTATCATCTTTGAGAACTTCATATACTCCGATATCTATAATATTTCCTGCGATAAGAAAAATTGCCTTCATTTCTTCCGGCTTTATGTTAATGAGTTTTGTAATCGGAATCAGTTCACCCGTCCGTAAATCAAAGGTACTTCCATAGCAATACCACGAATTATGCTCCAGCATGTAGTTGCGAACCTGCACAATACTAATAATATTTTCATCCATATAGCAAACGCTGGTATCCATGGCATAACGGGGTGGATATTCAGCCAATATTTCATTTCCCCATCTTTCCTTCATCAATTCCAAGCCATCTTTAAACTGGTGAAATGCATCCTTAGAAAACCATGTAACACTTGTCCCCTGGTCATAAAAAGCATTAGCTTCATTGTCAAAATAAGCATTAATTTTCTTTACAGCTTCTGAATCTCCCTGAATTACCGGTTTGGCATAATAAATTTGAGCAATCAACCGCCCCTGTTCATCATAAACAGACTGATCCACCTTCTCTATTAGTACTTGATCCGAATAATCATCTCTATTATTATCCATACATTTTCTTTGTATAGATTGCTCATAAGTCTTCTCTATCCCCTCTGCTATATGAGATACTTTTGCAATACTTGATTGTATACTTTCCTTGCCATCTGCTTGTAGCACCTTATTATCGCCATTACTACAAGCCATCACATTAAACGCCACAATACATATTGCAATAGCATGTATCAATCCAACATTCTTATATTTCATCTTTCACTCTCCAATATATCTTTTAAAATGTTCTCGGCTGCGATCTTCCGAGTATCATCATGATCCGCCATACTGGATGTTATGTCGGGTTTCCAAATGTTGATAATAACCTGCCTCACTCCATCTGAGTACTGTGCACGCATAATCTGCATACACAGTACTCCCATGTGTTACATCTGCCCAGCCATACCGGTATCGGTATCCTGGAAGTTTGTAGAAATCTGATTCATCTGAGTAACCATATCGCTGATCAGTTCAACGGTTTCTTTTAATCCCGGTTCCAGATCAAAGTACTGCTCTACATACTTGGTTCCGGTTTCAGCCTGCCAGATTTCCGGAAGTGCATTTACGATAGATGTGATCTTTTCAATGCACTCGCTCATTGCGTCTCCCTCTGCCTGAAGCTTCGCTGCCTCTGCTGCTAATGCTTCATAGTCAATCATCAATGCTGCCATTTTCTCCCTCCTTTCCTTTAAACCTCATAGGGTTCTTCCTTCTTATGAAAGTGATATTTAACTGTTGAAATAACAATTATCACACAGATCATACTCATTATCGCGGTTACTATTTTTTCAATATCCTTATCCTGATACTCCTTTATCGATACACTGTCCTTTTCCTGTTTAACCGTATCTTCAACATATGGCTGCACGTTTTCCGCTTTGTTCTCAATATCCCGATATCCAACAGGATTCGCCATAAACTCATAGGCCTGCCGGTACTCCAGACTTCCAAGCCTTGTATATGGCAGTTTTTTCGAAAAATCAAGTAATATCTCCTGATTTTCAACACTGTTGCTATGCTTAATCTGTTTTAATTCCTCAAGTCCCTTTTCCACTGCCTGGTCAGAATCTTCTTTTGCCTGTACAACATTGTCCTGCATGGTATCCAGATCGGCTCTTGTTGCTTCATATACATCACGTACATATTCCTCCTGCTGGATATCTGTCTCTATTATTGCTTTATATAACTCTGTACCATTTTCATACATTTCTCCTGTCAATCCCTGAATCTCTTCATGATTGATATATTTAACCGGATTATAATTTACAACTGCCTCCCCAAATTCCCGGAGCTGTTCTTTTTCTTTTGCATATTGTGTGGATACGTTCTGAATAAATGTATCCGTATTATTCTGAATTGGCTGCAAAATATCTGAATCAACGATATTCCTGACTTCCGCAATATCCATCTTCTCTATTTCTCCCACCCGGGTATCCAATATTTCCTTCTTTATTTCTTCGTTGTTAAGATCCTTTTTATATTCAGCAAGCAGATCCGTTAGTTTAAGGTTATTTCCCTGTTCATCCTGCCTGATATTTCCATTCTCATCCACCTGGAAATCACTGTATATATAATAGTGATCTACCAGAATATCCTGCATTTGCTTTTGCAGTTCACTCAGTTCTACCGTGCCACTTTCAACCGGAGGTTCCGGTGTTTCTGTTTGATCCCCATTTTCTACAGAAAACGTTGCTGCCACCAGCGCATCTTTCATCTGCACATATTGTTCAGTCGGTACTAATACATAAGAAGACTGATATTCATGAAACAGATTTTCCAAAGCCGTTAATGTATCCAGATATTTTTCCTGATTTTCTTCCTGATAGGCATTTATGGATCTTTCATATTCAGACAGATAATTTTGCACATCGGTATAAATTTGCAGTACACCTTCATCCAGAGCCTGTTCTTTTTCCATGAGCTTCTGATTGTGTTCTTCAAACAAGGTGGAGAGCTTTTCTTCTCCTGTCTGATAAACGGAATTACCTTCCGCATCCAGTGCCAGATTTACTCCCATAATGATGCCGTCCATATTCTGCATCTCTTCCATAAGCGCCGTTGATTGGACAATAAGCTTCTGATGATCCACTTCACTCGCCTGCAGATATTCCATGTATTTTGTTCCAACCTGGCCGGTTAATTCTGCATTTTTGGTCATATATTCTGTAATATCCACCGGCTGTATGTCATATTCGACTTCCGTTACCTCCGTCACCGGAATCAGTGAAATCAGATCTTTTGCCTGTATTGCATCAATAGCCTCTCTTTCTCCCTGATCATTTTTCATGATCGTTTCCGACTCATTTTGTGCATCGTGAAACTCATCCATTAGGGAATTCAGATACATATAGCTGACATTATCATTTAAGTTTGAAACAAACTCCAATACGCTATAAATCACCTTTTCCTTATACTCAGCAGTCAAATCATCATTTATCATATAGCTGATTTCAGCTCTTACCGGAGTTTCATTCAGACTTACAATATTTTGCGAGAAGGTGGCAGGAACAACTAAATATCCTGCATATAATCCATGCTTTAATCCCTGTCTGGCATCCTCCAGTCCGGTGAGCAGAAAATTATCCGGCAGATTAACAAGCAGACTGCCCGCATAATTTATATTTTCATCTCCTACCGCAATACCCGTATCCAGATTTACAACAGCAATTTTATCTGTTCTGAGTTCCTGTACTGTCGTTGTATGGGCAAGCACAGAATTCTTCGTATCGGATATGCCCTTATGTGAAAGGACCATTCCTGCTCCCATGCCAAGAAGAAATATTACCAGAAGGAATATTCCGGTCTTCCATAATTTTTTGTGTCCTTTCATCTGTCCGTCTTCCCTCTCTTTTCACTCCACATTCCAAGTACCCCCATCAGTGCACACATAAAGACTGCAACTGCAGGTGCATAGCCAAAGCTATACAGATGTAAAAGCATAAGAATGACTGCCACAAGGCTTTCTGCTGTGGCAATCACTCTTGCGCGCAGACCAAATATTTTCTTCTCTCTTATATTGAGTCTGCGGTTCCTGCTTTCTACCGGTGAAATAACCATTAGCACAAGCCAGGATATAAGCAAAACACATCCTGTTATAAGCTGATTCGTCCAGTGAAAACGCACAAGGATCAGTCCTGCCATGGTCCAGATAACCGAATAATACTTACATTTCTTCGGTGTTGATGCATGAAATCCCCCGGAATAGCTCCGCAATGCAATATAAGACAATTCCATGCAAAGTGCTTCGAACGGGATCTGTAATAGTCCCCCGATTATTACTGTATATGTCAGATCAAACAGAAAGCTCTTCACCCTGTTCAGTCCCAGTTGAATCATCTTCGCATTGTGTTCATTTACATATCCGTGCCTGCACAAATAGTCATACATATTAATACTTCCTCAATTCATCCAGTAGATCATCGTCAAATTCTTCCTGATAAAGCTTAAAAAAGCAGGTAGAATTTACTGCTGCTCCTGCAACAACAAACAATCCCGCCATTAAAAACTTCATCAGTTTGTCCATGCTCTTTTTCATCTGCATTTCCCTCCTTTTCGATCTTAATTTTATCATGTAGAACGCTCTGTGCTTTAATAGGGAAAAAAATGACGGTTTATGGGAAAATCTGGAAATGTTAGAAGAAATTTGCCCCCAATACGCCAAGAAAAAAGAGCTGCATGGCAGCCCTTCTAAGATTTAAAGATATAAGATCAGATTCACTTTAAAAATATGATTTTCTGTTTCTATTTTCATAATGCCATGATATTTATCCACAATATCTGACACATTCTGAAGACCGATGCCATGCCCGTCTTCATTCTTACGCGTTAAATAACGGTTCTCTTCCTGATAAAGGATTCCATCATATTGATTTTCAACACAGATGCATAATAATCCCTGCTCCGTTTTTATATTCAGATGGATTTCCTTATCCGAACAGCCCTTTACCCCTTCGATCGCATTATCAAGCAGGTTACTCAATAAAATATTGATATCATAGATGGAAATGAATTCTTCTTTCGGAATACTGCTTTTTACAGTAATTGCAGCCCCTTCCCGTTTTGCTTTTTCAATCATGAAATCCAAAATGGCATCCACGGCATCGTTTCCTGTATTGACTCCTCTTGTTGCGATCTCAATCTGCTCGTTCATGCGTCCGATATAATCAACAAGCTGTTCCGTATTCCCTGTCAGGGCAAAATGTTGAAGCATTTGCAGATGATGGAGCAGGTCATGACGTAATGCACGGAGTTTATCTCTGGACTGCTGCATCGTCTCAAAGCGGCGCGCATACATCTGAACTTCCTCTTCAAGAAATTGCTTTTCGTACTTTTCCCTTCCAAGTTCATAGATCTTATTATAAAGATAAAAAAGAAAAAAGTTTAAAATTAAAATAATGAACAGGATTCCAAAAAGCACCAGGGAATCATTCACTTTATCCGCAAACAAAAGATAAATAAACCAGATACTTAAAAAGGGAAGCACCATTATCAGAAGATAATACTTCTCTGAAGCAAGATCTCCCTTTTTCAAATGACAGAAATGATCTACTAATAATTGCAGCCCAAAATACATCAATACACTGACTATGTTCATCATCAGCTTGGACTGACTGCCCTGATCAGCCGGTGTAAAAATATACCAGATAATTGTTTCGGATACCAAACCCATGGAAAATGCCAGAATTGCTGCCATTATTCTTTTCAGGATACTGCCATTATAAACAATAATGGCTATGAAAATAATTCCTCCCAGACTTGTAATCAGATTGTAGGTATCATTCCGGAAAATCAGATAAACCAGACTATTGATAAGCCAGTAAATAACGATTCCACCTATTCTCCCCCGGCGGCTTCGTATATTATTCTTCAAAAAACATTCTGCAAATCTGACCGTTATATTAATTGCCATGAAATTAACGACCAGATAGATGACCATCTCCCACATACTCATCTTACTGTCCCTTTATTTCCAATAACTTTTGTAAAATTTCCTGCTTATATTTTTTGCTTACACCGATAACCGCGCCATTCTCCATCTCAAATTCATTTCTCCGGAATTCACGTACATAATGCCGGTTAATGATATAAGAATAATGTACCTGCCAGAAATTCGCCGGATCCAGTTGATCCAGCACTTCCTTCATTTTCCCGTAGAAACAGATCGTCTTGGACATCGTCACCATATAAATCTTTTTCGCATGGCATTCAAAATAAACAATTTCATCACAGGCCATATAACTGATATAACGATCCACCATATAAGAAAAATATACTTTCTCCAAGGGAAATATACCCAGATAGGTATCAAGCACTTCATAGACGGCAGCTTTGCTGACCGGTTTTACCAGAAAATCAAAAGGCCGTATCTTAAATAACTTCTCTGCATAATCGCGCCGATAGGAAATATACACAATCTGCATCATATGATTCCGCATCTGTTTCCGGATACGGTTTCCAACCTCAATTCCGGTGGTATCGCCAAGCTCAATATCCAAAAACAATAGCTGCGGAGCATTCGCAGTATGATCCAGTAATTCACACAGCTCTGCTCCACTTTGCATAATGTCAACTTCTATGGAATGCCCCTTTTCCCCTGCATATTGCAAAACCGATTTTTCAATCTCAGAACATACATAGGAATTATCATCACATATTCCGATTTTCAGCTTATATTTCTCCATGTATCTTTATTTGTCCTTTTTCAATAATACATCGACGATTTCCAGAATGTCATCCTCAATACTTCTTCCTCTCCTTCAGTTCCTCGTACAGCAGCTTATAATTCTCATAGCGGATTGGGCTGATCTCCCCTTCAGCAAGGGCTTCCTTCACTCCACAGACCGGTTCGCTTATATGTACGCAGCCCCCAAACCTGCAATAGGGTTCATAGGGCAGAAATTCGGGGTAATACTCTTTCAGCTCTTCCTTTTCCATACCCTCGATATACAGGGACGTAAAGCCCGGCGTATCCATAATATAGGTATCTGCCTCGACGGCAAACAGCTCGGCATGGCGGGTAGTATGCTTTCCACGTTCAATCTTGCGGCTAATTTCACCGGTTTCCATATTAGCTTCCGGAGTGAGGCTGTTTACAATTGTAGACTTGCCAACGCCGCTGGGGCCTGCCACCACCGTTGTCTTACCACGGAGGATTTCACGGATCCGGTCGATGCCCTCTTCTTCCCTGCCGCTTACAAACAACACCTCACAGCCGCTCGCACGATAGGCTGCCAAAAGCTCCTCCTGCTCCTTTTGCGATGCCAGATCCTTCTTGTTAAAGCAGATCACGGTAGGAATCTCCTGCTTCTGCATCGAAATCAAGAAGCGGTCAAGCAGATTATAATTGGGGTCAGGCTTCACAATTGCAAAGATTACAAGCGCCTGATCGATATTGGCCGAGGCCGGACGGATTAAGGCATTCTTCCGCGGCAGAATTGCCTTAATATTGCCAAGAAGCTGCCCTTCATCGAGCAGCTCAATTTCTACATTATCGCCAACAAGGGGTTTCACCTTTTCCTTCCGGAAAACCCCTTTTGCCTTACATTCAAAGATTCCCTTTTCGGTATGCACGTAATAAAACCCGGCAATTCCTTTAATAATCTTACCCTTCATACTCAAAACTTACTCCGCAGTAAATGCTACCGCTCTCCGGATCTCCTTGCTTTCGGTAGAACCGTCAATTGTGGTTACGGTTCCGTCATCATTCGTAACGGTCGTTGCTTCATTGACATTCGTGTACTGGAACAGAATCACACCGGCTGCACTCCTGATTCCTGAGATATTCTGCTGTGGAATCGGGAACGAATCCGTCTGTGTGCTTAAGAGCTGTGTTCCATCGTCTGCATATACCGTAACGGTTACCATCGTTCCGGATTTAAAATTCGGATCCTCTTCCTTCGTCGGAGCCGCAATACTGTCTACAAATTTGTAAGTGGCCTGAATCGGTCCAAGACTTACATTAATATCTACCTTCGTTCCTTCCGGCGCATAGGAGCCTGCAGAATAGCTCTGATAGCAGACCAGGCCTGCTGCTACTGAATCATTATTTACTTCGGATACCGTACCGACTTCAAGACCTGCTTCTGTTAAAAGTGCGGTTGCAGTCATTTCATCCTTGCCCATCAGATCCGGTACCTGCTTTTTCTGGGTATCTGCCCCCTTGCTGATGCGGATCGTAATCGAAGCGCCTGACGGTGCCTTGCTTCCTGCTACCGGTTCCTGGCTGATAATCGAGCCCTCTTTAATAAAGTCATCATATCCGTCTACCTTATTGGGTACAAAACCTTTATTAACCAGTGTGGAAACTGCCTCTGCCTCGGTCATTCCCACGACATCCGGAACCTCCACACCCTCTACGCCTGCGCTGACCGTAAGGATCACTTCCGTTCCGGAGGGGATCACGGTTCCTTCACTGACGCTGCAGCGGATGACGATATCCTTGGCATATTCACTGCTTTCTTCATATTCAATGACAGGCGTCAGTCCGACCTCCACCAATGCTTTCTTGACCGCATCAGCGTCCTGTCCGACCACATCAATCATCTTAATCTGCTTTACCTCTTCCTGTACGTTTTCTTCCTTATTACCTCCAAAGTCAAAAACGCCAAGTGTTTTGCCCACCAGGAACAGAATGATCGCACCGATCAGAATGGCTGCCACCACGGCAAGAATCGTAGTGAGCTTCTCCATCTTGGGATCATAATCATCCTCATCACCGGTATCGTAATCGTCCGGCTCTTCCACATAACGGCGGTTATTGGAACGGCTGGCCGCTTCTCTCTTCACATCCCGTTCCCTGCGAAGATGCATGGCATCCTCCATGGATTCCCGATCCCTGTACTGCTTCTTGATGGATACCATCTCGCGGTCGCTTACCGCCTTCGTGGCTCCCTCTTCATCCGGGTCTACCACCTTCACGAAATCCTCATCCGGATTCATCAGGGATTTCTTCAGATCCACGATCAGCTCTCCCATGGACTGATATCTTCTGTCCGGACTCTTCTGACAGCATTTGAACACAATCTGCTCGACACTGACCGGAATTTCCGAAACGAATTCTCTCGGGGATGGGAGCTCTTCCTGTATATGTTTAATTGCAATTGCAACGGTCGTTTCTCCATTAAACGGAACACGCCCTGTCAGCATTTCAAACAGAGTAATACCGAGGGAATAAATATCGCTCTTTTCATCCGAATATCCACCTCTTGCCTGCTCCGGTGATGTATAATGAACGGATCCCATCACATTCGAGGTAATGGTATTGCTGGTTGCTGCCTTGGCAATGCCAAAGTCCGTCACCTTCACCTTTCCTTCTTTGGAAATAATGACATTCTGGGGCTTGATATCACGGTGGATAATGTGATTGTTGTGTGCAGCCTCAATTCCCATACTGATCTGGATGGCAATGCTGATTGCCTCCTTAACAGACAGTCTGGCCTTCTTTTCAATATATTTCTTAAGGGTAATCCCTTCTACAAGCTCCATCACGATATAGTAAATACCGTCTTCCTCACCTACATCGTACACATTCACTACATTCGGGTGCATCAGGCCTGCTGCCGCCTGCGCTTCAATCCGGAATTTTGAAACAAAGTTCGCATTCTCACTGAATTCCTGCTTCAAAACCTTAACCGCAACGAAACGGTTCAGCTTATGGTCCTTGGCCTTATATACATCAGACATTCCACCCGTACCGATTTTTTCGAGTATTTCGTATCTGTCTCCAATTATCATTCCAATTTTGATCATCTTTTACCTCTTATATATCCTTCGCAAAGGCATCAATTATTATTACTGCAATGTTGTCTTTCCCACCATGCTCATTCGCACCATCGATCAGACACAGCGCCTTTTCCCTGATGGTATAGGCACTCTTCATAATCTTCAGAATCTCTTCATCCTCCAGCATGTTGGTCAGACCATCTGAACACATCAGAATCAGATCCCCCGGACGCAGCTCTTCATTAAAAAAATCTACCTCCACTTCTGTCCTGGCCCCCACGGCTCTCGTAATAATATTCTTGTCCGGATGGTTTCTGGCAGTTGTTTCGTCCATGCCGCCCATCCGTACCATCTCTTCTACCAGGGAATGATCCCTTGTAATCTGCCGTATTTCATCGTTTACGATATATAATCTGCTGTCCCCCACATTCGCCACCTGAAGATAGTGCCCCATCAGGGTTGCCGCCACCATCGTGGTTCCCATCCCATACAGACTCACATCTTCGCCGGCCTTACGGCGGATCTGGTCATTTGCCACTTTAATTGCCTTGCCTAAAATCCGTACCGGACTCTTTTCAAAGCTTCCCTTTACTTCCCGTACAACGGTTTCCACTGCATATCGCGATGCATAATCACCGGCATTATGTCCTCCCATGCCATCTGCTACCAGAAACAGATTTGCCAGATTGCCTAAAGGAGTTTCCTGTGCAAACACATAATCCTGATTTAGTTGTCGTCTTTTTCCAATATCCGTAACCGAAAAAGCCTGTAACACTCCGTTACCTCCCACTGACTGCCCGGCAGGGCAAGTCACTCCATAATTGTTCTATATCATAGCATGATGGCCGAAAAAAAGCAAATCCGCAGGCGTTACGCTCTTTTGAAGACCTGACAGCGATGTGTCAGTCTTCTTCCCTGGCAAGTACTCTTCTCCTTAACTGTCCGCAGGCTCCGTCGATATCTCTCCCCATCTCGCGGCGCACCGTTACCTGAATACCGCTTCGCTCAAGCTTTCCTTTAAATGCCTGAATTGCTTTGGTTTCCGACTGTACATAATCCCGTTCCCTGATCGGGTTTACCGGAATCAGATTCACATGACAGTTGAGCGGCTTTACCAGTGCACACAGCTCTCTGGCATCCTCCGGTGTATCATTGACTCCTCCCACAAGGGAATACTCAAAGGTAAGTCTTCTTCCGGTCTGTTCAAAATAATTCTGACAGGCCTCCATCAGTTCTGCGATAGAATACTGATTGGCAATTGGCATGAGCTTCCTTCGCTTTTCATCCGTTGTGGCATGAAGGGAAAGCGCCAAAGTGATCTGCAGCTTTTCCTGTGCCAGCTTATAAATCTCCGGCACCAGTCCGCAGGTCGAAACCGTCACATTCCGCTGGCTGATATGAAGTCCGTTCTCATCAGTAAGCAAAGAAATGAACCGGAGCAGATTGTCATAATTATCGAGCGGTTCCCCGGTTCCCATGACCACCACATTGGAAACGCGCTCTTTCGTATCCTGCGTAATTGCATAAATCTGATCCAGCATCTCTGCCGGTGTCAGATTCCGTTCCCAGCCATCGAGTGTCGATGCACAGAACCGACATCCCATTTTGCAGCCTACCTGGGAAGAAATACACACACTGTTTCCATGCTTATAGCGCATGAACACACTCTCCACGAGATTCCCGTCCTTTAACTCAAACAGATATTTCCGTGTACCATCAAGCTTCGACTCCTGCATCCGTACTACCTGCAGTGTCGTGAGATCATAACGTTCCCTGCACCTTTCACGCAGATCCACAGAAAGGTTGGTCATTTCATCAAAGCTCCGTGCCTGCCTGACATGGATCCATTCATATAGTTGTTTTGCCCGAAAGCTCTTTTCCCCGATTGCTGCCATTTCCTCCTGCAATTCAGGCAGAGTCATTGATTTGATATCCATTCCGGTCCGTTACTCCTTTTTCTCTACTCTGCGCAGCTTCGCAACGAAAAATCCATCCGTTTGATGAATTCCAGGCAAAAGCTGCAGCATGCCGTTCTCTTCACTGTCCCATAAGTCCTCCGGCAGATGCTCCTTCATGCTCTGTCTCTCAAAGGGGAAATTCTGTGTGAACCACTGAACCATCTGTTCATTCTCTGCCCTGTGAATCGTACAGGTACTGTACATCAGCGTTCCGCCCGGCTTCACATACTGCCATACAACGGACAGAATCTTCTGTTGAAGCTCCACAAGCTCCTCCATCTGCTCCGGATTCATCCGATAACGGATGTCCCGCTTTTTTCCAAGAATGCCAAGTCCTGAGCAGGGAAGATCCGCATAGACTACATCGGCCTTTCCGATCATATTTTCATCCGGTTCCAACGCATCAAAGGTCTCGATCCGGATATTTGAGCAGTTGCATCTTCTGCTGTTTTCTTCAATCAAAGCGGTCTTACTGTCGGTAAGATCCCTCGAAATCACGTTTCCCTCTTTTAAAAGTCCTGCCGCATGCAGGCTTTTTCCTCCCGGTGCTGCACAGACATCCAGTAACAGCTCATCCCCAAGGAGCCCCGCTGCCTCGGTAACCAGCATGCTGCTCACATCCTGAACTGTGAAAAGACCTTCCTCATAGCCGGGGATACTCTGTACGCTCTCCCCTCCCTCTATCAAATAGGCATAGGAAAGATAAGGATGCTGCCGCAGGGTAATCTGTTGTGCCGCCACACTCTGCTTCCAGTCCTCTTTTTTCTCCTCCGGTCCGCAGTAACGCAGCACCACCGGATGAACCTTCTGCATCTCTTCGAAGATCTGCTTCGTAATTTCCGCTCCACGTTCCTCAAGAAACAGGGTTACCAGCCACTCCGGCATGGAATAGCGCACTGAATAGCATTTCACCGGATCTGTTTCATCGGGATAAGCAATCTGCGTTTTCGTCCTTGCAATGTTCCGGAGCACTCCGTTTACAAAGCCCTGTAAATTACGGAATCCTCTCTTTCCGGCAAGCTTTACTGCCTCATTGCATACTGCGCTGTCCGGAACGGAATCCATAAACAATAGCTGGTAAACACTAAGACGTAAAAGATTACGGATGAGTGGTTTCATTTTGGAAACCGGCGTCTTGGAACAGCTGTTTAATACATAATCAATCGTAATCTGTTTTTCAATTGTGCCCTCCGTAACCCGTTTAATAAAGGCCTTTGAGGGCTGCTTTAAATAATCATATTTATTCAGGACATTCCGGATCACCAGATGGGAATAGGTTCCCCTTTCCAGAATTTCCATCAGCATCTCCAGAATCAGTTCTCGTTCGTTCAACTTCGTATCTCCTGTGCTAATCCCGTCTTCTTCGTCCCGTCAGCATGAACAGCCGAAGAAGCTGTAATATTGCGGCTGCCGCTGCAGCTACATAAGTCATGGCGGCAGCTTTTAACACCTTACCGCTCTGGGATACCTCATCCGGCGCAAGCATTCCGTAATCCCGCAGCATATTAAGGGCACGGCTTGAAGCATTAAATTCAACCGGAAGTGTCACGATCTGGAACAGTACCGCAAAGGTAAAAATATACACTCCGATCTGTGCAAGTGAAAAATAAGTTCCGTCCGGGAGGTGGAAATTCAGACCCAAAATCAGTCCCAACAGGACAATCGGAATTCCAAGCTTAGACCCCAGATTGGCTGCCGGTACAAGGAGGGTACGGATCTTCATAGGAAGATATCCTTTGTGATGCTGTACCACATGTCCGCATTCATGCGCTGCCACGCCGATTGCAGCAACAGAAGTGCTTCCATATACACTGTCCGATAAGCGGACCACCTTTTGGGACGGATCATAATGATCCGTAAGCTTTCCGGACACGTGCTCAATGCGCACATCACTGATTCCGGACATCTGCAAAATCCGTTGTGCCGCCTGAGCCCCTGTCATTCCGGTACGGCTCTGTACCCTTGAATATTTACTGTAGGTGCTCTGTACAAAGCTGCTGGCAATCATGGAAAGGATTGCTCCAATGATTACTAAAATATAGGTTGGATCATATCCATAAAACATTGTCTCTTCCTCCTTTATCTATCAAATTGTAGCTGTTCAGCCTGTTACGTCAAAGTTCTCTTCCCTGACATCATAGCCCAACAGGAAGTCTTTTACTGACATTTTCTTCTTTCCTTCCAGCTGTACGGTCAAAACCCGGAGTGCCCCTTCACCACAGGCAACATCGAAGAACTCCTTTCCGGTCTGAATCACACTTCCCGGAACGGCTCCTTCTTTTCCTTCGATCACATCGGCATCCCAGATCTTCAGGGTTTTGCCTTTATAAAAGGTATAAGCGCTCGGCCAGGAATTCAGTCCCCGTATCAGCCGTTCAATGACCTCTGCCGGTTTCGTAAAGTCGATATGTCCCATTGCCTTATCCAGCTTCGCTGCATAAAACACAGCAAGGCTTTCATCCTGCTTTTCGGGCGTAATCTTCCCTGCTTCAATGATCGGCAGCGTCTCTACAAGGAGCTTTGCTCCAGCCTCCATCAGCTTATCGTGAAGGCTTTCTCCGGTTTCTTTTGCATCAATCGGAACGACTACACGGCTCCACATATCTCCGGTATCGAGTCCCTTTTCCATCTGCTGAATGGTGACACCGGTCTCCTTGTCCCCGTTTAAAATCGCCCACTGGATCGGTGCCGCGCCACGGTATTTCGGGAGCAGGGAAGCATGAAGATTGATGCATCCGAATTTCGGCATATTTAAAATTTCTTCGGACAGGAGCTGTCCGAATGCCACGACGACAAATATATCGGCTTCGTATTTCTTAAGCTCCTCCACAGCCTCCGGTGCCTTGATCTTTACAGGCTGTAACACCGGAATGCCATAGGAAAGTGCACATTCCTTCACCGGAGTCATGGAAACCTCTTTGCCACGGCCTTTCTGTTTATCCGGCTGTGTCACTACCGCCGTAACTGTATGTCCGGCTTCAATCAATGCCTTTAACGGTGCCACCGAAAAATCCGGCGTTCCCATATATACAATCTTCATCCTCTCTCTCCTTCCTACTCCTCATTAAGATCCTCGGTATTCATCAGTTCTCCTTCCACGCAGTCCACATAAAGCTTTCCATCGAGATGGTCAAGCTCATGGCAGATCGCGCGT